>SDBU01003041.1_pt1 | contig 21630 bp, 20 predicted proteins | sample 2277071 | NCBI WGS metagenome assembly SDBU01 (sample SAMN10397929, study PRJNA504765) | marine sediment metagenome | isolation source: marine sediment core GS08_GC12, 126 cmbsf | place: Arctic Ocean: Gakkel Ridge, Loki's castle | collected 2008 | reverse complement strand
GGAAAATTGATTCAGTATATAGGACGGATTTTAAGGTCCAAAGGCAGAAAGGCTATCTATGATTATAGAGATAAAGAAATTGAGTTTCTCTTAAAGCAATACAAGAAGAGGGAACGATACTACCGCAGGGCAAAGCTCTTATAAGAAATTATTAGAATTTGTTAAAAGTTCAACTGAAAATGTTTGAATGAATTCTTAATAACAAATTTTCTAAAGAAATAAGGATTGGCGGGAAAATTAATTAATAAAATAATTAATAAAATTGACTTGAAATTGAAGATAAAAAAGATAAAATAAACTAACCTAATTATAGTATAAATACCAGTATTTGACTGATTCGGGGCGAATGGCGGAATTGGTAGACGCGCTAGGTTCAGGACTTAGTGTCCGTAAGGACATGGGGGTTCAAGTCCCCCTTCGCCCACCACAATACTTAAATTTATTATTTATCAAATATCCTATTTAAAGTTCGAATCCTCCCGGGCCAGCCAAAATCTATAAACTGAGTTTTAATAATAGCTCAAAACAATATTGCGCCAAGTTTTTTATTCTATAATTTCTTTCCTGCTACAGGCCGGGTTCTAAAATAACCCCCGGGCATATCCCCGGTACCTATTCTTATATGTATTATGTACAGAATAATCATTAAAATTGGCCATAAGAAGTCCCAATACAATATTGGCCCTGCATTTCCAGGTGATAAATTTTGGTTCTTTATAATTTCAATAATATGGATAGTGCCGGCGGTCCACATGAAGCAAGTCCTGGCAATTATATAGGGAAGCCAGAAATCCCTTCTCCAGAACCCCAGGTAACCAATAAGGCCTATTGCCAAATTTGCACCTGCAACTTCCATCTGGAATGGATTACCGGCTGGCCATCCAATAGAATTGGCCAAAACATCAGAAAAGAATGCATGCCCAATAAAATTTACAATACCCATAAATCCACTGATCCCTATAGCGTGCATTAAAACAATTTCAATTTTTATACGGGTGCTGGTCTTCCTTGAAAGAATAAGGTGGATCCCTGCCGAGATAACAATGCTAAATAGGGTGATGTAAACATTTAAACCGGGAATATTGAAAATCCGCTCTATCATAATCCTTCTTTACAGTCACTATTGTAAATCTAGAAATTAATCATTCTTAATATAGATTATATTATTGTAAAGGAGGTTTCACAATTATTATAAGTTAAGAGGATTTTAATTCTGTTTCGGGCCTTGCACAGCATAACCAGCCGTCCTGTGAACCTGGTAAGGTGATCGGCTTCCATTATATAAATAATAGTCTTAAAATAAGATGAAATGTTTAATAAAATTTTTTAATATGATCAGAATAACATGGTGATATGCAACAGCAATTTGAATATGAAAGGAATGGATGAGGTATCATGGACACAAGGGAAAGATTTAAAAAAATCTGCCGCTTTGAAAGGCCCAATGACCCTATGTTGGCTGTATATGGAGTAAGCAGCTGGTATGAGACATATTTTCGCTGGATCGATGAAGGATTGCCTGTAAAAGATAAAAGCTTGCCTGATTTGAAAAATATTAATTTGCATTTGCTTGGATATGAGAATCAAAATGAATCAATAGAACCTTCTGGTTCAATAGGAGGAGTGGGGCCATATGGTACAACTCCATGGATTTCTGCAATAGATCCTAGATATGAAGTGAAAATAATCAGTGAAAGCAGCGACAAGGTCATTCAAGTCGATCCTGATGGAGCTATTGTAGAGAGAAAGAAGCATGAGGATTTTACGATTCCCAGGTTTATTGAGTATCCAGTGAAGGACCGGAAAACATGGAAAGAGTATAAGAAGAGATTGGACCCTTTTTCTCCGGGCAGATGGCCGGAGGGTTGGGAGATCATGACAGATGACAAGCTACAATTCCCTATTAAGAAGGAGCACGAAGGGAAGCACTGGAAGCATAGAGATTTTTTGCTCGGGATGAATCTCATGTCACTATTTGGTAATCCAAGAAGCTATATGGGGATCGAGAATTTAAGCTATGCTATATTTGAAGATATTGGCCTTGTTGAGGATATGATAGAGACCCAGTTTTACCTTGCCGATGAAATGGCAAAAAAAATATTTGAGGCCGGGGTCGATCTTGACTGGGTTCAGCAGTATGAGGATATGTGTTATAAAAATGGGTCACTTGTATCACCAAAATTTGTAAAGAAGTTTATGGCACCAAGATATAAAAAGAATTCAGAATTACTGAGAAAGAATGGCGTGGAATTAATTGTAATGGATTGCGACGGCAATGTTGATGAGCTTTTACCCATCTGGATAGAATGCGGCATTAATGGGATATATCCATTGGAATGTGCCGCTGATATGGATGCAAAAAAGATAAGGAAGAAATATGGGAAGAATGTGATCATAGTTGGAAATATTGACAAAAGAGCTCTCGCGGCCGGGAAAAAGGAAATAGATGAAGAATTGGATAAAGCAAAAACGCTTCTTGAATTTGGAGGGTACTTTCCCTGTGCAGACCATGAGATTCCTCCGGATGTATCCTATCGAAATATCGTATACTTTCTGAATGGCCTTGCAAAGCTGAGCGATTATGAGGATACAAGAAGATTTATCAATACCTGATTTCAAAATAATAGTCTGGCAATTGACATCATCAGTTTTGGCGCCTCCCAGGCCGGTACCTGCAAAAGTCTTTATATAATAAGTTTCACTGTTAAAAGTGGTCCCCGAACAGCCCTTTTTCAGAGGGTGCTTTGTCACAAACTCTCTTTATTAAGTAAATACTTCATTTAGAAAGAAAAAATTTATAAATACTTGACATTAGAATAATAATGACTATAATTTACTATTAAGACTATTGTTATGATAGTAAAAAATTATTAAGGATTAAAAAAATGAGGATTTCATCCAGGACAAGATATGGAGTCAGGCTTATGGTGAACCTGGCAAAAAATTATGGCCAGGGGTATTTTCTACTGAAAAATATAGCTAAAAGCGAGGGTATCTCAGAAAAATACCTGAGCTTGATCGTTATCCCTTTAAGGAGCACCGGCTTGCTTAATGCAATACGCGGTTCAAAAGGCGGATATATGCTTGCAAAGCCCCCTTCCGAAATAAGTATTAAGAATATAATGGATGTTCTGGAAGAAGACCTGAATCTTTCAGAAAACATAAAAAAAGAAGAAGATTATGCTGGCCCTGGTGAAAAAATAAGCAGGGATCTGTGGACAGGTCTTGGCGGGAAGATAAAAAAGTATCTCGGTTCAATTACTTTGAAGGATCTAATTGAAACGTATGATAAAAATAATAAGGGAATAGCTGTGAGTTATAATATCTAGGCAGATAAAAGCTATGGACCAGGGAAAAATCCGGTTATTTGTAGTAACCATAAATCAATATATTATTATCATTTTCTTATAATATAAGGAGAAAAAAATGACAGATATCGATAAAAGACTAAAAACCGAAACACTGGCCCTTCATGGGGGACAGACTGCAGACCCTGCGACTAATGCCAGGGCAGTACCGATCTACCAGACAACATCCTATCAGTTCAATGATACTGAACATGCTGCGGACCTATTTGCACTGAAAGAATTTGGAAACATCTACACCAGGATCATGAATCCAACTTCTGATGTACTGGAAAAAAGGATCACCGCACTGGATGGAGGTGCCGGGGCACTAGCTCTTGCAAGCGGCCAGGCAGCAGAGACTATAGCCATTTTAAATATTGCACAATCAGGTGATGAAATTGTTTCTGCGGATAACCTTTACGGAGGCACTTATAATTTATTTCACTATACTTTTGCACGGCTGAACATAAAGGTAAACTTTGTAAAATCAAATGACCTGGATGCATTCCGGGGTGCAATCACTGAAAAAACAAAAGCGATCTATGCTGAATCCATAGGTAATCCCAAACTTGATATTGCAGACCTTGAGGCCTTATCTGAACTGGCGCATAAGAATGGGATCCCTTTGATCCTGGACAATACTGTATCTCCATATCTTCTAAAACCCTTTGACCATGGAGTAGACATAGTCGTTTATTCTGCCACAAAATTTCTTGGGGGACATGGGACATCCATTGGAGGATTAATCGTTGATTCGGGAAAATTTGACTGGACGAATGGAAAATTTCCCCTGATAGAAGATCCGGAACCTAGCTACCACGGCCTGGAATTCATAAAAGCGCTAGAACCCCTGGGAAATATTGCTTATATAATCAAAGCAAGAGTCGTACTTCTTAGAGACTTTGGACCGGCTCCATCGCCTTTCAATTCATTTTTATTTCTTCAGGGTATCGAAACACTGCATTTAAGGATGATCAGGCATAGCGAGAATGCACTTGCAGCAGCAAAGTACCTGCAGTCAAATCCCCTGGTAGAGTGGATCAATTACCCGGGACTTGACTCAAGTCCTGAAAAAGAAAGAGTAAAGAAATATTTACCTAAAGGAGCAGGCGCCATTCTTGGTTTCGGGATCAAAGGAGGAGTCAGTGCCGCAAAGAAATTCATCGATTCGCTTGAACTTATTTCACATCTGGCTAATATAGGCGATGCAAAAACACTTGCCATCCATCCCGCAACAACTACTCATCAGCAGCTTTCTGCTGAGGAACAGTTAGCGACTGGCGTGACTCCAGATTTTATAAGGCTTTCTATTGGAATCGAGCATATTGATGATATTATTGGAGATATAGAACAGGCCCTGAAAAAATCACAAAAATAAATATTTTAAAAATATACGAGGAGAATTAAAATGGCTAATATATATGAAGACATCACAAAAACAATAGGCCGGACTCCGCTGGTTAGAATAAATAAGTTAAATAAAAACCCAAATACAGTTCTTGTAAAACTTGAATCTTTTAATCCGCTGTCAAGTGTAAAGGACAGGATAGGTATCGCAATGATCGAAGCTGCTGAAAGAGAAGGTAAGATAAATAAAGATACTGTGCTCATCGAACCTACCAGCGGTAATACCGGAGTGGCACTTGCTTTTGTCGCTGCTGCAAAAGGCTATAAGCTGACACTTACAATGCCGGATACCATGAGTATTGAAAGAAGGCAGCTGCTTAAAATATTCGGGGCAGAGCTTGTATTGACTGAAGGTATCAAAGGTATGAAAGGAGCTGTTGAAAAGGCTGAGGAATTGAATAAAAAGATTAAAAATAGTTTTATTCCACAGCAGTTTAACAATTCTGCAAATCCGGAGATACATAAGAAGACTACTGCAATTGAAATATTAAATGATACTGATGGGAAAATTGATTTCTTTATTTCAGGTATTGGGACGGGCGGGACCATAACAGGAGTCGGTGAAATCCTAAAGAAACAAAATCCAGATATTAAGGTCATAGGAGTAGAGCCCAAAGATTCTCCTGTCCTCTCAGGGGGCCAGCCGGGCCCTCATAAGATACAGGGAATAGGCGCCGGCTTTATACCAGAGGTCCTGAATAAAGAGGAAATAGACGAAGTCGTCCTGGTGGCGAACGAAGATGCCGGAGAAGCAGCCCGCCAGCTTGCAAAAAGTGAAGGCATACTTGTAGGGATCTCAAGCGGAGCTGCATTCTGGGCAGCTCTCCAGATCGCCAAAAGAAAAGAAAATAAAGATAAAGTGATAGTAGTAATACTACCTGATACCGGAGAAAGATATTTATCTACATGGTTATTCCAGGACTGAAAAAATGACAGGGAAAAAATTATCAAATGAAAAAAATATTGGGATCGTGAAAACCATTTATTATACTTTTGACGGTCTTAAACTTGAAAACGGGGAGTTTCTCGGTCCGATTACAGTAGCATATGAGACTTATGGTGCCTTGAATGAAGAAAGATCCAATGCTATTTTAATTCTTCATGCACTTTCAGGGGATGCACATGCGGCTGGAACACATAAAGGTGACAAGGATCCAGGATGGTGGGATTCAATGATCGGTCCCGGTAAAGCATTTGATACAGATAAATACTTTATTATTTGTTCAAATATTCTGGGAGGATGCAAAGGCACTACTGGTCCGTCAAGTAAAAATCCTAAAACGGGAAGACCTTATGGGCTCGATTTCCCCCTGATCACTATTAGTGATATGGTCACCTGCCAGAAACACCTGATAGATTTTATGGGGATAGATAAGCTGTTGACAGTTGTCGGAGGTTCTATGGGCGGAATGCAGGTCTTGGCATGGCTTACTGTCTATAGCAGCAGCATTCAAAGTGCTATTCCTATCGCAACAGCTGCACGGCATTCTCCGCAGCAAATTGCTTTTAATGAAGTGGGAAGACAGGCGATCATGGCAGACCCTTACTGGAATTCAGGTGATTATTATGGAAACACTTTTCCTGCAAGAGGGCTTGCTGTTGCAAGGATGATCGGGCATATTACATATATGAGTGATAAATCCATGGCTGAAAAGTTTGGAAGACAGAAAAAGAAAGATGTTAAATTGTTCAAATTTACAGCAGATTTTGAAGTAGAGGGATATTTAAGTTACCGGGGTGATACTTTTGTAAAACGTTTTGATGCCAATTCATATCTTTATATCACAAAGGCAATGGATAATTATGATGTTTCTTACGGTAAACCCCTATACGAAGTTTTAAGGGGTATAAAAGCAAAGGCCCTGGTGATTTCTTTTAAATCAGACTGGTTGTATCCATCCTATCAATCAAAGGAAATAGTAAAGGCATGTAATCTTTCCGGAATAGAAACGACTTATTGTGAAATAGAGTCTTTCTACGGCCATGATGCATTTCTTCTGGAAGTCGAGGAAGAGACACATCTTATCAAACATTTTTTGAATAAAATATTTTACGGATATAAGATAGCAGATCATTATGAAATATAATAATATGGAAATGGATCACAGGGTGATATTAGAGTTGGTTAAAGAAAACTCTACGGTCCTGGACCTGGGATGTGGAGATGGTGAACTTTTATATGCCCTGATAAAAGAAAAAAATGTCCGGGGCCAGGGGATCGAGATCGATAATAAGGCTATTCATCGATGTGTTGCCAAAGGGTTGACCGTACTTCATGGTGATATTGACAGCAGCCTTACAGAATATAATGACAAATCTTTTGACTATATAATACTCAACCAGAGCATCCAGCAGGTACTTCATGTCGAACCTGTTTTAAGGGATGCACTGCGCATAGGCAAAAAAGTAATAGTAGGATTTCCAAATTTTACTTATTATAAAGCGCGGGTGCAAATATTCTTTTGCGGCAGGGCCCCCGTGACCGGTAGTCTGCCCCATCAATGGTATGAGACGCCTAATCTGCATTTCCTGAGTATCTCTGATTTTATAATTTATTGCAGGCTGAAAAAAATAAAAATTGAAAAAAGCATATATCTGGGAGAAAAAAAACGTATTACAATTCTTCCGAACCTCCGTGCACTAATAGGGATATTTGTAATTTCAGCCTAAAAAATGCTTATAGGAAAATTCTTGGGAGACCTTTCAGGCATTCAGCTTAAACCTTTTACTGGTAAGGTCCTCATTACGGTTTGATGTGACTGCACGATGTATAAGAAAGATAAATGGCAGGCCGAGATTAGTCTCAATGAGTGAATTGATGATCAGGGGCATTATCCCGATTGCACGGACCCCAGTGATAAGTAAGATCGCCTCCCAGGAAAATTGTACTATTAACCCAATTGATAGGATCCAGAGAATCCTTATTTTACCTTTATGGCCGGGATTTCCCCTAATGTTTTTAATGATCAGAATACTATAACCGATCAGGAGTATCAGGGCCATTACACCATGGTAGCTGTTGGTGCCTCTCTGGATATAGATATTTTGAAAACTACCACCAAAATTCTGGCTCAGGAGTGCTGTGGCCAACCATCCAAAGATTATCAAAATGGACCATTCAGGTGCTCGGCCGTCCCTGTCCAGCCACAGCCATATCCAGGCAAAATTTGTAAATCCATAACTTATGCTTAACCAGAGGAGGAGCGTCAGGGGATCGGCTCCCTCTACCGTCCTGGTTCCAAGAGCAAGATAGAATATTCCATAATCAACAAGAAAGTATATTAAACTGCCGATCAGGCCGGCAAAGACAGCAAGGTATCTCTTTGTACAGATCAGGATAATTAAAAGGGCAACAAGCCAGACTATATCTATATACACATATAGAAAATTAAATATTCTGGATGGTATTACTTCCATCATAAGGCTATGTAAATCATATCCTGCTTCTGTATATTATTAAGCCTAATATTACACTTTTATATGACCCAAGGGAATATGAAATTTAAATCAATTAAATACAAGAAATACTTTTAAATCAATAAAAATTGGTATAATGATCTATACAGAAGTAATTACAAGTAAGAAATCGAGGGCAAAGGATGAAAAAATATAGATGTTCTATTTGCGGTTATGATTTTGATGATTCTGCAATTGAAAACCCTGAGTTTGGGAGAAACCCGCAGACAAAATTTGAGAATCTGCCTGATGATTGGGTCTGTCCTGAATGCGGCGCTTCGAAAGAGCAGTTTAATGAATCAGAAGAGTGATTCTATTTTTATGTCATCCGGGACACAGGAGATGGCGGTTTTGTAGTTGGAAGTCTGTTATTTTAAGCGTGCTTTAAAGCCAAATAGCCTGAGGCCGTTAATAATAACAAAAATAGTCACTCCAACGTCTGCAAAAATAGCAAGCGAAAGATTACTTAAGCCAAATGTGGCTAAAACCAGAACTATAAATTTGATAAGAATTGCTATTATTATATTAAATTTTATGATCCTGGTACTCTTTTTACCCAATTTTATAATATAGGGGATCGTGCTCAAATTGTCATTCATGAGCGCTATATCTGAATTTTCAATAGCAATATCTGAGCCTACGGAACCCATCGAGATCCCGACAGAAGCACTTGCAAGGGAGGGAGCATCATTTACCCCGTCTCCGAGCATGGCGACATATCTGTATTTTTGTTTTAATTTCTCGATCTCATCGACTTTATCCTGTGGAAGCAGGGAAGCTTTGATGTCTTTTATGCCTATTTTTGAACCAACAAATACTGCAGAAGGCCTTGTATCGCCGGTCAATATAACAGGTTCGACATTTAGACCTTCAAGGTCCTTGCTTAATGGCCCTGCCTCTTTCCTTATCTTATCAGTAATAGCGATTATTCCTTTAATGGTTTTATTTTCACTCATGACTATTACAGTCTTGCCCTGTTCTTCAAATTCATCTATTTTGCTGATTATGGCCTTATCTACCTTTATGTCCTGTTGCTCCCTGATAAATTTTAAACTCCCCAAAAAGTGTGCACTGTCTTCACATACAGTGCACTGGCCCTTGATGCCTTTCCCGGTTATTGATTCAAAGCCCTGAAATTTATGCATAGCTGACCCTGTTTCTTTTGCTTTAGCTATTAAACTTTTAGCTATGGGATGTTCCGAAAAAGTCTCAAGCCCTGCAGCACATGCCAGGACATCCTCTTTGCTGAATCCATTAAATGTAACCACATCTGAGACTACCGGTTCACCATATGTCAGTGTCTTGGTCTTATCAAAAGCAATGGCCTTTATCCTGCCCATCTCTTCCAAGAATTTTCCACCCTTGATCAAGACTCCATTTTTGGTAGCATTTCCAAGGGCAGAGAAGACTGTGACCGGTGTGGATATCACCAGTGCACAGGGGCAGGAGATTATAAGCAGGGTCAAAGCCTGGTTAAACCAGTAATCAAATGGCTTTCTAAGTATTAGAACCGGAATAATCACAAGCAAGAGGGCTGCTATTATAACGAAGGGGGTATAAAATTTAGCAAATCTTTCAATAAATTTTTGAGAAGATATCTTTTTCTCAGTTGCCTTATAGGTCAATTCTACTATTTTTGAAAGAGTAGTGTCTTTGGCTTTTTTATTTATTTTTACTTCCAGGTAGCCAGTCCCATTTATGGTCCCTGCATAGACTGGATTAGCAAGGTACTTATTTTTTGGAAGCGGCTCACCGGTTATTGAAGATTCATCTACCAGTGAATTTCCATATACGATTACTCCATCCAGGGGTATCATATCACCAGGCCTGACAATTATGACCTGGCCGATACCAATATCTACAACAGGTATTTCTTTCTCTCCCTTCTTCAAAGTAGCAGTTTTGGGAGTTTTTTCAATCAAGCTTTTTAAGGCTCTCTGGCTTCTTTTTACTCCAAATTGCTCCAGGCTTTCACCTATTGCAAATAAAATGACAATAATCACTGCTTCTTCAAACTGCCTTAAATAAAGAGCTCCTGCTACTGCAATAGTCATGAGGAAATTTATATTTGAAAACCTTAATTTTATAAGGCCCTTCAGGCCGCTTAAAAATATTTTTCTCCCAGCAAGGACTATAATTACTAAAAATATGGGCAGCTCGATCCAGAGCGGGGCATGGATATCAAAAAAAGACAGGACCAGGAAAGGAATGGTGACTGCCAGCCCTATGATCAACCACCTGAATTTTTTGTTTTTAAATAGTCCTTTCATGCGATTTTTATCCTCTTTATCAAAATACAGATATAATAACAGTTTGTTTAAGATTACTGAAATATAATAATATAATTATAAAACTGATTTAATCAGTAGTATAATCATAATATGGATACAACAAATATAATTTTTAACAGGAAGTACCAAAATGAAAAATAATTTATTGAATGAAATGAATCCTGAAGAAATAAAAGAAGCAGTAAATGAAAAATACAGCCAGGTCGCAAAGGACCCGGGCGGTTCGTTTAATTTTCCGGTCGGGAAGAAATTTGCAGTGGATGTGGGATACCCTGAAGAGGAGATAGAGAGATTGCCGGAAGCATTGACTGAATCATTTACAGGAGCAAATAATCCACAGCCTTTTGTTGAATTAAAAGATGGCGAGGTGGTGCTGGATCTTGGATGTGGAGCAGGGCTTGACCTGTATTTCTATGCTAAAGCAGTTGGAAAAAGAGGAGTAGTATACGGCCTTGATATTTCAAAAGACATGCTAAAGAAAGCAGAGCAAAATATGGGGGCAGCCGGGATAGGCAATATTAAATTTGTTCCCGGCCATGCAGACGATCTTCCTTTTGAGGATAATTTTTTTGACATTGTAGCCTCAAATGGGATATACAATCTTTCACCGGATAAAGAAAAAGTCTTAAAAGAGGTATACAGGGTACTTAAGCCTGGAGGGCGGACAGTCTTTTCTGAGATTGTTTTAAAAAGCAAGCTCCCGGATAATATTAGCAATAATATCAATGACCTGTTTAGATGTATCGGCAGGGCCCTACCCGAGAAAGATTTTCTGGAACTGATGGGAAAGTCAGGATTTACCAATACTGAAGTGATCTCTAAAATCAGGAATGCAAGAACCGGGCATGAGCTGGCGATCTGCGCCAATATCCGGTCATTTAAGAAGTGATTTAAATTTGGCTATCGTAAATTATTATTGATATTGGAACATAAATAGGAAATAATAGGTTCAGGCATAGTTTTGATCAAGCAATAGAATTTTTTCAGTGGGGATGTAGTTCAGTGGGAGAACGCTTGTCTGGCAGACAAGAGGTCGGCGGTTCAAATCCGCTCATCTCCACCATTTTTATATTATACTTTTAGATAATATGTATGGCAAAATTATAAATCCTTATTGATAAAGAATGACCCTGTTTGTTGAAGCCCTGGGCTCATTTATTGGATATTAAATGTTTACAGAAAATATTTTAACAGCTTTACTTATTACCACCGCAGCCGGCCTTTCAACTATTATAGGCGGTGCGATAGGTCTAATAGTAAAAGAAAAAAATTCAAAGTTCTTCAGTTTTGCCATTGGTTTTACTGGCGGAGTAATGGTAGGTATTTCTTTTTTTGAGCTCCTGCCCTCCGGAATCGAGGAGATCGGATTTTTAAAGGCCTGTATTTCCTTTTTTATTGGATTTATATTTATATTCTTAATAGATTATTTCATCCCTCATGAATATATAGGCCAGAGGGAACATAGAAAGACCAGGACAGATAAGAAATTACTGAGGACCGGCCTATTTATAGCCCTGGGTATTGCCATCCATAATTTCCCGGAAGGAATGGCTATTTTTTATAGTTCCCTGGTAGATATTAAGATCGGTATTGCAATTGCTGTTGCCATAGCTCTCCATAATATTCCGGAAGGACTTGCTGTTTCTGTTCCGATATACAGAGCAACCGGGAGTAGGGCCAAAGCATTTTTATGGGCTTTTATATCTGGAATTGCAGAGCCAGTTGGAGCGGTCATCACAATATTATTTCTTTTTCCATTTATTGACCGCTTATACCTGAGCTATCTTATTTCAGCAATAGCCGGGATCATGGTCTATATCTCACTGGATGAATTAATGCCCGTGTCGAGGTCTTACGGCCACAGCCATATCCCCATGCTTAGCTTCCTGGCAGGAATGGTGGTCATGTTTTTAAGCCTGTATCTTCTTAAATAATATGACGGCCATGTACCAGGCCGCGGCCGGCATCAGTATTAGTGCCGCAGGGAAACTTTTATTTTATATAATAGTACTAGTAATATAAACAGTATGTATAATATAGTGATTGGATATTTTAAATTTAATGTTCTTATGGTATCATTAAATAAAAGTTTTCTAAAAAATTTAGTTAGTGCTAAAATCATAACTACAGACTAATAGTACCAAGGGAGTGATTATGGACATATTAAAACTAAAACCAGAAAGAGAACAGAGGACCCTCTGGATCATTACATGGGTAGTATTTTTTATACTTGGCATCATTCTGTGGATTGTAATGTCAATAGTAGTAGACTTTCTGATATACGGAATTGTTTTTATACTCTGGTTTTTAGTTATGATCCCCATCATCGTATGGATCCCCTTTGCTCATAAAGCGCTGGAGTATAGCGTAGATGATGAGGGGATCAATATGAGAGGCGGGGTAATATGGAAAAAACATGTTACTGTTCCATATTCAAAAATCACTAATGTAGATGTTGCACAGGGGCCCATGCAGAGATATTACAGTATCGGGACCATCCATATTCAAACTGCAGGCTCTGCCGGAAAGCAGGGTGAAAAAGCTGAACTCAGGATGAGTGGGATCAGGGAGCTGGAAAAAGTGAGAAGTTTAATCATAAAAAAACTAGTAGGCTCTGAGAATGCTTCCGGAAGGGCACCAGGAGCGGGAAATATAGCCGGGCAGGCTGAGAAGGTACCTGTTTTTACGGATATGCTCAAGGAGCTAAAGGAAATAAAAGGCTTGCTAAAAAAAAGGTAGCAATAATTTTTTATTAAAAGCACTTTGATTTGAAATGCATTTTTAACCTTTCTTGAAACAAATCCCTTATTTGAATTTAAAATCATGTTTAAACAGGAATTCTTCCTCCCACTACAGGAGCCTTTTATATTTATTAATGATACTTTTTAAAAAATCCAGAGGGAGCATCTAAATGAAAAGTTACAGGAAAGAATTATGGTTCCAGACAAAAAGCAGGAGAGAGTTTATAAATATTACCAGGGAAATAGAGAGCTGCCTAAAGGAAAGCGGTATAAAAGAGGGCCTGGTCCTATGCAATGCCATGCATATTACAGCAAGTGTATTTATAAATGATGATGAAAGCGGCCTTCATAATGACTTCGAAAAATGGCTTGAGAGGCTTGCTCCGGAAAAACCCTACGAGCAGTATGCGCATAATGGTTTTGAGGATAATGCTGATGCGCATCTTAAAAGGACAATAATGGGAAGGGAAGTAGTTTTGGCAGTGACAGGCGGCGGTCTTGATATCGGGACGTGGGAGCAGGTTTTCTACGGTGAGTTTGATGGCAAAAGAAAAAAAAGGGTGCTTATAAAAATAATCGGCGAGTGATGATCATAAGAAAAAATATTTGAGATCTCATATAATTAGATACCAAACAAGATCAAGGAGAATATTATTAAACTTGGAGTAATAGGCCTGCCAAATGTTGGGAAAAGTACATTATATAATGCCATTACTATTGCGGGTGCCGAAGCATCCAATTATCCTTTCTGCACAATAGAGCCGAATATAGCAACAGTCCCGGTTCCGGATGAGAGGTTGGAGAAACTATCCGGAATAGTTAAACCCGAGAAAACGATTCCAGCAGCAATAGAATTTGTAGATATTGCAGGGCTCGTAAAAGGAGCAAGTAAGGGTGAAGGCCTGGGCAATAAATTCCTGTCCCATATAAGAGAAGTGGATGCAATCGTGCATATTGTCAGGTGTTTTGAAGATGAGAATGTCACCCATATAGATACTGTCCTTGATCCGGCAAGGGATATTGAGATCATAAACATGGAACTTATCTTTGCGGATATAGAGACAATTGAAAAAAGAATGGAAAAAACACTCCGGGTGGCAAAGAGCGGTGATAAAGATCATGTCTCCGAGCTGGAGCTTCTAAAGAAACTAGAAGAAGGCCTTAATAGTGGGATCCTGGTAAAAAATATGGATTTAAGCAAGGATGAAAATAATACGGCAAGGGATCTGTTTCTTTTGACATCAAAGCCGGTTATCTATGCTGCAAATATCTCTGAAGATGATCTTGGAGACGACCCTGATGGGATAGCTGCTGTGAAAAAATTAAAGGAACATGTTTCCGGGGATGGTTCGGAGGTCCTGGTGAGCAGTGCAAAGATCGAGGAAGAGATAGCACTGCTGGAACCGGTTGAGAGGGAAGCATTTGCAAAAGAACTGGGAATTGCTGAACCGGGCATGGACAGGCTGGTCAAAGCTTGTTACAGATTGCTCGGGCTGGTAAGCTTTTTTACAATAAAACTGCCGGAAGTCAGGGCATGGACAGTACCCGAGGGTACCCGGGCTCCGCAGGCTGCAGGTAAAATACATACTGATTTTGAAAGAGGTTTTATATGTGCCGAGATAATAGATTTTGATGCCCTGGCCGGTATTGGCTCATTTACAAAAGCCAGGGAGAAAGGAATGGTCCGCCAGGAAGGAAAGGACTATGTCATAAAGGATGGAGATGTAGCACTATTCAAGTTCAATGTCTGATCCTAGGCCATTGCCTCCATTTCATCTACCAGATCGCTAAAGATCCCCAGGGCATTTTCAACTGGTAGGGGAGAAGCCATATCGACACCTGCTTTTTTTAACAGGTCAAGAGGGTAATCTGAACCTCCGCTGGATAAGAATTCCAGGTATCTCTTGATCGCGGCACTGTCTCCACCGAATATTTTACTGGCAAGTGAAGCAGCTGCTGAAAATCCCAGGGCATATTTATAGACATAGAAGGCACTGTAAAAATGGGGGACCCTGGCCCATTCAATATCAATATTTTTATCTACCTCGATTCCCGGACCATAATATTTTATATTTAAATCATGATAGATATCAGACAGGCTCTTATTGGTAAGTGGAATACCGTTTTGGGCATTATGGTGAATTATTTTTTCAAACTCCGCAAACATGGTCTGTCTGTAGACCGTGCCCCTAAACTGTTCCAGGTAATGATTTAAGATATACAGGCGTTTTTGCTTGTTTTTAAGTTTTTTTAAAAGATAGTTTGTAAGCAGTATTTCATTCAGTATTGAAGCTACTTCTGCTACGAATATCTTGTAACCGGCATTGACATAAGCCTGGGTTTTATTGGAAAAATATGTATGGAGGGCATGGCCCATTTCATGGGCCAGGGTATAGACATTATTTATGGTATTTTCATAGTTCATGAGGATATATGGATGAGTATCATAACACCCCCAGGAGTAGGCACCACTTGTCTTGCCCTCATTTTCGAAAACATCGACCCATCCACCGGTCAATCCAGTTTTAAGAATATTAATATATTCACTTCCCAGTAAGCTTAAGCTATCTATTACCATGTCTGTAGCTTGCTTGTATTCTACTTCATACTTGATGTCTTCAACTATGGGAACATAAAGATCATACATGTGCAGCTTGCTGACCTTAAGGTTTTTTTTCCGTAGAGAAATATATTTATACATCGGAGTAAGATTATTTGAGACTGTCTCGATCAAATTATCATATACAGATATTGGAACATTATCATTAAAAAGGGAAGCATGAAGAGTTGAAGGATATTTCCTGGCCCTGCTGAAGAAGATATCTTTTTTAATACTATAATTCAGGGTAGAAGCTATAGTGTTTTTCTGTTTCTCATAACTCTCATATAAAGCCTTAAAAGCATCTTTTCTCACCTGCCTGTCCCTGTTTTCTATCAGCCTGGCATATCTTCCTTTAGTCAGCTCTATCTCGCTCCCAGTTTCATCTTTTATAAAGGAAAATTTAATATCAGCATTATTTATCATCCCGAATATCTGGGTCGGGGCAGAAGCGATCTCTCCTGACATGGACAGGATATTCTCTTCCTCTGCTGAAAGTATAAATTTTCTATGTCTGGAGATATCATCAAGATAATGGCGGTAATCCTTAAGTGAAGATTCTGTCCGGGCTATTTTCATTAAAGTCTTTTCGGGAATATTAAGGATCTCAGGTTCTATAAAAGATGAATTGCTTCCGGCCTCGACCATCAATGTTTGGGCCCTGTCAAGCAGTGCCTGTGATCCTGTATTGGTATTATCCTCATCTTTTTTCATATGCGCATAAATAAATAATTTTTCTACAGTTTCCATGATCTCCATGTGAGTTTTCAGGAGATTTGAGAGTATCCGGGAAGATTGCAAAGATTTGCCCTTAAAACCTGCAAGTCCTGTCATTTTTTGCTTTACAGATTTAAAGTCCTTTTCCCATTCCCCGGCAGAAGAATATATATCTTCAATTTTCCATTTGTATTTTCCCGGAATCCGGGCTCTTTTATTTAATTTGTTCTTACTGTTCATATTTGTCTCCAACTTTATTGGTTATTGTCCCGGCCGGGAAGTAAGATGTGCCAGGCCGTAAATTTTTATTATATATGTTCAATTTTTAATATCAATTAAAAAGCTTACCGGGTGTGGAAGATTATCCGGGAATCTTAATTGAGTTTTCCAATATTGGTTTGTATAATGTATTTTAGTTTTACTAACCTTTACTGATGCAGTAAGGCAATATTGTGATTATTTCACATTAAGGAGATTTGTTGGAAAGAAGAGGAAAAAGAGAATCGATTATTATTTTGATCGTCATGCTTATTGTTGCTGCAGTTATCGTATCATGGATTTCTGGACTATGGAGTTGTGAGGGCGGCAGGATGGACCTGACAGAAGAGGAAAAGCTGACCATCTCTGATTATATCAACTCAGTTTCTGTTTTAGCGCAGCAGTCCAATAAAATCTCTTATAATTTTTTTAATACACTGGATATGATCAAAGATCTTTCACGGGAAGACCTGAGTAACCAGCTTCTTGGAGTCATTGAAGAAAGCATGGTCATCCTTGAAAACAATAAAGAGTTAAACCCACCGGAATCCTTTGATGTTACACATGGATACCTGGAGCTTGTATTTGAGACCAGGAATAGGGCCTATGAAAATTTTAAACCTGCCCTGTTCAATGCTTTAGATGACCTGGATATGGATATTGCAAGCACACAGATCACCAATACATTCCTTTATATGTTTATGAGTGACGAGATCTATCTTTATTTTCAGGAGAAATTAAAGGAAACCGGAGAAGGGATCGGGATTGAAAATTTGGTAATTATAGACTCAACGGTCCTTGCAGACAGGAGCCTTACAAGCTCCCAGAATGTTATAGGGTTTATCTCTGAGATAAAAACCGTGACTGTGCTGCAGGAGAGAAGGGGAGTAGCAGTTATTGGTGATAGTGTTGAATTTGATCCGAAACCTTTAAACGAGCAGGGCGAATACTGGATCCTGGCAAATGGGACCAGGTTAAGTATTGCAATAACAATTGAAAACCAGGGCAATATTATAGAAAATGATGTTGAGGTGATCATGACCTATAAAACAGAGGATAATATATCTGAAGAAAAAAATTATATTATCAACACTATTGATCCTTCGGACCAAAAGGTGGTGACCATATCCGGATTTGAAGCTTATCCCGGAAGAAAATGTGAACTTACAATAAGTGCAGGACCAGTTCCCGATGAAGTGCTGTTGACCAACAATACAGTCACCTTTAGGTTTATGGTGGAAGAATAAATTTTTTGCTTTAAAAATAAAAGGTTTTCCATATTTTATTAATCAGTTATAATATTAAAGCAAATTTAGAGGTTAAAGCTCAATATGGAAGATAGAAAACATAAATTTTTTACTTTACTATTAATTTCTGATGAAAAAACCAGGATCAGGAAATTTAGGATACCCTATAATTTCCTGAGATCTATATTTGTGGTGCTGGCAATAATGGTCGCAGCTGTAGTAATAATGACAACCAATTTGTTCCTTACCCGGCAGAAATTAGATGAAAAAATAGCTGAACTCGAAAGAATAGAGTATAAGATGCAGTTCAAGGAAGTCGAGCTGGTCAATCTGGAGAAAAAGACCCAGGAAATCGAAACAAAGACCAAGATCCTGGAGAATTACTTGAAGGAAGTCGAAGAACTTGACAAGATGGTAAGGTCCATTACCGGAGAAGGCGGATATGCAGAAGAAGTTACAATATATACAGCTGATTTAAGTGCAGATATTGATCTTGCCGAAGACCCTAATGAAGTCTATTTTTATATAGATGACCAGGAGCAGGAATTAGATGACATAGAGGCACTGCTTGACGAACTTTTGAAAGTGGCCCCTGAACTTTCAGAAATACTGTCCGAGGACAAGCAGGATATGGAGGACCATATTTATCTGATGGAACATACTCCAGACATTTGGCCGACATGGGGCAGGACGACTTCAGTTTTTAATGCAAGACGATGGGGCCGCAGGCATAAAGGCCTTGATATTGCTCACAATAATGGGGCATCGGTCCTTGCTGCAGCCAGCGGGGTTGTGATCTATGCTGATTGGCATGGCGGTTACGGCAGGAAAATAATCATCCATCATGGATTTGAATATTCTACAGTTTATGCACATCTGAGACGGTTCTCTGTAAAAGTAGGAGATGAAGTAGTAAAGGGCCAGGTCATAGGAATAGTTGGCAATACAGGAAGAAGCACAGGGCCTCATCTCCATTACGAAGTCCTGGTGAACGGCATACCTCAGGACCCCAAGGATTTTCTTCCTTAATATAGGATTTTTTATGGGTTATAGAATATTTTATCATGGGTTATTTTTATTATAAGATTATATATAGCTTGATTTTTGGCGATCACTATGAAAAAAAGAATAGCTTTTTTGGGACCACCAGGAACATTTACAGAGGAAGCCCTGGATGTATTTATTGCAGGCAGGGATGAAGTCGAAAAGGTATCATGCAGTACTGTAGTCGATGTTATAAAGGCTGTCGACCGGGGAGAAGCTGAGGAAGGGCTGGTGCCCATTGAAAATTCAATTGAAGGATCAGTAAATATTACACAGGATGTACTGGCATTTGAAAGTGAAGCAAGGATAATAAGGGAAATAGTCATCCCGATAAAGCACAGCTTGATCGGAAAGAAGAAGCTGGATTTTAAAAATATTAATAGAGTTATTTCCCATCCGCATGCAACTGCTCAGTGCAGGAACTTTATTTCAACACATCTAAAAGATATTGAGATCATTGCAGCCAATAGTACCGCTGAAGCTATCAGTATCCTCAGGGAAGAAGAAGACGATACTGTGGCCATAGGCACAAAGATTGCAGCAAAAATGTATGGCCTGGTATTGATCAGGAGCGATATTGAAGATAATAAAGATAATAAGACCAGGTTCGTTTTTACAGGTAATAACAGCCATCCTCCAACCGGAGACGACAGGACTTCAATAGTTTGTTTTCTTAAGGAAGATAAGCCGGGGAGTTTATTCAGCATATTAAAAGAATTTGCTGATAGAAATATTAATCTTACCAGGCTGGAGTCCAGGCCCGCCAAAAAAAACCTGGGAGATTATGTATTTATGATCGACCTGGATGGACACATCCATGAAAAGAAAATATTTGAAGCGATCGAGGTATTAAGGAAAGATGTTTACCTGGTAAAGATCCTGGGTTCCTACCCTAAATGGGTTTAGAAAATGCTATTTAATAATATAAATTTAAAAGTTGGAAGCAGCCATGATAGACCTACAGTTATTTAGAAAAAATCCACAAGTCTTCAAATCTGAAATAAATAAAAGAGGATTAAAAATTGATATTGATATGGGCATCAAGCTTGACAATAGGAGGAGAGAACTGATCCTCAAAATAGATGCCCTCAGGGCAAAAAAGAATGAGGCATCAAAGATCATTCCCGGGCTTAAAGGTGAAGAAAAGAACGAGATACTCCAGCAGATGAAAAATATCAATGAGGATATTAAAGCAATAAAAGATGATGTGGCAAAAATTGAAGACAGCTTTTTAAATCATTTTTCAGCATATCCAAATCTATCCCATGAGTCTACACCTGTCGGGCCAAATGAAAAGGGAAATGTCATGTACTCTCAATATGGGGATAAACCTGAATTTAGTTTTAAGCCAAAGAATCATATAGAGCTGGGAGTAGATCTTGATATTCTTGATGAAGAAAGAGCTACAAAGATCTCAGGATCACGTTTTGTCTTCATAAAAAATGAAGGCGTACTTTTAGAATTTGCCCTGATCCAATATGTTTTAAACCTGCTTCTAAAAAAAGGCTTTACGCCTCTTATTCCTCCATCCCTTGTAAACGAAAGAGCAATGTATGGTACAGGATTTTTCCCGGTAGAAGAGTCTCAATTTTACAAGACTGAGCTTGATGGCCTGTATTTAACCGGCACCTCTGAGGTACCTTTATGTGCCTATCACAGCGATGAGTTCTTAGATGTAGAGAGCCTTCCTTTAAAATATACAGCATTTTCCACTTGCTTCAGGAGAGAGGCAGGAACATATGGAAAGGATATGGGTGGAATGTTCAGGGTCCATCAATTTGACAAGATGGAGATGTTTGTTTTTACACACCCTGACAATTCCTGGGAGGAGTATGAAAGATTAAGGGATACTCTGGAGGAATTAATAAAGGGCCTCGGGATCCACTACCGGATCATGAATATGTGTACCGGAGATATTGGCACCCCAAATGCAAAAAAATATGACCTGGAAGCATGGCTCCCGGGACAGGGCAAATACAGGGAGTTGGCTTCATGCAGCCATGATACGGATTTTCAGGCAAGAAGGTTAAACATAAAATACCGCGATGGGAAAAACAAGGGTCTTGTACATACCATGAATTCAACGGCATGTGCAGTCGGAAGAACACTTATTGCCATTTATGAAAATTACCAGGACAGTGGGGGCAGTATAATAGTTCCAGAAGTGCTGGTTCCTTATATGGGTGGCAGAAAGATTATAAAGCGAAAAACAAAGAAATAATATAGTACAGGACTTCATATAATACCTCTTCCATATTATTATTCCAGGGTGATTTTTTATATATAAATATTGTGGAAACACAATAAAATAATATTTATAAAACATTGTTTTATTGTTATAATTTGTCTTTGCTCGGAGAGGTGGCAGAGTCTGGTTTATCGCGGCGGTCTTGAAAACCGTTGAGGGTTAAACCTCCGGGGGTTCGAATCCCTCCCTCTCCGCCAGCGATCTACTTCTACCGGTAATCAACTTTAAAGACAGAGAATGTAAAATATGCCATTGGTGCATATTTTACGGGATTC
>SDBU01003040.1_pt1 | contig 21637 bp, 19 predicted proteins | sample 2277071 | NCBI WGS metagenome assembly SDBU01 (sample SAMN10397929, study PRJNA504765) | marine sediment metagenome | isolation source: marine sediment core GS08_GC12, 126 cmbsf | place: Arctic Ocean: Gakkel Ridge, Loki's castle | collected 2008 | reverse complement strand
AAGACTCATACCCCATAGCCCCCCTACTTCATTAAAAACCACATCCCTTGTATCTCCCACTCTATAGGGAAGCCACCATTGAAAAGCCTCGTCCACTATACTTACCCCCAGAATGAAAAGAGCCGAAAAGATAGAGGCCTTGACTATTTCCTTTTTCTTTCTCAAGGTATCTCTAATAGCCAGCCATCCCAAAAGACCATATTCTAGAAGATGCATCCTCTCCACCAGAATGTCTAGATGCCAGGCAAAAAGAGATCCTGCTATAAAAACACCAATAAATATGAGCAATTTTATCTTCCCCAGAGCAGCTCTTTTCAGATAGAGAATCAATCCTGCCGCACTCAGAAGGAAAAGGATGCCGATTAAGATTTCAAAGTATGGCTTACCCAATTTTTCGGAAATAAAACGTCCCACCTGCCCCATAAAAGCAGCAGATAGGATAATAAATAGACCAAAAACAAAGGTGACCCTTGATATCCTCATCTCAATTTAAGTCCTATGTCCGAGGTAGGAAGTCCTGAGTTCAACTCCCCAATTATTGAGCAGCTTCTCTGCCTCTTTGATTCTCTAATCCTTTTGCCCCTCTTGATCCTCTAATCCTTTATGGCTTACCAGTATGCGAACCTTTATGAATTCTTTTAAGACTAACCAAATAAAGATAGGATTACCAATAAGATACCGCCTCCACAACCTCCCTGGCTCTTGACAAAGTCGAAAAAGCCACTCCAGGCCATATCTCTGCATCCAGAGTGGTGCTCTCTTCACTGTCCCAGCAATAAAATCAAATGTTATGCCCACTCCGACAGAGACCGGAACCTGCAGCTTATTCCTATACTTCCAGATCCACTTCTCCTGTTTTGGAGCTCCTAATCCGACAAATAATACATCAGGTTTAGCTTCTCTTATCATCCGGACAATTTTCCCATTTTCTTCCTCATCATTTTCAAAGCCGAAAGGAGGCGAATATGTACCTGTAATTCTTAACCCTCGATTTTTTTGAGTCAAAATTTCGGCAGCTCTTGCAGCAATTCCCGGCCGAGCACCCAAAAAAAACAGCCTATACCCTTTCTTCGCTGCACTTTTACAAAAAGCGGGAAGTAAGTCCGAACCTGCCACTCTTTCTTTTAATGATCTACCTAAAATCTTTATTCCCCACAAAAGAGGCATCCCATCGAGTATAACCAACTCAGCTCCCTGATAAATCTTTTTAAATTCTTTGTCCTTTTGCAATAAAACAATATGTGCAACATTAGGAGTTACTATATAAGAAGATTCTTCTTTTTGAATCAATTCTTCGATTTCATTGATAGTCTCTTGCATGGTAAGATTATCAATTTCTATACCCGCAAAAGAAACACGACCCATATTAGTCTCCTAATCAACGTCATTTCTTTCTTCTGAGCTATCACTAAAATAGAAACTCCAAATATCTTTAATGGTATCGATCTATAATCTTGGCCACATTTCCTCAATAGAAGTTCTTCATAGAAAGATAGCTTTGGTAATAAAGAGGTAACATTATTTGCATTCTTTATAAACTTCTTGGTAAACTTTTAAAGTGCTCTCCGCTGTTTCTCTCCAGGAGAACCTTTTAATCCTTTCTCTCCCCTTTTTAACAAGGTCATCATAGAGGCTCTTATCATTTAGAATAATCGATATCTTTTCAGCGAAATCCGAGGGATCATACGGATCTGCATATAAACAGGCATTTCCACCTATTTCTGGTAGTGAAGATGTGTTTGAGGTAATCACAGGAGTTTGACAAGCCATGGCTTCTAGGATGGGAAACCCAAAGCCTTCGTAAATAGATGGAAAGACAAATAGATCAGCAAGACCATAAATTGCCGGCAAATGCTCCTCACCTACAAAGCCTGTTAGAACAACATAACTTTTCAGTTGTTTGGCTGTATCTAAAGATTTATGCCATCCTTTCCTTCCAACAATTACAAGTTTATGGTCAGTATCGTATTTCTTTAGAAATATTTCAAATGCTTTGATCAGCATATCTAAATTTTTTCTTGGCTCAAGTGTCCCTACGGTTAAAATATATCTGTCGGGCAAATTATATCTTATTTTAACTTCCGATGATTGTTGAAGATTTCTCTTGGTAAAAGAATCATCAATTCCCTCATATATAACAGTGATTAGATTATCAGGTATATTTAGATAATGGATTAGATCTTTTTTTGAATTTCGCGACACAGTGATAATCCTTGAGCTTTTCCTAATTGCCTGCGGGAACAAAGGTGAATAATAAAATTCTCCTCCTTTCGACCTGGTTTCTGGATATTTCCAGAGTGTTGCATCATGAATAGTCAGCACGGTTTTCCCTTTATAAAAGAGTGGTGAAGGAAAGGCAGGGCAATGTAAAATATCAAGTTTCTTTGCTACACAAGGCAACCAGAGTTGATCAGTCACAACTCTATTCTTGAATGGACTGATAAAAACTTTAAGTCTTGCCACCAAATCTGCTAATTGGGAGGGATATCTCTTTCTGAAAAAGACAAAATACTGGTTAGTGTCATCAACCTCAACAATTAACCTGATCAGGTTAATTGTATATCGCTCCACTCCCGTTATTCGATCCTCCCTTAATAAGGTCGCGTCAATTCCTATTTTCATATTTATTCTCGACTTATCTTCAAACCGGTTATCAATAACTTCGTCTGCTGGTTTCTAGCCTTGCGTTTAGAAAATCATATCTGCCAATATTCATCGTAGTGTCTTCCTTGAAGAAACATACTTAATCGCATTTACAAAGGCATTCACAGCATAGTCAACATCGTACTTTTTAATATATTCTTCTGATTTCCATCCCATCTGACGTCTTAAACGGTCGTTGTCTAACAGTTTCTGCATTGCCCCCTTCAAAGCCTCAACATTTCTGGCAGGCACTATTATTCCGTTATCTTTTGCTAACTCTGGAGCACATCCCGCTCTTTCTGTGACTATAATTGGCAATCCAAAAGACATAGCTTCGTTTACCACTAATCCCCAACAATCGTCTAAAGTCGGTAATACAAAAATATCAGCTAAAGAATAGTATTTCGTTTTCTGTTGTCCCTGCACAAATCCTGGGAAAAGGATATGGTCTGTACCCTCTGCTAAGGATTTTAGATGATCTTCTTCTTCACCAGAGCCGGCTATGATAAGCACAGAATCGTCCCTTTTAAGAGATCTAAAGGCTTTTATTAAATAGTCCATACCTTTTCGTTTTCTGAAATGCCCAACAAAAAGAACAACTGTCTTTCCAGCGAAGGTGTGGTCGCTACGTAATGATAAGTCTTCGCTAAGTTCATCAGCTATTACCTGGGTTCCAATGGATATGCTATTCTTTGATACCCCCTGTTTTATTAAATATTTTCGTGCCATTTCTCCATATCCAATAAAAGAATTAGAGCATTTATAAAGAAACTTTCTATAGATTTTGACCAAAAGGTTTTTTATGGGATTTTTCTGCCAAGTCTCTTTATAATTATTTTCGATTACCCCAGACCATAGGATGAAAGGCTTCCCGAATAATCTCGTGACCAACAATATAATGAGAGTAGATAACATGATGGGCAGGTTTTCGCATACGATATAGTAGTCATAAGGCTTAAACAGTAACTTAAAAAGCAAATTATAACTTATGACCAAAGGATGTTTATCACCCAAATTTAACACGATACTTTTGAGGATGTTACTCCTAAAAGAATACTTTTTTAGTAATTCCGCTTTGCTTCGTCTGTATTTAGATTGTATCGTACAGAAATAAACGTCCAGATCTACTTTCCTTGATAGTGCTTCAAATATAGGTAACCGTTCGGGGGAAATTACATTATGAAGAAGAAATACCTTTGTAGCATGCTTACCCATCATTATTCTCCCTTAACGACTTGAGCAAATATTGATGATCATAGAAGATTTTATAATCACAGCGCTGTGCAGCCAGAATGTGAAACTCATCAATGTAATGTTTCTGTATCAATATTCATATCTACATAGAATATCTTTCTATTATATTTTTGGTGTCCCTAATGCTATACCCACTATTATCCAGTTAATCATATAAGTAGTCATTGCAAATGGATAACGAGAAAAATTCATCAAAATCAAGGTTGCGATTAATACTCCAAGTGCAATTGCATTTATACATTTCAAACTAACAAACTCACTTGATTTTTGTTTCTGCCTTGTTTTTCTGTAAATAATCGGCATACAAGAAAAAATAAAAGCCAAAAATAGAATCAATCCGACTCCTCCCACTTGAGTCATTAAATATGTATAACCACTTTCTACAACAGATCTGAAGCCAACTCCCACTCCTGCCCAGTGATCGGCAGATTGAATCACAAAGGTGTAAAAAGAGATAAGATCACGAGAATGTACAGTACTTGTTCGTAATTCGGTTATAGTAAGCGATATGAGATTACTCAAGAAATTGTATACTATGTATACTAATGGAGAAAATAATATGAATAAAAATAGTGAGAAAATTTTCTGCTTTTTATTCAAAACAATTAAATAAAAAATAAAAAACACTACTATAAAGAATAGATAGCCAGATCGTGTAAAGGTCAGCAAAAGAGCGGAAGAAGTCATCAGCAAACCTAATAAATAACGAATCTTTTTCTTCTTTAGAAACAAATAAAGAAAAACAATTATGCCTATTGGCATCCCGACAGCGTATCCAAATGGGTCTCCAAAAGTAGACGTTAGTCTCCTTGGCAAAAATTCTCTATACCCTGCTCTTCCCATTGCAGATCCAGCAATTCCCAGTCTAGCATAACTGGCGTGATAACCCTTTATTTGATTTAAATATAAAGACATGTTCACGTGGTTAGACCAAAACTCATTCGGAAGAAATAAGGTCTCAAAAATCCCAAATAAAGTTAGCCCGAAAGATAAAAGAATAAAAAAATAAAAAAATTTTCTTCTTTTCTGCTCGGTATTAATCAAATAATAAGCCAAATATACTAGAACAACCGGTAGCAATAAACACCTTAAATCCTTAAGCGTCGCAAATGAAAATCTATTAGAAGAAAGAACCCCATAATATAATATCACTATAATTGAAAAAACAAGTAAGAAAAACAAATTTTTATGAATTTTAAATCCGCTTCCTGTTATGATATAAAAAAACAACGAGAATAAAATGATCTCTCCAAAGAAAAGATGAAAATAAAAAAATATCTTGGCTAAATTAAAGTTGGTATATAAGAAGGCCCCCACAAAATCCTGTGTACAAAAATATACAATCAAAAGGAAAAACAGATTTAACAGGGATTTATTTTCAGTCTGGTATTTCTTGGGATTCATTTTTAGTCTGGTATAATATTATGGGAGTATAACTATATAATTTTCCTCAAGATATATGAAGAACTTGCAAGATGATAAGCCTCGGGTAATAGGTTATCAAATGACACTGTCTGGTAACCCGTAAAACCTCCATAAATAAATTCCTCGCTATCTATTGGTAAATCCTTCAGGAGTCAATTAGAGCTCGCTCTAAGAACATCGAAGTAGACGCTCTCTACGCCTCTCACCATCTGTTCCACAGTGAATCCTCGCAATAGCCTCTCCCGGCCTCTTCTGCCCATACAATCGCACTTCTTCGGATCCTGTAAAAGCTTCAACATTGCTCGTGCCAACTGATCACTGTTTTTAGGCTCCACTAATATTCCGGTCTCATCATGCTTAACGACCTCAGGAATTCCACCTACTTTTGTAGCAACAACAGCTTTACTCCCTCTCATTGCTTCCAGCAACACTAAACCGAAGTCTTCTGAAATAGATGGTAAGATCAAGAAATTTGCCAGATTGATATATTTACCTGGATCATCAACGTAGCCAATAAAATGAACGAAATCTTCGATGCATAATTCCTTAGTCTGATCTACTAGTCCTCTAAGTTCAGGCCCATCCCCTACAATTAGCAACTCAACATTTGTAAACTTCTTAATAACTTGAGCCATCGCGTTAATCAAGTAACCTATACCCTTCTTGGGAATCAGACTTCCAATAAAAATAATGAGTGATTTTCTTCTCCTCGAATCTGTCATTAAATGAATCTGGGATATATCTATCTTAGTTATTTTAGGACTTATGCCATTGCATATAACTTTAATGCGTTTCGATGAGACGCCATTTTTGGTCAAAAATTTTCTTGACGCTTTAGAAACAGTAATAACTCTCTCAAAGAATCGATATAGTATTCTTAATTGAACAACTTGGTAAATTTTATCCTTAAAAGTATTCGTATAGGAATTATGCAAAGTTGAAACTATAGGAACTCCTAAGACCTTTGCGACTAATAAACCTACCAAGTCTGTGCGAGGAGAACCAGTATGTATTAAATGGACTTCATTTTCTCGACAGATTCTTATCAGCATGGGAATACAACTAATGTCATAAGGACCTCTCGTCCTAAGGGAGATAACAACATAACCCTTGGCGATGAGTTTTTCACGGAAAACATTCCCCCCTTTCTTTGGATTATATATACTTACCAGATGTTTTCTAAAGGGAGGTTCCCTGACATTTTCAAAAAGCCCTTGAGTAACTTTCTGTCCTCCCCCTACCCTTGTACCATCAGTTAAATATAAGATGTTTACTTTCTTTGTCATTATTTCTTAATCTCTCTACTTTTTGCCTCTGTTTTTCAGGAGATCTTAAATCAACACGTCAGAGTTATGACCAATTAATTTTTTCGAGTTCCACAAGGTCTGAAACATTTCATTAAGGCCCTCCATAAATATAATCTGGACTTTTACCTTTTAATTTTCTGATGAACCTTCTTAACGCTGGTATTTTTCTGAATGGATCTGCAATAATAGAATATAATAACCTCGCATTCCCGTAAGATATAATTTTTGCCTTATGTTTTAGTTTTATTCTTATAAACTCCTTGATAAATCCGAATTCATTACTCGTTGATTTTGTCCCTGGATACCTTCTAAGCATTGCTAAATCAACATCTATAGCATAAAATTCAAATTTACTTGCCGTACGAACCCAAAATTCGTGATCCATACAATAATGATAGGATTCATCAAATATGCCAACTTTATCAAAAACTTGTTTTCTATGAAAGGTAGATTGCTGCTGAATACATTGAGTACCATTAAGTAATTCATCAAAAGTTACTTTCTTAGATCTTTTCTTCCAAAGAAGATTCCTATTTTCATCAACCGTTAAAAGATTTCCAACTACAATACTTTTATTTGGATTTTCTATAAAAAACTTGTTCACAACATGAAAGGCCTCCTTACATAATAGATCGTCAGAATTAAGCCAACAAACTATATCTCCAGTTGCTTTTTTCAAACCTTTATTCAAAGCATGAGTTTGTCCTCTGTCTGCCTCTGAAACCCAATTCAGATGAGAATATTTCTTCAACATTTCTAGGGTATTGTCGGTTGATCCAGCATCGATGACAATATGCTCAAAATTAGGGTAATTCTGGGCTAAAACAGACTGTATATTTTCCTCAATAAATCTCCCCTGATTGAAAGAAGGGGTTATTACACTAAATTTTAGGTATTTCATATAATTTTTCCTGGTATAATATGTTTAGTTTTTACAATTACTCGAAATATTTCAAGTCACACAGATAGTATCATTTTATTTTGACTCGTTTATTTCATAGTTTTGTTTCTCCTCTTCTATCAAAATATCTAATACATCAAAGAAAGTCATATTGTATTCCCATCCAAGTATTCGTTTTGCCTTTGAATTATCACCATATATATCTTCTATCTCCGCGGGTCTATATAAACTTGGGTCTATCACCAGTCTATCCCTATCTATTTTTAACCTATCGAAAACATAATATATAATCTCTCTCAAAAATATCGATTTACCAGAAGATACTATAAAATCATCTGCCTTCTCTTGTTGCATTATCAACCACATAGCTGCAACATATTTAGGTGCGTATCCAAAATCTCTCTTTATGTCTATATTCCCTACTTCTAGAATCTCCTGTTTTCCAGACCGAATATGTAAAGACTCAGTTATTACCTTCTTAACAAAAAAATTGTTACTTCTGAAATAAGACTCATGGTTAAAGAGTATTCCACAGCAGGCAAATAAGCTATGCGATTCTCGATAATTTACAACTGTCCAATGACCTGAGGCCTTTGAAATAGCATAAGGACTTAGGGGGTGCATTGCCGTGTTTTCGGCTACTGGGAGATTTTTTACTTTGCCAAACATTTCACTAGTAGAAGCCTGATAAAACTTTATATTTTTATTGACAATCTTTATACTTTCCACTAAATTTAAAACCGAAATTAAGTTGAAGTGAATAGTCTCTATCGGTCGCTCAAAGGAAAGACTGACTGAGCTTTGAGCCGCTAGATTATAAATTTCATCTGGCTTATATTTATCGATAGTTTTTATAATGCTAGATGAATCTAATAAATCACATTCTTGCAAAATCACTTTATCTTTTATAGCTAAATAAGATAAATTTTTTATATTGGAATAATTGTAGCTCCTTGTGGTACCTATAACTTTATAGCCTTTTTCTAAAAGCAATTTACTTAAATATGCGCCATCCTGTCCTGTAATACCAGTTATAATTGCAGTTTTCATATAATGCTTTCATATAAGGACTTTGTTTTTTCTGCAGCCTTTTCCCATGAAAAGTCTTTGACCCGCTGAAAACCTTTGAGTTTTAGATTTTTTCTTAATTCTTTATCATAAATTATCCTTTTCACAGTATCATAAATTGATACTACGTTTGTCGGGTCAAAATATACACCAGCATCTTCTGCTATTTCTGGTAATGAACTTACTTTGCCAACCAGCACAGGACATCCACAAACAAAAGACTCTAAAATTGGAATACCAAAGCCCTCATAAAGAGATGGGAAAACAAAAACAATAGCCCTTTGATATAAATAGACTAAGATATTATCGCTGACTGAGCATTGAAATACTTTATCTTTAATATTCAAACTTTTAAATTTCTCGATCTCTATATCGTTAAATTCTCCATCACCAACACAAACAACACTTAACTCAGCATCTTCAAGAAGTAGTGGAGTTATTGCTTTTATAAATAAATCAAAATTTTTATAGCCTCCCCTATTTCCAACAAACAGAATATACTTTTCTGGCAGTTCAATATTTATGGCATCATCACTTTTACTTATATCAAGTGAATTTCCAAGATATATAACTTCTATTTTATTCTCATCTATACCAAAGAACCTCATAATATCCCTCTTAGTACTTTTCGATATAGCAATGATTTTTGTGGCTTTTTGTGCTAACAATTTCTTCCTTTCCGTTGTTTTATCTTTAGATGAAAACATTTCAGGAATTTCAGGATATATCTCATGAATCATGTCATAAATAGTCAAAACAAAAGGTTTATTATTGAGGAAATTTAAAAAGTATAGATCATAGTAAGTTGGGTGAAAAACATCGTAATCCCCTTTGGAAATAATTTTTTTGCTTATTCTTTCATTTAAAAAATTCAAAAGCCTATACTTCCCTCTAAATGTAAAATTCTCAAAAAAAGACCTGCACGACAAATTACCTAGTCGTCTTAAATAATGATTATTAGAGTATATTAGAGATAATTCATATTCTATTTCATTGTCACTTCCGAAGTTTTTCATTAATTCACAAAAATATCTAGAAATACCACCGTAAATTTGAATTTGAAAAATTTGATGATCAAACAATATCTTCATGTTCCCGCTTTAAAATTTTTGTTTAAGAAAATTCATGTCGTCCATCGTTAAGCTTTTCATCGTAGTTAAAACAACGGGATATTTCCTCGGTAATTTTATCTAATAGATTCACCCTACTTCCTTCTTAAAATCTGCCTTGAAATATTTTTTCCTTTCATCAAAAGTCTTTTTATTATTCGCAAAAAAATATTGGGAACGTGGAAATGGGTTCTTTGAACAAAATCATCGGCTTTAGCGTCTCTAACTATAAATGGAGGATCTCTTAGAGGAAAATCCATAGCTGCTACAGCCATATTAGCAAATGGAGATTTCCCTTTGGTATGAGTTGCTCCAGGTCCAAATCCTATATTGGAAACTAAGTTGACGCTGGGAATAATAGTTAGACTATTTTGTATCCAACAAGAAAAAATCCAGGCATACGCCCAACTGTCAATTTCATTTTCACAAACGCGCTGGAATATACTAGACCAATATCTCACCGCATCTGAATGTCCTAAAATATCTTTAAGCCAGTTTCCATTCTTAATTTCTGGCCAAATCTTCATGTCTCCATTATAGTCAAGCCAAGCTCGTCTCCAGGTTGCCCAACCCCAACAATGATTGTAACGAGAAAAATAATAACTATAATTTGTTCTTTTACGGCCAAATAGAAGATTATCTCCCGAGATAACAAATACTCTTTGGTCATCTCTATATTTTGTAAGCAACTCCTGGCAAAATCGAAAGAAAGTCGGATGAGGCAAACAATCATCCTCTAGTATAATTCCTTTCTCTTCATTTTCAAAAAACCAATCAATTGCCGAGCTAACAGCCATCTTGCATCCTAAATTCTTATCTCTAAAAAGTGTTTTAACTTGGCAATCCCAATCTACTTTATTAATAATATTCCTTGCTGCCTCACATCTCTCAGTTTCACCTTCCTTGTTCTTTCTTGGCCCATCCGCCGCTACAAAAAACCTAGTTGGTTTAGCTTGCCGTATTTCATTAAAAACTCGCTGCGTTGTATCTGGACAATCAAAAATCAAGAATAATACAGGTGTAATTAGTTTTTTCTCCATTCTTATTCCTTAAGAGAATTGCTAACAAAAAAATAGTGTATTGCTGTCTTTGTAGCTTTCACTCTTTTAGATAGCCAACACTTAGAATTATATTTTTTTGATCCATGTAATAGAAGATTACTGAAATGTTTCAGAAGTTATTTGAAGGTGCATAATAAATTATTTGACTACCTAAATTCTCAAATTTGAACGGCACATATAATAAATTTTTTAATTTTTCTTTCACTTTAGGCTGGAGCTCTGGCTTCACAAAAAACAGAATACATCCTCCTCCTCCAGCACCTAACAATTTTCCACCCAGAGCTCCTGCTTTTATTGCTGTTTCATAGATTTTATCTATGTATGGAGTTGTAATCTTAGTTGTTAAACTTCGCTTAATCATCCAGGTTTCGTGCATAAATCTACCAAAATCGGTTAGATTTGAGCTATTACTGTTGAGAATACTTATGGCTTCATCTACCATTTCAAACATTCTACTCAACTCATTTTTCTTCTCTGGTGTCTTTTTTATCTGTTCGCCAGCGATTTCAGAGGCTGTCCTCACAAAACCTGTAAAAAATAGCATCAGATGCTCTTGAAAAAGTTGGTTTTTTTCTGCATTAAGAGTTATTGGTTTAACCTGTATGTGTTGCACACCACCGAATTCAATTTTATTAAAGCCTCCGAAAGCGGCAATTGTTTGGTCTTGTGACCCAATATTTTCTTTTGTTCTGTCCTGCTCTATATGTATTGCCTCTAAGGCTAACTGTCTTTTGGTTACCATTTTACCTTTTAATGCATACAGTGTATTAAGCAATCCCACGGTAAATGCTGAACTGGAACCAACCCCTATCCTTGCTGGTAAATCACTATTGTGCTGTATTTCAACACCCTGGTCGAAATCTAAAAAAGCCAGGCATTCCCGTGCAGAAGGGTGCTTTATCTCAGAAATATTTTGAACTTCTTCTCGTTCTGAATATCTTATCCGGTACTTATGGTCGAAGAATGGCGAAAGATATCGCGCGGTGATGTAGCAATACTTATTTATCGAAGTAGCAAGCACCGCTCCTCCATGTTCATTATACCACACTGGATAATCTGTTCCCCCACCAAAAAACGATATTCGAAATGGTGTCCTGCTTATAATCATTTTAATTCTTCCTTAATTTTTATTTTTTAGAGAATAGGTTTCCTTATACCAATCAACTGTTTTTTTAATGCCCTCGGCTAGTGAGGTCTTCGCCTTAAATCCCAAAAGTTTTTTAGCTTTTGATGTATCAATAAGCCGTTTTGGTATCATCGTTGGCTTGGAGCTATTAAACACAATTTTTGCATCTTGATAATTATCAGCAATAAGGATAGCATTGAGGACCTCTTTGATAGTACAAGCTCTGCCCGAAGCTATATTGATAGGACTGAATGTATCAATCTTTTCCATTGCTAATAACATACCTTCAATAAGGTCTCCTACATAGATGAAATCTTTTATATCATTACCGTCACCCCAGACTTCAACGGGCTTATGTCTTTCCGCAATTTTACGAATCAATGCCGGTATCACATGAGATGTCTCCCATTCAAAATCGTCGTACTCTCCATAGGCGTTAGCGGGTCTAACAACAACTGTCTTCATGGGTTTCTTGAGCTTAGTGGCGTACATCTCACACAGAATTTCAGAAAACCTTTTCATCCAACCAACGCAGAAGTATTTCCCAAATAGATCAGTCTTAATCATTCCTTCTTCTCTTACCGGATAATCCGTTACTGGGTATACACTATTGCTGCTGATGAACAAAAACTTCTTGACCTTTGCTTCATAGGCTGCTTCCAACATTAAAGTATTCATTATGATATTAGGCGTCACATGAACTAATGGAGTTTTCTCCATAACTGCTGCTCCGGAGGTATTGGCCGCACACATAAAAACATAGTCCATCCCTTGCACCACCTGTTTGCAATCATTTGCGTTGGTCAATTCACATTTTGTATATGTGATTCTCTCATCCTGGATAACTGCCGGCTTCCTGTGTAAAGTGGCTATCACATCTGCCCCGAGTTCTAAAAGACCTTTTATCAAGTTAACCCCAATGAAACCTGCTCCGCCCGTAACCAAAACATTTTTCTCGTAGAAACTCTTTAGAATTTTTTCTTCTATCATATTTAAACTTCGTTTTTAAAAACTTCTACTTTCGCCTCCATCAACTGCGATACAAGCGCCATTAACTAAACTTGCTTGTTCTGAACAAAGAAAAGTAACAACGCTTGCTACTTCCTCAGGAGTACCAAGACGCCCAAATGGAAGTTGACTCACAAATTTTTTAAATTCTTCTGGATCCTCCTGCCGTTCTCGATCCCAACCAGTATCATCTATCAATATGACACCCGGTGTAACACTATTAAAAGTAATACCACTTCTAACTAAGCTAGAATTCATTGCTAAAGTTTTCATTAAACTAATCTCAGCGCTTTTAGCCATATTAAACCAAGGTCGTCCACCACCTTCACGCCCATGTATAGAGCTAATTGTAAGCACTCTACCCCATTTTTGATTTTTCATGAATGGAATTGCTTTCATTGTAAAACGAATTGCTGCCAAAACATTTTTGTTGTAAACATCCAACCATACATCTTCGGATGTTTCTTCAACCTTTACGCTCCCCCACCGACCTCCACCACCAACATTATTTATCAAAATATGGATCGTGCTCCAAGAATCGATAACCGTTTTCATCACACGTTCAATATCTGATGGGAGCAGCACATCGGCGGATATACCTATGCTCTCGACACCCTTTGCTTTAAGCTCTGCTACTGTTTCTTCTATTTGCCCCTTATTCCGTGCACAAATGGCAACATTACAGCCTTCTTCAGCAAGCGTCAACGCTATGCGACGTCCAATACCACGGCTACCGCCTGTGACAAGTGCATACTTTCCTCTAATGCCTAATTTCATTTATTATTCCTATCTTTTTTCTGAATGGACTAGAAATTAGGAGAACGTCTTACTGTATTTTACACGGTCTCCATATCATATATGAATATCCCTCCATATATAGGCTTCCAAAAAATAATCTTTTGACTTTTAATATTTCGATTTTATTTTGAGCTTCTAATTCTCTCAAACGAGTTAAATAATTCTCAGTGTACCCCCGCTTTCTATGGAATTTCATCGCAAGATAATCAATAAGATTATTTTCATCATAGAATTCAATAGTTGGCTCAACGTGTATGCATAATGCAGGTGACCGTTTTAAAAAAAATTGTAAAAATACTTCAAAATTACTTGCTAACTGCTCCACCGCACCAACGGTAAAGATTGCACTATCCTTCGCTATCTTGAAATTCTCATCGGGTGATAACATATCAAAAATATGGCCTGTCATCTTCCAGTTATACGCTTCACCTATCTTATTAATCAAAACCCGCGAGGATTCTACAAAATCCAGTCCATATAAGCGCTTTTCGGGATACAATTGTGCGACTACAACAAGATTAAATCCCGTTCCACAACCAAATTCATAGATAGATTCAAACTCCTTAAGATATTTTTTGAAAAGCCAAAGCCGAAAAATCGAAAAGTAATCAAGTTCAAAGTTTGGATTAGAAGGTATTATATAATTCTGGTTGAATCTTATTACCTGATGAGGTTTAATAAACTTCGGAATCAATTTGTTCACATCGTAACCACTTTCAATAAAATTCTGTAAGTTTTCCATCCAACCTTCCTCCCAAACAGCCTGTCTTTCTTTCGCTCCTATGACTTGTTGATCAGATTCTATCTTTTTTAGAACCTCAAGTAAAACTTTATCGCGTTCTTCTCCCCCAAGTATTTCATATTTAAAATCAGTTTTTGCAATTAAATCTTTACATTCTGCAGGGATATCCTCTACTTTTACCCCAAAAGAACGCGCAAAATCTTCTAATGTTACCTCGAGCATCACTTTTGTCTCCATTTAAAAAATAAGATTTTTGTGGGGTGAACCTCCGATAATTACTTTTAACAAGACTAAAATGGGCCTTTAAATCTCTTCTCGTGGCTATAAAACTCTTCTTTTGATAAATCTACAGGTCTTAATTTCAGCACTTTTTCAGCCAACCTTATGATTTTGAGCGCATTTGGATAAAATCTATTTTCCAAATGCCTCACTGTTGGACATGGAGTTGGGGCAACGCCTATCCTCTGTACCGGATATTTTGGCTCGCCAAAGCATTTCCTCGAAACTCTAGCTGCTACTTCGGCACTAAATCCGCAATGTAGCCAATCGTAATCTGCAACTATACAACGACCTGTCTTTTTCACAGATTTAATAATAAGCTCTTCATTAAAAGGAGCAATGGTCCCAGGATCAACTATTTCAATCTCTATTCCCCTTCCTGCCAATAAAACCAGCTCCACCTGCAACTAGAATTTTTTTGTCCTTAAACATTTTGAACATAATGCCCTTCCTCATCTCTTTGTGATAAAACTGGATTCTTTATGGGCCACCAGATATTAAATTTAGGATCATTCCATTTTATAGTAAATTGTCTGGACGGATCATAGTAGGCAGATTGCTTGTAATGGAAAATAGATTTTTCGCTTAAGCATAAGTGTCCATTGCCATATTTTGGTGGAACTAACACTTGGTGCTTATTTACATCAGATAGAACAAACGATTGCCATTTTCCGAAGCCCTTTGATTGCTTATCGTAATTTATTACAACAAGATAGAATTTACCGCATAAACAAGATATCAATTTCCAGGTCAAAGAATCACCATGAATTCCTTTAATCACACCTCTGGTAGCAATAGAGATATCATCCTCAACAAAATTAATATCAATACCTTTTGACTTATATAATTTCTCGTTATACAACTCCAGGTATTCTCCTCTATGGTCTTCAAAGAAGGTTGGTTTGATTAACAAGACATCTTTTAATTTTGTTTCTTTAACTTCTATCATTTACTCCTCTTTAAAATAATTCTTTTTTCTTAAATATTCATCCTGATTCTCGACATACCAGTTCCAGGTTTTTTTTAGCCCATCCAGTAAGGTTGTTGTTGGATTATAATAGATTAATTTCCTGGCAAGAGATATATCCATAATTCTTTTTGGAAATCCTGAAGGCTTTGTGGTATCGAATTTGTAATTAAAACTAATAAAGTTATTCAATGTTTCTACTAACTCTTTAATTGAATAACCTTTGCCGCTGCCTAAATTTACAAACTGAGATTTTGTTCCATAATGAAGCGCTAAGATTATTCCTTCTGCCACATCCCTGCTATAGGCAAAATCTCGTATTGCACTTCCATCTCCCCACACTACAACAGGATCTTCCTTATGATATATTCTATACATTAAAGATGGAATCACCATAGCACTATTTGGGTCAAAACTATCTCCCGGCCCATAGACATTACAAGGTCTAACAATAGAAAAATTATCCAGATTGTATTGAATTTTGTAAGCTTGGATTTGTAACTCAGCCATTCTTTTGGCCCAGCCGGGGGACATATCCATGGGAGGTCCATCAAGACTTTCAGTTTCTTTAAAGACCTCAGCACTGGCATAGGCGCCTATAGAACTTGTATATACAACTTTCTGAACTTTGTTAATCCTGCATGCCTCCAATACATTTGTATTCATCATCAAAAGCGGCACAAAGAAACTGGCTGGTTTTGTTTTAGTAACCTCAATCGAGCCCTTTATGCCTGCTACATGAAAAACAAAGTCCATATCTTTGGTTATGTCCCTGCAGAATTCAAAACTGGTAAGATCGCCCAAAACATGTTCAGCTTGCTCATTGACTTTTATTCTATCCAGCGAAACTATTTTAACTTTTGCACCCACATGGCATAGAATATCTACTATTTGCCTTCCAATCAGACCAGTGCCTCCGGTAACCAAAACATTCCTTCCGATAAAACTTTTTAAAATATCTTCTATCATTGTATAACTCCACATGCAGTGATTATCTTCTAATCACTATGAAACATTCATGCTAAATTTTTTGATTATCATGAATGTAACCGGCAATTGGTTTTTCTCCACTATATGCAATTACCCACGCCCAGTAACGAATTCTTCCTTCAATTAAATCATAATCATACTTTCCTGTTTCATCTGTGCTTCTTATTACCCTTACAGGCTTTAAAACTTCTCCCTTTTGAATGTCTTGTGCTAAACCAGCAGGACTCGGTACGAATCCCAACTTATTTTCTATAGCTTCTTCAATAGTGTGATAAACCTGTCGATTTCCCTGGCCTCCCACAATGACGCGAATTCTGTCCGTTGAAACGTACACACATTCCTGAGTAAAGATCTTACTAATCTCTTCAAAATCTTCATTTGAAAGTTCAAAATCTGCAGAAGAGGCATTTTCTTTAACGTGATCGAGGTTTGTTGCTTTGGGAATTGCGATAACGGAAAGATGAGAAATTAACCAGTTCAAGGCTACCTGAGCCATAGTCCTGTTATATTTACCGGCAATCATCTTTAGTCTCTCAATTCGCTCTTTACCGCTCGCTATTCTACCCTGGTCTAATGGACTGTATGCTATTGTTGTTATACCTTCACTCTGGCAGTAAGGAAGGATACTATTTTCAATAGTACGGTCAAGAAGATTGTATTCAACCTGAACCGAAACAACTTCATCTTCAGAGATAGCTGCCTGTGCTTCTTTTAATCCCTTCAGCGAAAAATTACTGACACCAACATATCTAATCTTTCCTTTCCTAACAAGTCGCTCCATCGCACGCATTGTCTCATTTATGAGAACCTTCGGATTTGGCCAATGCACCTGGTATAAGTCAATATAGTCTGTCTTCAGTCTACGAAGACTTCCCTCTGCAGATTGCAAAAGTGCATCATAAGAAAAATGTTCAGGAGAAACCTTGGTTGCCACAAAAACTTTGTCTCTAACTCCCTCAATAGCCCTGCCCACGAGTTCCTCAGAATGACCCTTTCCATATGTTTCAGCGGTATCTATAAAACTCATCCCCAGCTCGATTCCTAGTCTTAACGCTTTTATCTGATTGTTATCTTGAAGAGAGTCCCTGGACAGATAACCACCAATGCCCATACAACCTTGGCCAATAGCTGGTATTTTAGTATGCTTCTTTCCCAGGTCTTTATATTTCATATTTCACGATACTCCGCATTTCTTGGGTTTCCCATCATAATGTAAGATGGTTTACAGTTTCCACAATTTATTGCTGTTCATCTGGTTTACTCATGTTAATTTCTCCTGGATTTGTACCTAAAAAGGACCTTTAAACCTCTTTTCGTGACTATAAAAGTCTTCCTTCGATAAATCAGTGGGTTTCAACCCTAGCTTCTTTTCGACAGCTCTTATAATATCAACTGCATTAGGATAAAATTCGTTTTCCAGATGTCTCACTGTAGGACATGGGGTTGCAGCAAAACCTATTCTATATATCGAAGATTTTAACTTACCTAAGCATTTCTCTGAAACTCTGGCAGCTACCTCAGCGCTAAACCCACAATTCAACCAATCATTATCTGCTACAATACAATAACCTGTCTTTTCCACTGATTTAATAATAAGCTCATCATTAAAAGGTGCTATGGTTCTTGGATCAACTATTTCAATACTTACGCCTCTTCTACCTAAAATCTCTGCCGCTTTAAGAGCTTCTGTATTCATCCACGATGTGGCTACAATTGTCACATCCTTACCTTCACGTAAAATATTCGCTTCTCCTATAGGTATAGTATAGGGTTCTTCTGGGACCTCACCTTCCTGCCAATACAACCATCTATGTTCAATGAATATTACCGGATTATCATCTCTTATAGCTGAGATGAGCAACCCCTTAGCATCTCTTGGGGTGGTTGGCAGAACAACTTTCAATCCAGGAATATGAGCAAAAACTGAGTACATGCTCTTGCTGTGCTGAGAGCCTTGTCCCCAACCCCTACCAATAATAGCTCTTATAACCATAGGAACCTTCAGCCTCCCTGCTGATGTATATCTATAACTAGAAACCATATTGGAAAGCTGATTCATTGCTAAAAGTAAAAAATCCACACGAATATGAATGTGAATTGGCCTCATTCCATTTATGGCAGCACCCAATCCAAAACCTGTCATCGCATCTTCAGATAGTGGGGTGTCAAAACATCTTTCTGGCCCGAACTTCTCCACTAAACCAACAGTAGTCCCAAACACTTTTTTGTGGTCGGGTACACCGATACCATACACGAAAACATTGCGGTCTCTCTCCATTTCCTGAGACATAGCTTCGTTCAGCGCTTCACCATAACTTATCTTTCTCACGCATAAATCTCCTTATGCAATTCGTTTATATCAGAGAAGGGAGCCTTTTGGGCCAATTTTATGCTTTTTTCAATTTGAGCATCTATGTCCCCTTCCATTTTTTGAATCTCTGCTTCATTGTAGCCAAATTCCAACAACTTTTTTCTCTGTAGATTTACGGGATCCATCTTGTACCATTCCTCAAATTCATCTCTTGAACGATATCCGGCATCAAAATCTTCATTGACCCCAACATGCTCAAGATATCTATAATATTTCAAATGAAGAAAACTTGGTCTTTGAGTTTCTTCTGTTAATTTTATCGCCTTACATGTTAATTCATAGATGAGCTCTACATCGGTAGTCACCTCTTTTCTAAGGACATTGCAATTAAATTGAGAAACAACGTCAGTGATGGAGTTATGGCCATGTCTGCGCGATTTAGGCGTATGGACTGCCAAGCCATTGTCTTCACAAACAAACAGGAGTGGTAATTTCATAAGACAGGCAACGTTCAAACTTTCCCAGAAAATCCCTTCATCTGTGGCTCCATCTCCGAAAAATACAGCAACGAGTTTGCCGTTGCCGTTCCTTTTATTTGCGAAAGCAGCACCTACAGCAACTGGGATAATACTTCCTACGATTGCAGAAGTTCCCATAAATCCTGATTCTGGTGCGCATAGGTGCATTGAACCACCCTTTCCTTTTTGCAACGAGGTGTCTTTGCCGTACATCTCTGCAAAGAAATTATCTATATCTGCTGTCTTGGCTAAATATATGGCGTGAGACCTATATGTGCCAAATATCTGATCTTCTGCTTTTAAAGCACGGCAAACACCTACTGCTATCGCCTCTTCCCCCATAGACATATGCATAGGTGTTTTCATTTCATCTTCATAATAGTGCTCTCGAATTTTTTCTTCCGCCTTTCTAATCAAATACACTTTTTTGTAGAGAGCAAGGTTTATTTCTCTCATGACAATATCCATCTGGCAATACTTAGATCAGGATACTTTATAAGCTTCATTTTCATTGCTATATATCCCAATTATTTCTCACCCCACAAGGGTTTTGCTTCAGGTAATCTATATTTTTCAATATCGTAATAATGTCTCCAGTAATTGAGGGTGTCCTTCAATGTCTGCTCAAACCTAATTTCAGGCTTCCAACCCGTCTCTTTATAGAACTTTTCAGTGCAAGGTATTTGCAGCGTTACATCAGAGGGCCTCAGACGTGCAGGATCTGTTTTGATATCAATATCCTTTACTGAGGATAACTTTAAAAGCTTCTCCAACATTTCTCCTATTGTCATTGTTTCAATACCGCCTATGTTATAGACTTCTCCCGGTTTACACTTGTGCACTAATAACCAGTATGCCCTAACTGCATCTCTAACATCCAAGAATGTCCGAATGCTATCCAAGTTGCCCACCTTAACTACAGGGGGTACTAATCCGGCTTCAATAGCTGCAATTTGCTTGGCAAAATTAGAAACTACAAAAACCTCGCCTCGTCTTGGTCCAGTATTGTGAACAATATTGCCACCAATACCCGCGTGGAACCAGTGATTTTCGGTTTCAAAATCCCACACTTCACCAGAATATTGCAACTCTGTTATTTTCATAATGCTATTATCATCTTTTAATAACCATCTTCCATTATTAGTATCTAATTGAGAAAGGCATCTAATCTCAAAATATCTATTCTCATCCCTATGTTCCACAATAACTCTATATTTTACGCCCAATACAGATTCCACTAAATAACACAATCCAGCAGCTAAAATAGGAGATTTTGTCTTAAATCTATAAAATTCGCTTTTTACCTTATTTTTCTCATCCCCGTCACCCGCATTATGACCACGCAGAAAAGCTAATTTAGTCTTTTTGTCTGCGTTTAAAATAAGTTTTGGTATTTTTTTATTTTTATCGCTGGCATAACAGTCCCGGTAAAAACGTTTGGCAATATTAAATGGCTTCCTTATTACTAATCGATACATACCATTTCTATTGCTGCAAACCTTACTATCAATCGTTAAATATTTAAGCAAGATGCTTTGTGCTCTTTTAATCTTATCTATATCCTCGTTATCAATACGCATTCGCCCACCAGTGACACATCCTTCAGCAACAAAAAAACCATATAACCAAGCTAATTCTTCCGGTGCAAAAGTTGTTTCTACATTAGGAAGAGGTGTCAATTTTACTTTATCATCCAGAATTAACTCATTGGCTTTAACTTCAAGTCCGCTTTCATTTACCATAGAATGATTATCAGTAACATCCACTACCCCACCTCGGCAGGCTATTTCTAATATCTTATAATTATTGAGAAGATGGCAGGATAAATGCTTAATTTTTGTCCACTTTTTATCATTCCACACTTCAAGACCGCTCCTAGACATATCCCAAATTTGTGTACCATCTTCAAGCATTTTTCCAGATAAGTAACCGCCTTTTTTTAGAGGGTTTCTTATCTCTGAAATATATTTAATATCTATTAAACCACTTTTAGAATCTCTTAGAATGACTGGACTCCATTTACTTACACTATGAGTAAACATCCGAGTTCTTAAGGTTTTGATTTTCCACGACAACCAGTATTGAAATCCTAACATGTCTTCACCCACTTTACTCACAGCATAAGGTGAA
>SDBU01003039.1_pt1 | contig 21650 bp, 47 predicted proteins | sample 2277071 | NCBI WGS metagenome assembly SDBU01 (sample SAMN10397929, study PRJNA504765) | marine sediment metagenome | isolation source: marine sediment core GS08_GC12, 126 cmbsf | place: Arctic Ocean: Gakkel Ridge, Loki's castle | collected 2008 | reverse complement strand
GTAAGCTTTCCAATTAAATGGTTTGATTATAGTTCCACCTGTCCAATCATCTAAAGGTCTTTGATATTCTCCACGATTTGTTATTTCCATTTTGATTATGAATGGGGACTTATCCTCCTTTGCCCCATTTAATTGATGGCAACCACTAATCTATCATTAGTGGTTGTACATTTACATAAAATAATTAGTTTATAAAAGTATCTATTTATTGTTAATGTACACTTTCACTATTTAAAATATAGTACACTTTATATTTTAATTTGAAATATAAATAGATATATTTAAAAAGTACACTTAGTTTAAATAACTAAAAGATGGCAATCACAAAAGAGGAACTCAATGAGCTCATTGAACCTAAAGGAGATATAGAAAAATTAAGTTCAATTAGTAGTGATGGAAAAACTTTAGTTACTAGAATTCCAAAAGATATAGTTGATGAACTTAATATAAAAAAAGGAGAAAAATTCCAATGGGTTCTAAATAAAAAAGAAAATCAAATAAGTTTGTCCTTAAGTGGGGCAAGTATATTAGTAGATCCAATAAAAAATGGTAGTTAAAAGAAAAAAAACAACAATAGATGCAATAGATAGAGAAATACTTAGAAATATTCTTAATGCTAGGAGAAATCTAACTGGGAATCAAATCTCAAAAAAAGTTAAATTAAGTCCTTCTGCAATAGCACCTAGATTAAATAATTTAAAATCTCAAGGAATAATTAGACCAATAAAAATCTCTGGTATGAGATCTTTTAATAGAACTTTTAAAATCAAAGATAGTGGGAAATTATTAACTAAGAAAATAAAAGCTCCTAGAAGTATCTTTTGGGATTTGGATTTAAAATCTTCTAGAAAGAAGAGAAGAAAATAATTATATAATACCCTTCTTAATATATATAAACTTGTAAGTCCTTATTCTTATAATTAAATTTATGGAGGTTAAAATGGATCAAAAAGATATAAAAATTAATTTTGCTCAATGGGATGCATTGATAAGAGCATTACAAGGAATACAAAAAGAACTTGCAACAATTAATAGGAATCATAGATAATCACTTTCTCAAACTAAACAACCTTTCTATCCTATATGTTTTATTTCCTTTTCTTTCCTTTATTAATCCAATTTCTTTAAGGAAATTAAGAGATTTTATTGTGGTTTTCCATTGTATTTTTAACTTAACTGAAATATCATTTATTGAGTATTCTTCTTTTTTTAATAAGCTTAAAATTCTTTTCGTAGTGTCTAATATGCTATTTCTTAACATATATATTATTGTGCCTATTATGTTAAATATCAAATAGGTATAATATTACCTATTGAAAATGAACAAATACATAAAACATTTTTTTAAGAAGACGAAATGGTTTCTTCTTGTTTTTTTATTATTTACTTTTTTTAGGGCATATACTAATGTTTATTCACAACCTTTTCCAGATTTAGTGTTTAAATTATTTTTATGGAATTTTATTCCATCTTTCCTAGGAGTATTAATTGTAACAATTTTATTTTATTTTTTTAAATATATAGATAGTGATCTTAAAATAAAACAAGATTAAAAATTTAATTCTTGTGCATCTGTTTTAGTTCTTGTGTAAATTAAGAGTTTTTGTGCAAGGCTCAAGTCTTCCTCATCTATTGTTTTTTCTTCCATTTACCCTTTGATTTTAAGTTTTTTTAATTAATCTTTGATATAACCCCTTAATTCAAAGTATATCATTTTCTTAGTCCCACAATTAGAAAAGAAAAAGAAGGTATCGCTGCAGACTGCCTTCTCTAGCTAATATCTTTAGGCACTACCCTTTTATAAATATTGTGGATTTAACCACTACATATAATAAACTCTATTTAACAAAGTCTTTTTTAACAAAACGAGATGATTTAGATCCACTTGGAGAAATAGCAATAGCTGTTTTCCTTCCTGTCCTTGTCATCTTTAGTTCAAAGTCGTTAGTAACAAAAGATTTCTTTGTCTTCAAGTCTGTAAATTTTAATTTTGGCATTATTATTTCTTTTTAAAATCTTTAATTCCTTTTGATGTTAATTCGTTGAATTTTTTATCTGTTCTTTCAACATCTTCTTTGAATTTTTTATCTATTTTTTTTATTGTATCGTCAAATGTTTTCATTTTATTTCAACCCCCTAATTTTTAATAGACACTATTTCTTTAGCATCATCTAGTTTTGTATTTCTTAATTTATCTTTGAATCCAATTAAGTCATCAGTTTGTATTTCTACATTTGTTCCATTCAATCCTTTAATTGTTCCTTCTTCTATTTGAACCATTTATTTTTTACTTGAAAAATTTAATTTTGATTTAGATAAATCATTGAAAGCTTTATCTGCAATTTTAACAGCATCATCAAATTTTACATTTGTTCCTATATCATCTACACTTTTTATTGATTTATCAAATATTGATTCTTTACTCATTTTATTTCAACTCCCTTAATTAACATTATAATCCACCTGCACGAATAAACCATATTTTCTTAGGTTTTTCCATGCTTGTTCCAACTACAAAAAATCCAGCTTTCCTTAATTTTTTAATAAACTCCTTAGATTTTCCTTTAGGAGCAATAACTTCTCTTTCTGTTATTCCACAAATTGCTTTTGAAGATTGTTTGACAATATCTTGAACAGATGTTTTCTTTGAGCCAAAGCTGGAGAAATTATTCTTTTTTGCTAATCCAATTAACTTGTTTGTATTCATATTATATTCCCACACTTAATTTAGCTTGTTCCCTTATTAGTTTAATACCAACAATGTTTTTGATAGCCAAACCTGTTAACTTCTTTGACTTCTTTTTTTTCTTTATTCCTTGCTTGGCTATCTTAACATTTTCACTAACAAGAGCCACAGTTTGCATAGTTCTTGCTAAATCAAGTAATTTTCCTGTTGCTGTCATTTTATTTTCCAAACTTCTCAATAATTCCGCTTCTTAGTGTTGGCTGTAATGCAACTAATGCGATTGCCAAAGCAAAGAAAAGTGTTATCAACCCTGCTATTGCTCTTCCACCAGAATTACTATCATAAGTTGTTGGTTGGCTAGTATATGAAATATTCCAAGCTTGTACTTGAAGTCCTACTGGATTTGCTGATACATTTATCAAAGCTGTTTCTACTCCATTAATAACTTGGTTCTGGAAAATTGTATAATTCCCAGATGCTACAATAACATCATCCGAACCATTATAAACAACTACATCACTTACAAACTTTCCATCTAACTGTGTTAAAAGTGCGAGAGTAGTTCCATTTGTGCTTGATAAAGTATCATTAGCAATATCAATTGTGTTTGTTACATCCCCTACATTTTGTGCTGAAGATGTAAGCAATGCTGTTCCAACAACAATCAACATGAATATTCCTATTATCATTCCCATTTCAAATTGTCCTTTTTTATTCATTTATTCATACTCCCCCCCCTACTTCCTTAAAGAATATGTTTTTTGCTTTAGAAATAAGCTTTGATGATTTGATAACTAAAATAGGTTTTTTTCCTTTCTTTACTATTTTTCTACTAATTACTTTTTTCTTTGATAATCCTGCTAAAGTTTTTAAGACTTTTTTATTTATAGTAATTTTAGAAAGTTTTGTTGCTGGAGAAATTTCAACTTGACCTTCTTTTTTTAATATTTGCTTTTGTTTAAATCTTTCTATAACTCTTTTACTAAATTCTTTATCATTCATTTGAAATACATATTCCCTCCAGAAATTCCTTTCTTTATTGGAAATAATTTTTTACCTCCAAGAATATTTTTATGCCCTTTGAATATGTTGGTTTTATCTCCAAGACTTCCTACAAACATATCTCTCTTTTCTTTATCTCTAAATTGTTGTAATTTTTGTTTTATTTGCTTTTGTCTATCTTTTTCAATAAAGTCTTCAAGATCTCTTTCATTTGGAGTTTTCATTCTTTGTTCAATTTTTTTAGAAATATCTACTTGTTCTTGAGCATCTTTTAGCATTTTTCCTTTTTCCATTCTTTTTCTTAGAAAATCTTTAAGAGTCATTGTTATTTCATTGATTTATTTTTATTTAAATGGTGATGTTAATTTATTATCTTGTAACTATCTTTGCCATTGCATTTGCAGCTATCATTCCAGCTACAACTACTACTAATAAATATATTGCTGGGAAAAAATCAGCTAACATAATAGCAAATAATCCAAGTAAAATCATTGTAATTGATTGTGGAATTTTCATCATAGAAGCCATTACTCCAATTGCTAGGAATGATATGAACATAAAGATTTCTACACTTCCAGCTAAGTTGTTTATTAAAATTGTTTGTAAGTCTAGTGGTTCTACAAATGTCATTAATCTGTCCCCCTGAAAAATTCTAAAGTTGCCAATATAAATCCAACTGTAAATGGAAGTAAGAAAACAACCATAATTGCTGTTACCCATGTTTGTCCTAATGAAATTGTATATTGCATTATGCTAACAGTTGTTGCAAAGAATAATACAAGTGTTGTTGTTATAAAGGGTAATAATATTAAATTTTCTGGTTTAGCTCTTGTGAATAATCCAGCTATTATTCCTCCTGTTGCTGCTGCTATTGCTATTAAAATTCCTCTAAGACTTGCATCACCAGTATTTTTAAATATTACATCACTAAATGTAGAAGCACTTGTTGTTACATTTTGAATCTTTCCACCAATATCAAATGTAACTCCAATCAATCTAAGAACTGAATCTGCTCCTGTTGGAAGTCCTGCTAATTTTAATAATATTACTAATCCCACAGTTACATAAACATACTTCCATACTTTTGCCATTATCTAATTATTGCCTCCTTTAATAAAAATCCTAAAAATATTACCCCAACAAAGATTGTTGGAAAATTAGTAATAGCATCAACTGGGTTTGTTATTAATCCAAGCCCCACATCAAAGAATAAAACCATTGCAAATACCATTATTGATAAACCTGCAGGATTTGCAATTGAAAATTTCATACTTAAAATTCCTGTTGTTATCATAATAATTAAAAATATAATTATATTTAAACCAAATGAAGTTAATCCAAATAATCCTGATGTTAGATAAGTAGTTAAATCATCAAAGAAAGTTTTAATACTGAATCCTTCATCAGTTGTATCTAAGACTTTCCAAGTTCTAGTTACATTTGTTTGATTGCTATCTATTGTCCAGAATACTTCCATTTGTATATCTGTATTATTTGCTGTGTCTAATGTTCTTGTTAGAAATCCACCTGAACCTGTTGTTGATGTTGTTATATTAAAAAAAGTTCCTGTTGAATTCTTTAAGGCAAAGCCAAAACTATCTAAAGAAAAAAATGATGAATGAAAAGTTAAATTAAACTCTGTTATAGTATTATTACTAAGAACATTATTTAATGGATTTATAGTATAACTTATCCCTTTTGTTGTGTCATTTTCTACTAAAGGATTTACTGAACCCATTATTACTGTGAAAGTTGTTTGTGTTGGTTTTAATGTTTTAGTTACTATATCAAATCCTGTTTTAAAGAATGAAAATACATAAGTTGTATCTGGATCTAGGAAGTATTGTATAAGTCCTGCATCATCTGTTGTTCCTGCTGCAATTAAATTTCCTGATTTTGTTACATTTGTAACAACTCCACTTATTATTTGTTCAGCAACAGTTACTGTTTGAAATGTAACAAAAATACCATCAGCAGTTGGCAATAAAAATAATGTTTGATTTGTTGTTTCATTTGTTAAAGTATATGCTCTGCTAAAACTTCTTTGCTCACTTATTGAATTATCATAAGTCAGGGATACATTTGTTTCAAGAGTTCTATTACTACCAGATTTTAAACAGAAATTATAATTTAAGTTTTCAGAAACATTTGTAAATGTCATTGTTTTAAATATTGATCCTGCACCAAGCCAGAAGTTCCAATCAGAATCTATTTCTGCACTTACAAGTGGTTCTGCTACTGTTTCATTCTTAAAAGATATGTTAAAATAAACAGGAGTTTCTCCAACACAATGTGTAAAGTTTGTAAGGTTAATTATTTGGGTTTGTGTTGAAGTATTAAATGGCACCCCTCCCAATGTAAAATTAAAGAGCCAAGATTTAGTTCCACTTACTAAAGGAATATCAATTGTCTTTGTAATATTATAATTATCTCCTGCTGTGTTTGTAATTGTTGCTGAAGAGAAAGTTCCATTATAAATTAAGTTTGCATTTGTAGGAGCTGTTCCATTTGTTGTCATGTTTATTGTAAATGTTTCATTTGCTGTTTCAAATGATGAAGCATTAAATGTGAAAACATTAACAGTAAATGGTGCTATTGTAACATTTCTTGCTGTTGCATTAAGACAATTAGCATTATTATCACAAACTTCCATAGTCCAATTATAAAATCCTGCTGCAAGTGTTTTTGAAAATTGAGTTAAAGTATTATTAAAAACAGAAGCATTTGTTCCATTATAAGTTCCATTTAATATAAAACTCATATTCTGTAGAGTTGTTTCATCACTTCCAGTTGCATTAAATATTATTGTTTCAATTAATGAACTAAATTGATTTGCTGGAGCATTTAAAGTTACTGCCAAATCATTTGTAAATGTTATATTTCTTGATGCTGCATTTGTGCAAGTATCTTCATCATCACAAACTTCAACAGTCCAATTCCAAAATCCTGATGAAGCAAATGTATGTGAAAATTGTGTTAATGTATTATTGAATGGTGAAGAGTTTGTTACTTGTAAAGATCCATTTACATACAAACTCATATTTTGAACTGTTGTGTCATCTGTTCCTGTTGCATTAAATAATATTGTTTGATTAAATACTTCAGCATCATTTGCTGGTTGATTAAGTGTTGATGTTGGAGGTGAAACAAAAGGACCAAGTGAATAAGAAATTCCACTTCCACCATTATAAAGTTGATTACATTCTGCTCCTGTCAAAGCTCTATCCCAGAATCCCATTTCATCAAACATGAAATCTCCATCACCAACATCACTTGTTCTATCTCCAATAATTAATTTAGTGTAATCAGGAGGAAAAGTTGAAGTATCAGTTTTATTTAAAACACCATTTAAATAAAAACTCATATCTGTTCCATTATGGATTAAACATAAAAAATAAGTGGTATCTTGTTCCATTATTACATCATCATAAACAGTTCCCCACCAAGGACTAGCAAAGAAAAACTTACTTCCAAATTCTTCGATATATGGTCCACCTGCTTTAAATTCAATAACAAAAGCATCATCTGAAAGATCATAATTTCTAAACCAAAAAGTCATAGAAGTATCTACTCTTGATAAATTATATAAATCAGATATTGCTATTTCCCATTGTGCTCCATTCGAAGCTTGTCCTGCATCAAATATAACAGCATTTGTAGTATTATAAACAGGAGCTCCTTTTTCTGTCAAGGAAAGATTTCCTCTTACATCTGCTGTAGAATTAAATTGATAATAAATATTTAGGTCAACATTTAAATCTGCACTCCATACTGAATGTTTTGTTATTTTCTTTCCTGCAATAGTCCACTCACCATCAATAGTATCATTAATATCAACATACACTTCTATTCCTATTATTATATTTTCTTTTGGAATATCTCTTGAGTTGTAGGGAATCCAATCTTCATAAGTTTGAGTTCCAATAACAATATTTTCACAAGTCTTTGTTCCATTAACTGAAAATCCACAATTACCTTCTCCATAAACATCTGCTTGTTTTTCTACCAAATAAACATAAGTATAATTTCTATCAACTAATTTTCCTGTCCTCATGTCTGTAAATATAATATCTCCTAATCCATCTTCATATAATTCCCAATTACTAAAATCATACCACATAACAACTTGTTTTCCAATTCCAACATTTTTAATATGATTTACAGAAGTATGTGATTTTAATTCTATTGTTCCCAAATCACTTCCAAAAAAAGGTAATCCCCAAAAATTTTCTATTGTAACTTTCATATCTTCATTCTCATATCTTAAAGTATTATCAATTTCAAAAGCAGATATAGTTCCAACTAAGAAAACAAATACAAACATAAATAACATTAATTTTTTAATCATTTTTCTTTTTTAATAAATCTAGCAAAGATTAATCCTCCTACAACTGAAAATATTGTTATTATTACCCAAGGAATTGTCGCATCAACTACTAAACAAGTCATCCTATTTCCATCTGAAATAGAAGAATTTGAACAATCTAATCCTGCTGAAGTTCTAAGTGTTGTAACTTCTGGTTTTAATAAATTAATTGCTGACATTCCAACTATAAGAATCATTATTGCCACCATTATACTCAATCCTGCTTGTCCTCTTTTATTCATTTAATTCTCCCACCCACAAACACAGCTATTCCTAATGCTATGAATCCTGCTATAAAATAAAACATACTAATATCTGTTGTAACACATGCAACTTTATCAAAATCAGATATTGATTCATTATCACAATCCATGTTATTTGAATTTCTTGTTTGATCTATAATTTCTTTCACCATTGGAGCCATTCCAAAAGCTAAAAGAATCATTACTAACATAATCATAAAACCTACAAATATAACTTGTCCTTTTTTATTCATTTATTCATACTCCTAGCTTTTAATCTTCTTAGAAATTCTCTTTCTTGAGAATGGCGAAAAAATAGGTTTTCATCCTTTAAGATATTTTTAGCTCTCTTTTTTGCAAAATTTAAAGTTTGCATTTTAATTCCTTTAACATTTTTAGTTGGAACTTCTTCACCAAAGAAAGTTGCATCAGCAATAGTATTTTCAGTAACAAAACTTTTAACTTTCATTGTATTCTTAAATTTTGCAGGAGTTGTATAATAAAAATTTCCTCCCATTGCTTTATCCAATCTCTTTTCTATTTCTCTTGCTGTTTTCTTTGGAGTTTTAGAATAAATATCAAAATCTTTTGTATGTTTCTTTAAATGACTTGGAAGTTGTAAGTTATGGCTCATCCCTCCATATAAGATTAAACCTTTTTCTTTTAGAAACTTCTTAATAATTTTAGTTGGGATTCCTTCATGTTTTTTTCTATAAAATTGTGTTAATTGTTCGGGTGTAAATTTCTTTTTTCTACTATCATCTATTTTATTTCTTGCTATTTCAATTTTTTTAACTTTTTCAAGTAATTTTCTTGTCGCTGTCATTTTCTTCTCCTTTTAGGAAAGAACCCACTAGGAAATTTTCCTTTGAATGATTTTAATTGAGCTAATTCTCTAGGTGAATCTAATCTGAATTTCCTTTTTTCCACAACAAATAAAGGATTTGTTTTAGAGCTTCTAAATTTAAATGATGGATTAAAAGGTTTGATGTCTTTTACCTTTGCTATCTTTCCAGATTTCTTTAATAAATAACTTGCTTCAATATTTTTATCTACAAATTTTTGAGCTATCTTTAATGCTTTCCACTTCGGAAGGTTTTTTGCTATTGTTTTTCTCCTTGCTAATTGTAATCCAACTAAAACATCTACCCCTTCCTTTTTTAATTTTTTAATAGCACTAATTAAATTTTTATCAATAAATTCTTTTTCAGCTTTAGGGATTATTGGGATTATTGGTTTTGTTGGAATTATAAGTTTCGGAGCTGTTGTTTTTAGAGGAACTCCTGTTTTTTGTGCTAATCTTTGCCTTAATGCTTGTGCCTGTAATTGTGTTACCTTCCCTGCTAATGCTAACTTTTGAGCTTCTGCAACCAAAGAAGGGGTTACTTGAACTAAACTTACTTTTGTTTTTGATTTGCTTAATGTTTTAATCTTCTGTGCTAATTTAGGTCTTACTTTTAATGCCACTCCTGAAGCTGTTACAATAGATTCTCCTAATGCTTGTTTCTTTGCTAGTTTAATTCTTTCTAATTGTATTTTTCTAGCAATAGCTTTAAATGCACCTGTTGGAGAAACTTTCTTTTGTAATGTATCTAATTTTTGAACCTTTTGTTTAGGTGTTTGTTTTGATTTTAATACTTGTTGAATTATTTGGCTTTGTCCAGAGAATGTTCTTTCTAAAGGTATTTTCTTTTTTAGTTTTACATCTTGAAGTTTAGTTATTTTAATAGAAGTAAAATCTCTAACATCTACAGGAACTTTTACACCCTTAATTTTTTTAACAACTACTTTAGCTTTTGGAAGTTTTACAACATAACTTATTCCTATTCCTGTTTCTTTAACTCTAATATCCCATTTGTTTCTTTCAGCAATTAAAGGAGCTATTTGTTTGACTAGTGTTCTTCCTCTTATTTTTACAATTTCTTCAGATAATAAAACTTGGGATTTAGAAAGTTCTTTAGCTAGTTTAAATTCATTTTCTGTAAATGGTTTATTTGCTTTTCTTTGTGCTGTCTTTATCCCAAAGAGTGGTCTTCTTAATACTTCTCTTACTTGGTTTGGAGTTAATCCTCTTAATCTAAATTGTTTTGATAATTTTACTTCACTTTCTGTTAATGTTCTTGCTCTGAATCCTTGTTTTCTTTGAGATTTTAATATAGCTCTTTCTAAAAATTCTGAAAATTCTATATTAGAAAGTCCTGCTTTAGTATTTTTTTTAACACTTCTTGTAATAATATCAACTCTCCCATCTACTCCTTTAGTTATACTTTTTCCAACTATGATTTGATTTGGTTTTAATTTTCCATTAATAAATTCCATACCAACAAATCTTTTTTGATTATTTTTTGTAAATTCTCTAATCACTAATTCAACTTTTCCTTTTGGTGAAGGAATATCTATTTTAAATGTTCTTCCAGCTGTATTTTTTATAGCTGGTGTAAATTCTTGTCTTATTCCTTCATCAAGATTTTCTATTACTTGTTTTTCAAACTTTGTTCTTGCCTTTCCTGTTAATTCTAATGTTGGTGTTTGAATCTCAGCTGATTTTATCTTTGATGCTTTTACTCCACCAGCTCCAATAAAACCACCTAAAAGTCCTGCTCCAAATTGAATTATTGCAGCTTTAGGATTTGTTTTAGAAAATTCCCATATTTCTTTTCTTTTTAATGCAGCACTAGCTAATTCGGCACCAATAATAGTAAAACCAATAGGTGGTGCTATTATTATTAAAGCTCCAATTCCTACACCCTCTACAAATCTTAATCCGGCTGTTCTTTTACTTTCATCTAATATAAATTTCTTTTGTATATTTTCTAATTGTTCTAACCCTTCTTTATCAGATATTTTTCCTTGATTAAAATCTAAGATTACTTTATTGAAAGCTAACTCCATATTTTGTTTAGGTGGTAATTTTCCTGTATTAATATCAGAGAAATCGACAGGTCTAGTAATTTGTGTTCTTTTTGTTATTGATGGGAGTTCTATTGATGTAACTCTTTTTTCTTTTCCTAAACCCGTAGTATCTGTTAGACTTGTAACCTCTTCAACTAATCTTTTTGTTGAAACACCTATATTTCTTACAACTTTTATATTCTTGATTCTTTCTTTTAATGTTAGCTTTGGTAATTCTTCTGGAAGAGAAATTTGTTTAAGTCTTCCAACTTTTATATCTTCTTTTTTAATATCTTGTTTTATTTGTTTAATTATTTCTTCACCTTTGATAGCAACAAGTTTTCCATTTTCTATTACAGGAACAGGTTTCAATCCTAATTCTTTTATTTTTGCTGATGCTTCTCTTATTGATTTTGTTAAAGCTATTTCCCTTCCAGCTTCTAATTCCCTAACAAATTTTTTAATACTTGTGGGGGCAAAAGGATCACCTTGTTTGCTTTTAAATATTTTAACTGCTTGTTTAAAATCACTTTGTCTTTTTGAAACTGTTGCTTGTTGAGTTTCGGCACTCTTAACTTGTTGTTCAAACTTATCAATTTCAATACCTCTTTGTTTTATTTCTATTTCCAAAGGATCTAATTTAGATAATTGTTCTTTTTTTATTCCTTCTAATTGTCTTGATGCAAGTTTTCTTTTAATTATATCTTCTCTTCCTCTTCTTTGAAGTTCTGCTCTTGTTAAAGCTCTTAATGCTGTTTGTTGAACTTCCCTTCTAGTATCTTGAATCTGTTGTTGCTGTTGCTGTAAAGATTGTTTTGCTTGTGTTAATTGTGTTCTTGCATCTTGAATTGTAACCATTTTAAGTGGGATAAAGTTTAGTTAAATCCACATTAGTCTTCTTTGAATTTTTTAAACCTCTTATTTTAACTTTTATTTCTAAGAATTTTTCCTTTTCTATTTTTAATAATTTATTCCTTATATTTTTAGGTATAGAAACATTCACTTGTTTATTCTTTTTATTTAAAATACTCTTTAAGATTGACTTCATAACTTTTACATGTAAGAATAATATTTAAATGGTGATGAAAGAAATTAAAACCCTCTACTTTTTTTTAACCAATCTAAATCTTTGTTTATTGATTTTTCAGAAGGAATTTCTGGAGAGAAATTATATTTTTCTTTAAGCATCCTCATCATTTTTGTTCCAGCTTTTTTATCATTCATATTGATTTCCCAGCTTTCTATTCTTGCTCCTGAACTATCTTTGATGGTTACCTCTATAGTATCGTCTTGTCTTTGATATCCTATCCAATAATGGTTTTTTCCCAATTTAACCTCCTGTTATGAATGAGTAAGCAATAATTCCTAATACAACAAGTCCGAAAATTGAAGCTCCCCATCCAATAGTTTTTTTTGCTGTAATGAAATCACTTTTCATTCTTGCCATAACATATTTTTGCCCATATATCTCATTCTTTGTAACTACTTTTCCATCATAAACTCTTTCTTCATTAAGAAATTCTTTAAGTGGATGCCATGGATTTATTTTTCCTTTTGGTTGATGCACAAAGGGTTTTCCTTTATAATAATAAAGATCTAAATCATCTAAAGCATGTATATCTCCATTAATGTTTATTGTTCCATCTATAATTTGTTTCTTTTGAAAATCAATTGCTCTATTTTCATTTATTATTTCAACAACTACAAAACCTTTTCTAAGTTTTAATTTTCCAACTTTTGCTTTCCAAGGTAATCTAAACTTTTTCTCTTTAGGTTTTTTTGATTCTTCAATTGTTTTTGCTAAATCTTTTATTTCTTCTTTAAGTGTTTTTTCTTCTTCCATTTATTCCTCCTTTCAAAATTTTTTTTTGAACCATCCTTTATTTTCTTTAAATTTTTTCTTTGATATTTCACCTATTTGTCTATTTGAAGTAACTGCAAATTCTAATAGTTTTGCTTCTCTTGATAGTGATGTTGCTAATATTATTTCTGCTTCTTTTTTGAAATAATCTTCAAACCAAGGCATGTTTGCTATTTCTCCACAAAATAAAGCAAGTTCTTGTGAAGTTCTAACAGGAAGTTTTGCAAGTCCTAATTCATCATCATTAAGGTTTGCAACTTTTGTTGTATCTTTTTCTTCTACAACTTTTGTTAGGAAAGTATGAATATTTGATTTTTCTTCAGGAGTTGTTGCAGTTCCCATTAAGTGTTTCAACTGATTCAACTCTTCTTGAGTTAATTCTTCACTTTCTTGTGTTTTTTCTTCTTCCATTTATTATCCTCTTAAATATCCAACATCTATTGCCCTATAAGTTGTTGAAAGTATTGCTAAACCCATCACTAAAAAGACATGATATCCTGTTAATTTAAAATAACTTACAGATAACAATCCAACAGCAATAGGCATGAACATGCTAAAAACAACATTCACTCCTCCAAGAATTGCAATAACAATTTTTGTTAATTTGTTCATTGTGGTAAACCTCCTTCTTGTATTTCTTCTGAACTATCAGAAAATATTTCTTTTATCTCTTTTACTAATTCTCCTAGTGTTTTATTTGCGTATTTACAATATGCAATTACTGTAAGAACAAAAAGTATTAAGAAAGTTAAACTACTTTCATAGAAAGTCATTTAATCACCTCTGGTCTGAATCCTTTTTTTTGTCTTAATCTTATTATGTAATTATGTTTCTTTAAATCCGAAATAATATAATTGGAAATCTCTTCTTCATCTTTTAAACTATCTATTTTTTCCTTAAATCTTTTTTTAGCTTCTTTTTCCCAATCTTTATTATCTTTTAAATCTGGATGTTCTTTAATCACACCCTCATGATTCAATTGTAAACCATCTATATTTGCAAGTTGTGTTCCAAAAGATGTATTTCCAAATTTGACTTGTTTTCCATCTATGATTACTATAACCTTTTCATTTAGGTGATCAAACATTAACTCAATCATTTTATCCTAATGATTTTACTAATTTATCAAGTCTGTTCAAGATTTGAACCATTACTTCTTTATCTTCCAAAACTTCTTCTGTATTGTTGTCCCTTACATAAACTCCTGTTTGTGTTGGCACTTCAATAAGTTCAAATCTTCCCTTCTTTTCTTCCTTTTTTTCTTCCTTTTTTTCTTTTTTAATTTCGTCCATTATTAATCAATCATTTCCCTTGCTGAATTTATACTGATATATCCTGCAACTGCTAATATTATCAAGCCTATAGCCCATGTTATAACCATATCTTTAATTCCAACAATTCCATTCAATAAAATATATAATCCCACAAAATACAATCCAAATGTTCCAAGTATTACCACCCATCCATCTTTAATCCAAAATCCAAATATTATTATTACTGCAGAAATTAAAAGAATTATTATATAGAAATCAAAAATATCTCCAAGTCCTGTTGGTGTTATTTCAAAACCTCTAGATAAAAACCCTCCAATATTAGTTGCATTACAAGTTACTAAATAACTATAAGCTCCATTTCTTGTAAAATTTCCTCCTGTAACATTAAAATCCCAATCTATACCTACCTCATCAAATACCATTGGAACTTGGTTAATTTGATGATCTCCTGTATTATCAAAAAGATGATAAGTGCAATCTGTGGTATCATTAGTAACTCTTAATCCTGTAGAAATATTATAAACATGAGCATTGAATAAATGATTTTCCCCATTTTCAAAAACAGAAACTTGGGTAAATTCAATTTGAAGTCCAGTATTAACATTAATATTTGTTTGTGAGGGGGCTTGAGAACTAACTAAAGAAAAAGAAAACAGAAAGAGCATTAAAAATAAATAAAACTTTGCCCTTCCCTTATTAGAATTTTTGTGATTCAATTTTTATTCCTTAAACTAATCCAGATTGTCTTAGTCCTTGTGCTGCAATTCCTATAGCAGAAGTTGCGATAGCCAAAGAGAAGAACAATGTGGTTAATCCAACTAATGTATCACTTGCTCCTGTAACATTTCCATCAGCTTGTGCAAGACCTACTTGCTGAGCAACTGTTGGTAAAAGTGCAGTTCCTACAAGAATAACTATGAATCCACCAATAATATTTCCTAACATTTTTTCATACTCCCCTCCTTACTTAAATAAAAACTATTCATAATTCATTTAAAAAATTCTATTATTTAAATGGTGATGTTAATTTTTCAAATTTTATTACATGTAAAGAAAATGATTACCATTTAAATAATCAGATTAACACTCTTATTTATGCCAGACCAAGAAAGTATAAATATTGGTAGACAATCTAAAATTAATTCTGGAATGTTACAAGTTTTTAGATTAGATTTCTTATGGAAAGAAAAAATTAAGTTTGCAAGACTTGGACTTTATAATAAATGGAATGATATTCTTGATATGGTTTGGTGTGAATTAGCTGGAGATGTAAAAATTAAGAAAAAGGATAAAGAAGATAAAGTAAAAAATGATTTTGATAAATTTTCTCAATTAACTAAAGATTATGCAGATACAATAAAATCAAATTCAAATAAAAGAGGTTTTGGAAATTATGAAGAAGTTGATTTAGTTAATATGGTTAAGCAAAAAAAAGCTTTAATGAATAAAGAGATTTTCCTTAGAAAATTACAGAATACACAAGGAAAAGGAACAGCTTATGATGAGGAGGATGATGATTTCGATTAAAAATGGCACAAATTGAGATAAAAGACCCCTTAACAAAAAAAACTATTTCTTATTATATGCATGATCGTCTTAAAAAGAATATTGATGAAAAGATTAAAGGATCTCTTATAAAGAAGGATAAAGATTATGTTCTTGTTGTAGATGGAATGGAAGGTTCTGGAAAATCAACATTTTCCTTTCAAATAGGAAAATATGTTGATAATACATTAAATATCAAAAGAATTTGTTTTGATGCAGAGAGTTTTAGAGAAGCTGTGTATAAAGCAAAGAAAGGACAATGTATAATATATGATGAAGCATTTACAGGATTAAGTTCTCGTTCTTCATTATCAGGAGTAAATAGAATGTTAGTTAGTTTAATGATGCAGATGCGACAAAAGAACTTATTTATTATAATTGTTCTTCCTACATTCTTTTTATTGGATAAATATGTTGCAATCTTTAGAGCAAGAACTCTTTTGCATGTTTGTGAATCTGGAGGAAGAAGAGGATACTTTAAAGTCTATAATCAAAAATTAAAGAAACTTTTATTTCTGAAAGGGAAAATAACTTATGATTATATGCCTAAAAAGATAAGAACTAAGTTTAGAGGAAGGTTTTATGGAGTATTTGCACTAGGAGATGAAAAAACCTTAAAAAATTATCTTAAAAAGAAAGAAGAAGCACTAAAGAATACTGAAAAGAATCCAATAAATGCTTCAAGTATTAAATATAGAGAACAAAGGGACTTATGTATCTATCTTTTAAGAAAAAACCTTAAAATTACATATAAACAACTCTCACAGCTATTTGATGATAATAATTTTGGGATTTCGTTTGTTCAAGTAAGGAACATTTGTAATAAATTTGGGGATATAAGTGGAGAATAGGGTTTAAATTTAAATTTAAATCTACAATAATATATTATATATAGTGTGGTTATAAGATTAAGTATTGGTTGTTAATAAATAATAAAAAAGAATTAATTTTTTTTCTTGATCTCCATGACCTTCTTATCTATAAGATCTTGAATGTTTATTCCTTCATCTATTATAATAAAACCTCTTGATTTAATCTTGACAAATTTTAAGCCTTCCATTTCTTTTAATATACTTGACCTAATCCCTTTATTAATATGGTATCTAAGTCCAAGAAATTTATAAATTTTTTTTCTTGTGATAAACCCATCTGGAAATACTTCTGCTTTCAAATTTTTATAAATATCTAAATACACTAATCCTAATTCATCCATTCTAATTTTAAGGAAAGATGATTATTCGTGGTTGAATCATGAAACTTCTTTTGCAAACTTCTAATGTTGTTTGACTATCAAAACAACCCAACAAAGTTTTCATGTTTGCTGAATATTCATAAAGAACTCCTAAAGTAACAACAACAATAATTGTTACAACAAATAAATTAAACCAGCTTCCTCCTGTCAAGAAGTTAAACCAATTAATTGTTCCATCTTCATTTTTCCATGGCTTGATAACTCTCCAACCAAGTTTGGATTTCTTCATGAATACTTCTTCACCTTCTATTTCAATTTTATTTATTTTCATCATTCAGACATTTTATTTCCTATAAGGAAACAAATCCCTCCTGTTGCAATTGGAATTAAAACTTTCCAAATAACATTCAATTCATATTGAACTTCCCCAACTCCTCCACCACTCATAGACCATACAGAAACAAATCCAATTCCAATACCTATGGCTCCAAAGAAAATTCCTAAGGGTGTAAATTCTAATTCCATTTGTCCTCTCTTATCTTTTAACATTTTCTTACCTCCTTTCAAATTTTTTTGAGCTTCTTCAATCATTGTATCATAACCTTCTAACATTTTTTTCTTTTGAGCTAAAGCAATAAATTGAATAGAAGTATTTCCTAAAGCCCCAATAAGAATTACCATTACCCACCAAAGAATCTCAAATCTATAAATTGAAACTCCTATTCCTAAAATCAATCCTATAATAATAATCTTTGTAAATCTCATTTGTTCTTTTACTTGTTTCATTTGATCCATATTCATTACAACTTTTTTTATTCCTTCTTTCCATCTCTTTATGAATTCTTTGAATGTTAATTCATTTCCTTGTTTGTCTGTCCAGAATTTCATTTTAATTGTTTTTTTATTGATTCAATTATTTTAATTGCTATAAATCCAGAACCAAAAAGAACCATTAATTTTCCAAACAATTTATCTTCAAATCCTTGTGCTACTAAATTTAATTGGAGTTCTTCACCTTCTTTTGAAACCCAAAATTTCAATTCTCTTTTCCATCTTTTTTCCCAACTTATATCTTTTATATTTTTCATTTATTTTTTCCTTTGTGATTATAAACCCCTTGAAAAAATTAAGTGGGGGTAAAACAAATTCATTCTTTCTTTCCTTTCTTTTCTAAATTCTTTTCACTAGCTTCTGCAACACTTTCTTTTAGATTATCTTCAATTGCTTCGCTAAGACCTTTATCTCTTAGATTAGCTCTTCTTGTAATTTTTTGATATTCTTTTGCTTCCTTAAGTAAATCAAGATCATCTTTCTTTGCAAATTTCTTTATCATTCCTACAACATATAAATCCACAAGGAACTCTCTATATTTTCTACTTCTACTTGTTGCAAGTTCTGACATAAAAAATGCCACAATAAGAAGAAGTGCAATTCCAATAACTAAAACTCCTAATTCACCAAAATATCCTGAATTACTTAAAACATATTCTGCTGTCATTATTTATTTTACCTCCCTTTAATTTAATTATCATTTAATATACTCCTGTTTGCTTAATTCATAATCATCATCATAACATTCACAAACTTGTTCATCTTTATAATATCTATAATAAGGTTCTTCTAAACAAATATTATTAATACATTGACTTTCTCTTTCTTCATCTTGAACTACTGAAAAACTTGCAAAAATTATAAGACCAACTAAACTTACAAATAACACTATGAAAATAATTGCAGTTACTTTCCATCCATTAATCATTATATAACACCTCCTTTCATCTTCAACCATTCAAAGATTATATCTATAGCTAAAGCTCCAAATATAGTTCCTGCGAAGAATCCTGCAATAAAAGCAAATATTTTTCCTATCATCTTTTTAATTTATTTATACAATTTAATATTTTTATTTCTTCTTTAAGTTTGACTACTTCTTGAACTCTTAATATTAATAAGAATGTTGAAATCATAAATAATAAACTCATTAATAAAATAGATCCATCTACATTATTTATTATATTCATTTGGATTCCTCTTTTGATATTCTTCCTTTTATTTTTTTGAAAATTAATCCACCTCTTATTTGTAAATCTTCACTTCTACTTATGACTATTAATCTTGAAAGGTAATTTTGAAATTCTTTTAATTCTCTATAACCATTAATATCTTTTTCATAAAGTAATACCTCTTCTCCTTTCTTCATTTTCTTTAGAGCTTTAGTTAAATCCTTATCATTAAATACTATTTTCATTTTGATTCCTCCTTTGAATCTCTTTCCCACATAGCCTTATTTCCCAAATTTACCCTTTGATTTTTCATTTTTTGTTTGATTCACTATAAACTCCTTATTTTATTGTTTTCGTTAACTAAGAGGTCGGTAAGTGCATGGATTTTCGTAGTCCATTTTTTTCTTTATTTCCTTGTGAATTTTTGGACTTTTTGACATAGTCCAAATTATCCAAGAAATTTATTATTTTTCTGGATATTTTCTTCTGCTGTAAGCCATTGATGATTCTCTGGAGCAAAAGCCCATTTAATTTCTTTTGGATTATTAAAATCAAACCAAGATAAAGGAATTATGTGATCAATATGATAATTTTCCATATTTTTTGGAAAAGGTTGAAGTTGTTTTATAATTTCTTCAAAATTAATTCCATAATCTTTAGAAACTTTGATTTTTCCATTTATAGAATAATTGTTTAGAGCATACCTTAACATATGCCTTAATTTCAATTTTATATTAATATTTGGTTTTTTCCAATCATCTCTCGCTCTTTTATTTATTTTTTCCCTATTTTGTTCTTTATATTTTTTTGAATAATTCCTTAAATATTCTTTCATATATTTTCTTTTTCTTTCAATAGAAGAAGGGTTTTTTAAAAGGAACTCTTTTTTTTCTTTAAACATTGGTTTGATAATTTCTTTAAGCATTTTTTTTGGATTTAATGAAAATGTCATCAATTTCCCATCTTCTTCCCATTCCAAAATATATCTTGAATTGCTTTTTGTGTCCTTCCCTTTTTTTCTAATTCTTGGTTTCATTTCAATACCTCTTGTTTTTCTTTAAAAGCCATGTTGAATATATGTAATCCTAATTTTGGATGAACACAATTCCTTAAAATTTGAACTTCATCATGATTGCCTTCTAAATAAACTTTTTCTTTAAGATATATTCCCAACCAATTTTCAACATCAGATTTTTTTGCATGTAACCAGGAAGAACCCATATTATATTTTCTTTTTCTAGATTGTGGTTTTATAATTCTTGGTCTTTTAATTTTAATATTAGATATAATAAAATTACTCCAAAATCTATGTCTATCTGAAACTTGTGGTCTAATTAAAGGTTTATAATAAGGTTCAACATTTTCAACTACCCATTTCCCTTTAAAAAAATGTTTTAAAAATATTATTTCTTCATATAATTTCATATCTGGAAATCTTCTAATCCTGTGTCTTGTTCCCTTATTCATTTTAGAGTGTGTTGGGCATGGTGGAGAACTCCAGATAAAATCAAATTCTTCAAAGTGTTCTAATAAATATTGATGAGCATCACAAATTATAACTTTATCATTAGGAAAGAAATCTTTGTATATTGCTGCAATTTCTATATTATTTTCTATTGCAGTTACTTCATGTTTATCCCCCCAGAGTTTTCTATTCCCGCCAATTCCTGCATACAAGTTTAATATTTTCATCTTATTTTCTCCATATAATAACAATAAGGACATTGAATCCATTCACTATTTGAATTCTCTTCTAAGTATTTTTCAAAGTCTTTTATAATTATTTTACCACATTTTTTATTTCCACATATTTTTTCTGTCATTGTAATTTTGCAAATGATTCCTTGAATCTTATATTTATTTCTTCATCAGATAGATTTTTCTTTTTTAATTTTTCAACAAGTTCAAATAATTGATTTATAAGGAATTTTACTTTTCTATTTGCATCTCCTGAAGTAAGTCCTTCATGAACATATTTTTTGTAAAGAACTTCTTTTTCAACTCTAGTTAAATAATGATGATGGTATTTTGATAATTTACTTGGCTTTGCTCCACGAATAATTGGTTGAAAATTAATTACCTTATATTCTTTCTTTAACATTGTTTTTTGTATTGCCTTTTGTAATTTCCTTCTCTTAGCCCATTCTTTTATTATGTCTGCTCTTTTTCTAATTCCAAGAATATCTCTCTTTAGAAATTCTCTATGGTTTTTATGATTCTCTTTTTTGCAAAGCTTACAAACCCATTGTCTTTTAATTCTAATTAATTCTTTTCTTTCTTTTTTCTTATTACATTGAATACATTTATATTTAATCATTTGAAGCTTTCTCCTTTTCTCTTTCTTCTTTTAGAATTCTATTGAAAATCTTTTGGTGAATTTTTGGTTTTAAATTTCTTTTCAATGCTGACCTTTGTATTTCTCTGAATCTTTGCTTAGCTTTAATTTCTGGTCTATCTCTATATTCTTTTTGCTTAGCTTTAATTTCTGGTCTATCTCTATATTCTTTTTTCTTAGCTTTAATTTCTGGTCTTTGACTATATTCTTTTTGCTTAGCTTTAATTTCTGGTCTATCTCTATATTCTTTTT
>SDBU01003038.1_pt1 | contig 21671 bp, 11 predicted proteins | sample 2277071 | NCBI WGS metagenome assembly SDBU01 (sample SAMN10397929, study PRJNA504765) | marine sediment metagenome | isolation source: marine sediment core GS08_GC12, 126 cmbsf | place: Arctic Ocean: Gakkel Ridge, Loki's castle | collected 2008 | reverse complement strand
GGCCTGCTACCTCCATCGGCGGGACAGGCTATGGGGCTTGAGCCAAAATAGCGCTGTCGTACTAAATACGTTGGCCCCGCCGGGGCCGGACAACAACGACCCTGGTGAGAATTATCGGACGCCGTCACGCTTGCGTGGGCATGTTAGCGGGGGGTCGTCGTCCGGCATGGCCACGCAAGCGTGGCCATGGCACCGGTCAGTGTTGCGCGGACAGAGTACTACGGCCCCACCCTGCCGCTGCCCGGATCACGGGTTTCTTCACGCATAGCGCTGTAGACGGCCTGGGCCGCTGCCCGTTCATGTCCCTGGAGAGACAGGAAGGTCAACAGAGTTGAAGCGGACGCCATGTTGGCGGCCGGCCTTCCGATAAGTACAGGGAGTAAGGCGATGAAGAAATGGACGATAGCTCTGATCGGCATGGCGGTATTGGCCTCGGTGGCCTACGTGGCGGTCGCCCAGCCGCGTCGGCCGCTCGGGCCACCCAACGAGGGGGGCGACAGGGGACCGGCCGGCGAGCGGGAGATAAGGCGACCCCACGACCGGCCGCAAGGGGAGCGGGACAGAGGAAACCGGCCCCCGGGACAAGGCCCTCGGTTCCACCGTCCGCCCCCGGCGGTGATGGTGGCCCTGGACACCGACAGGGACGGCGAACTGTCGGCCGAGGAGATTGCCAAGGCTGTCGAGGCGCTTAAGGGCCTCGATAAGGACGGCGACGGCAAGCTCTCTCGCCGGGAACTGCGTCCCCCGCCGCCGCCGCGAGATGGCAAGGGCGACGGCGCCCAAGGCCGCCGGCGCCCGCCCCGACCCGGCCAGGGCCCTGGCAACGACGAGAACGACGACCGGCCACGCCGCAGGCGCCCCCCGCGGCGGCCCGACCGCGGCGACGAGTAGGGGCCGCGCCCCCAGTAACGGCCATTCTTGCCGGCCGGGGCGGCGTGGAGGCTCACCCGCCCCGGCCGGGGCCGACACGACGACGGTAACACCAAGGACGATAGCGATTCGCCCCACGATTGCGGAAACAGAGCACCCAAGGAGACACGAGAATGGCAACCCGAGCGATCACCGCCGCCTTGATCTTGGCAACCGTAGGTCTCTGCCAGACGGGGCGAGCCGGCAGTTACACCATCGTCGACACCGGCCAGGACCACTCCTACGACAGCGCCGGCACCATCATCGACCCGACGCCCGGCCAGCCGTTCTACGGCCAAGACGCCCAGGTCCAGGGCTCGCCACCGGCCTACCAGGACAACGGCAACGGTACCGTCAGCGACCGGAACACCGGTCTGATGTGGACGAAGACGCCGGACTTCAGCAACAAGCTCACGTGGGACGAGGCCAAGGCGTCGGTGGGAACCGTGAACGTCGGCGGCTACTCGGACTGGCGGCTGCCCACCATCAAGGAGCTCTACTCGCTGATTGATTTCAACGGCAGCAGCAAGATGACGGCCGCGCAGTCCACGCCATACATCGACACCAACTACTTCGACTTCGTGTATCCGGACCCAAGCTCCGGAGAGCGCCTCATCGACGCCCAGTACTGGTCGAGCACCGGCTACGTGGGCACCACCATGGGCGGCGACGCCACGGCCTTCGGGGTCAACTTCGCCGACGGCCGCATCAAAGGCTACCCCACCGGGATCAACCCGGGAGGCCACCAGAAAACCGAGTACGTGCGCTACGTGCGAGGCGGCGACAACTACGGCGTCAATAACTTCGTCGACAACGGCGACGGCACGATCAGCGACCGGGCCACCGGGCTGATGTGGATGAAGGCCGACAGCGGCACCACGGCCGACTGGGAAGGCGCCCTGGACTATGCCGAGGACCTCCAAGCCGCCGGACACGACGACTGGCGCCTGCCGAACGCCAAGGAACTCCAGAGCATCGTCGACTACACCCACGCGCCGGACGCGACCGACCCGGCGAAGGTGGGCCCGGCCATCGATGCGATCTTCGAGATCACCTCGGACGATTCGTACTTCTGGACCAGCACGACCCACTTGGAGGGCGGCGCGTCCGACTACGCGGTGTACTTCGCCTTCGGCGAGGCGTGGGGCTACATGGAACGGCCCCCCGGATCGGGCAACTACTCCCTGGAGAACGTCCACGGGGCCGGGGCCCAGCGAAGCGACCCCAAGACGGGCGACCCGGGCGACTGGCCCAACGGCAACGGCCCGCAGGGCGACGTTATCCGCATCTACAACTACGCCCGCGCCGTCCGCAACGTGTCGCTGCCGGGGGACCTGACCGGCGACGGGTTCGTCGACGACAGCGACCTGTCGATCCTGCTGGCCAACTGGGACACGCCGTTACCCACCCGCAGCATGGGCGACCTCGACGGAGATAGCGTCATTGGTGATGCCGACCTGTCGGCCCTGTTGGGCAACTGGAATCCGGCGCCTCCCGCCGCCGCCACGGCGATACCCGAGCCGGCCGCCGCGGCTATCCTCGGCTTCGGTGGCTCACTCGCCATGCTCCGGCGGAAACGCCGGGCCTGAGACGCCCGGGTGCCTCCAAAGGCCGGCCGTTTTCCCTCCGGCGCGGCCAGCCGCGCTGTGCCCCCGCTTCCGCGATGACCGCTTCGGCCCCGTCCCCCGACGACAGATCCACCGTTGTGCGGGGGCGGGGCTTCCTTGTGCGCCTCGCGCCGCACATTGTCCGAAAGGGCCTCCAGCGGTATGATGGAACTGCATTGACCGGCCCCGTACGCCGGCCGGCGTGTTCCAGGAGCAGGAGGTGGGAGTCTCGGATGAAGATGAAACGGTCACGACTGATAGTGCTGACGATCGGGTGCCTGTGGGCTTCGGCCGCGGGGGCGGATTGGCCCCAGTTTCTCGGCCCGGCCCGCAACGGGGCCTCCGGCGAGACGGCCCTGGCCCGCGCGTGGCCGGCAGGCGGGCCGAAGGTGCTCTGGACGGTGCCGCTGGGGGCGGGTTACGCCGGTCCGGCCGTGCGGGATGGGAAGGTGTACCTGCTCGATCGCGTGGACAACGCCGAAGACGTCCTTCGCTGCCTCGACCTGCTCACCGGCCGACCGGTGTGGCAGTACGCCTACGCGACCTCATCGGCGAACCTGGGTCACAGCAACGGCTCTCGCACCACGCCGGCGGTGGACGAGCAGTACGTCTTCACGGTGGGCCCGCACGGGGACTTCCATTGCATCAGCCGGGCCACACACAAACCGGTGTGGCGGAAGCACCTGGTCAAGGACTTCGACGGCAAGCGCCCGATTTACGGCATCAGCCAGTCGCCGCTGCTGCATGGGGAAACCGTCATCGTCACCCCGATGGGCGAGAAGGCCTCCGTGGCGGCCTTCGACAAGGCCACCGGCAAGATCGCCTGGCAGGCCCCGCCGATCGGCGGCATGGCGTGGTCCTCCCCGATCGTGACCACCTTGGCCGGCGTCGAGCAGGTGGTGGTGATCTCCTGCCGGAACTCCTCCGCCGGCATCCGCACGACCGCCGCGGGGGTGGCCGTGGGCACGGGGCGGATTCTCTGGCAGTTCGACAAGTGGAAGTGCAAGCGCCCGATCGTCACGCCGGTGGTCATCGGCGACGACCGGTTGCTGCTGTCGGGGGGGTATAACGCCGGCACCACGATGCTCCGGATCGCCAAGGCCGGCGAGGCGTTCACCGTCACCGAGCTGTTCCACAAGGACGGCTGGGGCGCCCAGATGGCCAACCCCCTGCTGCACGAGGGGCACGTGTACCTCAACACCAAGGAGAACGGGCGGGACTCCGGGCTGATGTGCATCGACCTGAGCGGTGAGGTGAAGTGGCAGACCGCGGAGGAACTCAAGCTCGATCGCGGCAACATGCTGCTGGCCGACGGAAGGCTCTTCGCCCTCGACCGCTCCGGCACGCTCCGGATGATCGCCGCGGATCCGGCCGGCTACAAGGAGCTGGGCGCGACGACGCTGCTGGGCGGCAAGAGCATCTGGTCGCCCCTGGTGCTGACCGACGGCAAGCTGCTCATCCGCGACCAGAAACAGATCAAGTGCGTCCACGTGGGGGCCGAATAACCCCCGGGGCGCCGGAAAACGCACGAAACGACGCCGGCGGGAAAGGAACCTTCCGGCCCGCCCCGCGTTCAAGTTGGTGATAGCCATTCTGTTCCGGCGACGGCGAGCCGGTTGACACTTCGGAGGCCACAATGAGCAGTAAAGTCCTCTCCGCAGCCATTGCCCTGATCGCCGCGTCCCTGGCCGTCGCCCCGGCCGCCGGTCGGGTGAAGATCGTCATGGTCACCGTGCGCGCCGACAGCGAGGCGCCCGGGTATGAGGCCGCCCGAGCCATGGACGGCAACCCGGTGAGCATGTGGCACACGCCGTTCCAGTCGGGGCAGACGCGGCATCCTCACGAGATCGTCATCGACCTGGGCTCCCCCTACCCTATCTCCGGCTTCAGCTACACCCCCCGCCCGGGCGGCGGCAACGGCACCATTAAGGACTTCGAGTTCTATATCAGCAATAGCGACAAGGACTTCGGAAAACCGGTGGTCAAGGGTGTGATCCCCACAACGGCCACGATGAGCACGGTGAAGTTCCCCGCCAAGGTCACCGGGCGTTACGTGCGGCTGCGGGCCCTGTCGGAGGTATCGGGGCTGCCGTGGACGTCGATCGCCGAACTGTGGGTGCTCTCCGACGGCGTGGAGTTCCTCGCCAAGAGCGCCCCGCCGGCCCCGCCGGCGCGACCGGCGCCGCCGAGTCGGCGACGCACCGTGGTCGTGCCGACCCCGCCGCCGACCAACGAGGCCGAACGCCGCTTCCGCACCCTCGCCGCCGACCTGAAGAACGGCAAGCATTTCGCCCGCGTCGCGGCCGAGACCCACCGCCAAGAGGCTTTGGTCACCAACGCCGACCGCGACCCGCTCGACGTGATCCTCCGCCGCACCGCCGCCCTGCTGGGCGACATCCGGACGATGCCCAACGCCCCGGACCTCTCGGCCGAGGCGACCGCCCTGGCTGAACTGCAGAGCGCGAGTGAGGGGACGCCGGTCGACGACGCCAAGGCCCGCACCGCGCTGTTCGCCAAGGCGTACGCCCTGCGGAAAAAGATCGCCTTCGCCAACCCGCTGCTGAACTTCGATGAGATCCTGTTCATCAAGCGCCATCGGTCGGGCTTCAATCACATGTGCGACCAGTACTACGGCATCAACGCCAAGCCCGGCGGCGGGCTGTACGTGCTGAAAGACCCCTTCAGCGAGAAGGCGAAACTCCGCGATGTGCTGGCCGAGGCGTTCGTCACACGCGGCCGGCTGAAGGGCACGAAGCTCGAAGGCGGCTCGTTCCTCTCGCCGGAACTGTCCTACGACGGCAAGACCATCGCCTTCGCCTACGTCGAGTGCCAAGGCACCCGCAGGCATGACCGTCACACCGACAAGACCCGCGGGCACTGGGACCCCGGGCGGAGCTACCACATCTTCAAGGTCAACGTCGACGGCACGCACCTCGAGCAACTCACCGACGGCACGTGGAACGACTTCGACCCCTGCTGGATGCCCAACGGGCGAATGGTCTTCATCACCGAGCGCCGCGGCGGCTACCTGCGCTGCGGGCGGGTGTGCCCCACGTATACCATCTACGACATGAACGACGACGGCAGCGATATCCGCTGCCTCAGCCCCCACGAGACCAACGAGTGGCACCCGTCGATCACCCACGACGGGCGCATCATCTACACCCGCTGGGACTACGTCGACCGCCACGGCTGCACCGCCCACATGCCGTGGATCACCACCATCGACGGGCGCGACTCGCGGGCCCTGCACGGCAACTTTGCCCCGCGCCAATCCCGGCCCGACATGGAACTCGACTTCCGCGCGATCCCCGGCTCCCACAAGTTCACCGCCACCGCCGCCCCGCACCACGGGCAGGCGTTCGGCTCGCTGATCCTCGTCGACCCGCGCGCCGTCGACGACGATGCCATGGGGCCCGTCCGGCGGATCACCCCGGAGATCGGCTTCCCCGAGAGCCAGGGCGGCCAGCAGGTGTACGGCACCGCGTGGCCGCTCAGCGAAGATTACTACCTGTGCGTCTACGACGACGCCATGCGCCGCGGCGGCGGCCGGCAAGGCCAGCGATACACCCCGGGAACGTACGGCATCTACCTGGTAGACGCATTCGGCAACAAGGTGCTGATCTACCGCGATCCGGCCATCGCCTGCCAGAGCCCCATGCCGCTTCGCTCGCGGAAGCGCCCGTTCCTGATGCCCACCTTGGACGCCGCCGCCAGGCTGCCCGCCCCGGACGTCAAGATCGACGACGGCGGCAAGCCGGCCGAGGCCACCATGGCTGTCATCGACGTCTACCAGGGCGTCAAGAACTGGCCGGAAGGCACCAAGATCACCGCCCTGAGGGTTTACCAGGTGCTGCCCATGTCGGTGCCATCGGGCCCGCGTCCGCATGAAACGGGCCTGCGGCTGCCTTCGGCGAAGGATTCGGTCAACCCGGCCCGACACGTGCTGGGCACCGTGCCGGTCGAGAAAGACGGCAGCGCCCACTTCATCGTGCCGGCCCACAAGGAGTTGTTCTTCCAGGTTCTCGATGCCGAGGGATTGGCCGTGCAGTCGATGCGGTCGTCAACCTACCTCCAGGCCGGCGAGACGCTTGTGTGCCAGGGATGTCACGACCGCCGCCACAAAGCCCCGCCGGTGACCGGCCGGGGAGCCCTGGCCCTGCGGCGCCCGCCGTCGAGGCTGAGGCCCGACGTGGACGGCTCCCGCCCGTTCAGCTACCCCCGCCTCGTCCAGCCGGTGCTCGACCGCAAGTGCGTCGACTGCCACGCCAAGCCGGAGAGCAAGACCTTCAGCCTGGCCCGCGAGCCGATCACCAAGAAATGGTACGCCTCCTACAACAACCTCGCCCCCAAGTACGGCTTCTGGAACTACGGCGACGGGTACCGCACCACGCCGGGTAAGTTCGGGGCGCGGGCGTCGAAGCTGTACGCCATCCTCAAGAAGGGCCATCACGACGTGAAGCTCACGCCCGAGGAGATGCACCGCATCACGCTCTGGCTGGACAGCACCTCGCTGTTCTACGGCGTCTACGAGGCCGAGACCGGCCAGGCCCAGCTCCGCGGCGAGATCGTCGAGGCCACGTTGGAGTAGCGCAGCGATAGAGGCGAACCGGAGGCTATTCGGGGATCCCGGTTCATCAGCTGTTGCGCCGCATCGGAGAAACACAGATGCGAAACACTGGTAGTGCTTTGATTTTCTTGTTCACCCCACTACTCCTTGTTTCTGGAGTGAAGACTTTGGCAGGAGAGCCCGACATGATGGCTTCCGTTCACGCTGCCGAGAACTCGCAAGACAAAGTGATAGAGATTCACGACGCGGAACTAGCCGTGGTGCTGGGGGCCAAGGCGAGCCCGGCGGAAAAGCGGGTCGCGGCATTGCTTGCCGAGCGTATCAAGAATCGTACAGGTATCGCGCTGGCGGAACCGGGCGGCAAGGCCGCGCTCCGGCTGGTGATCGGGACTGTGGCGTCGAATGACAAGATCAAGGCGTTCTCGGCCACTCGCAAGGATATCGCTTCGCTTGGTACCGACGGGTACTGCATTTCGGCGGACGCGCGGAAGGGCGAGCTTTACGTGGTCGGCCAGAGCGACAGCGGCGTTGTGGCCGGGGTCGGACGCTTGATGCGCGAGATGCGATATAAGCCCGGCACACTCGAGCTGCCCGCGATGCAGATTACCGAGGCGCCGCAGATGCCAAATCGCGGCATGTATCTGTGGGCGAGGAAGCACTACTTCAATCACCCGGACCGGGTGGACCGCTACATCGAGGAGCTTGCCCTGTGGGGCTGCAACGCGGTCTGTCTGTGGTTCGAGATGGGCCTGTTCAAGAGCTTCGACGACACGGAGATGCAGGCCGAGAAAACCGGCTTCCACGACAGTCACAGGAACCGGCTCTCCCCGCAGCAGTGGCTGGCCCTGTACCGGCGGTTCTACAAGACCGCGCGTCGAATGGGCATGAAGACCGGACTGGGCATGTGCGCAAACGACGCCTACCGGACCTCGCCGGAGGCGCTGCGCATTCGACCCATCATCGGCTGTCCGAATTGGTACATGTGCCCGTCGAAGCCGGGCGCGGTGGAGCAGATGGTCGCCTGGCAGGAAGAGGTCTTCAAGGCCCTGGCGCCGATCGACATCTACAATATCTTCCCCGCCGATGCGGGCGGCTGTTCCTGCAAGGACTGCACGCCCTGGCCGACCCGCGGCCTGTGGAAGGTGGCCAAGCCCCTGGGCGAGCGGATCCGCAAGATCTCGCCGAAGACCGAAATCTGGCTCGACACGTGGCACCTGAACCACCCGACGTTCGGGGGCAAGGATTGGAAGAACCTGGTGGCCAACCTGGCCAAGGACGCACCGGCGTGGATGACGGGCTTTGAAGTCGGGCTCGCGCCGCATCACAAGTACGCGAAGATGTCCGCCGAGGATCGCAAGTACTACAACCAGGCGAAACAGCCGCTCACAGTCTTCACCGAAATATCCATGTTCAGGAATCATCCGGGCATGTTGGTCAAGAAGGACTACTGGAAGAGCCTGCAGGACGAACTGAACGACTATGACCCCAAACTGATGAGGGGCGGCTGGCTCTATGCCGAGCGATGGAACACGGACATCGCTATGACCCTGTTCAATTCGTGGTACTGGAACCCGAGAAAACCGGTGGAGGCGGTGCTCGACGACTACGCCGCGTTCTACTTCGGCCCCGAAGCCAAGACCGGCCGGGCGCTGCTCGATCTGCTGGACGACGGCTGCAGGGACCCGCAGCGGAAGCAGAAGATCCGCCAGACATTTGAGAAGCTCGAAAGCGCCGTCCCGGATTGGGTGAAGAAGGACTGGCGCTGGGATGAGATCAAGCTGAATTGCTCCAGGTTCCGCGTCACGGAATAGCCACATGATGGCCGGAGCGGCAACAAGCCCCATCAGCCGCGCCAGGACCCGCAGGACGCTCAACGGCGGTCGTCGGGTACGATCGATACAGGGAATCCTGGCCGAAACGACAGGAGAAGCAATATGCCAATCATCTACTCGCGGCGAAAGTTCATGAAAGCAGCAGGTCTGGGAGCGGTTGCGCTGTCGCTGGGCAATGAAGCCCGCGCCGTGGCGGCGGAGCCCGAGACGCAGGAGGAAGGCCAGCCGGAAGCCGATCGCCGGGCCAGGCCCAATATCATCATCGTCATGGCGGATGACATGGGGTTTTCTGACCTCGGCTGCTACGGCAGCGAGATCAAGACGCCCGCGATCGACCGACTGGCGACCGACGGCGTGCGGTTTTCGCAGTTCTACAACTGCGCCTTGTGCGGGCCGAGCCGAGCGTCACTGATGACCGGCTGCTATCCGTGGCAGGTCGGACCGAGACTCAGAACCAATGTTTTTGCGAATCTCGAGAAGAACTGCGTAACGGTGATGGAGTTGCTTAAGGCCGATGGCTACGAAACCTGTGTCGTCGGCCGGCCTGATGTGGTGACGGCGGAAGACTGGCACGACCCGGCACAACTGGCCAAGTGTGCGGACCGTTTTCTCTGCACGGTGACCTCGAAATCCAGGCCCGGACCCGGCAACTACTACAAAGAAGTCACTGCGGGTCCCTGGTTCAAGGACGGCAGGAAATATGAGAGGCCTGTCGGGGCTTACTCCACGGATCTGATTTCGGACTTCGTCGTCGATTTCATCGAAGGGACGGCCGGGCAGGGAACCCCGTTCTTCATCTATGTGTCCCACTACGCGCCGCATTGGCCGCTACAGGCCGACGAGAAGGATATTGCGCCCTATCGGAAACTCTACGAGAAGACGGACCGCGCGACGCTGATGCAGACGCGACTCGATCGCCTCATTCAGGACGGGCTGATCCCCAAAGGAACAAAGCTTCATCAATCGGCCCTGAATGCAAAGTCGCCGAACGACGGCACCCCGCTCACCGAACGGATGGCCATTCATGCGGCCATGGTCGAGAGTATAGATCGCAGTCTAGCCAACACGATGGTCGCACTCGAGAAAGCCGGCAAGGTCGACAATACACTGATTCTGGTCCTGTCAGACAACGGCTCCAGCGCCCAGTTGTGTTACAACCGGCCGCGCCCCCAAGAGGTCCGCGCCGGCAGCGGGGAGACATTCATCAATCATGGGGCCGCCCTGGCCGCCCTGAGCAACACGCCGTTCAGGAATTACAAGAACTCCAACTATGAAGGCGGCATTGCGTCGCCACTGATCGCCTGGTGGCCGCGCGGGCTGAAGCGCGGGGGGCGGATATCCCACGTTCCCTGTCATATCATGGATATCATGCCCACGTGCCTGGAACTGGCCCACGTGACGTATCCTTCACAATTCCGAGGCCGGAATCTCATCCCGTTGGCCGGGCAGAGCCTCTCCTCGGTACTGTACAATACTGACAAGAAGGCGCCGCGGGTCTTGGTGTGGCCCAAGGCCGTGCGGGACGGCGAGTGGAAACTGGTGCTGAACAACAGGCGGTCGCCGGAGCTCTACAGGATCGGTCAGGACCGGAACGAGAAGAACAACCTGGCGGCCGAGTTCCCAGATCGGGTCTTGAAACTGAAGCAGATCCACGCGAAAACCTATTCTGGACGTTAGGGTGATAAGAACGCGTGGCGTACGCTTTGAAACTGCGAGAAAGCGAAGAAAAGCCATCGCCGTCGTTCGGGAGGCCGGGATGAACTGTGGGCAACGTATCGGCCGTTGGCTTGTGGTTGCGGTGCTGATGGCCAATGTGGCCCTCGCCGCCGAGCCACCGACCGTTCGTCCGGCCAAGAACATCCCGCCGGTGGCGTTCGTTAAACGCGCCCACTTCCGCAGGCCGTTCGGCGGGGGCACGCTGTACTGCTGGAATGTCTATTCGCCGGGGACCGCCATCTGCATCTACGACCCGGCCCGCCCTCAGGACGGCCAACGGGAAATCTTCCGGCGCGACGGCGGGGTGATCTACGACATGAACCCGTCCTTCGACGGCAGGAAGCTGTTGTTCGCCTACATGGCCATCAAGGCCGACGAGCACTTCCGCCCCGATCCCGACGCCAAGGCCGCCGCCGGCTGCACGCCCAAGTACAAGAGGAACATCGACTCCTTCCACCTGTACGAGATCAACGTCGACGGCACGGGCCTGCGGCAGATTACGCGCGGGCGGTTCCACGACGTCAGCGGGGTCTACCTGCCCGATGGGCGTATCTGTTTCGTCTCGACACGCGGGAAGAGCTGGTCGATGTGCCAGCCCGGCCTGGCGAGTGCCCTGTTCACGATGAACGCCGACGGCAGCGACATCCGGCGGATCGAGTTCAGCACGCTGGCCGACCTGGCGCCGTTCGTGATGGACAACGGGCAGATCATCTTCATGCGGTGGGAGTACCAGGATAAGAGCCTCTTCACCTTGCAGAGCCTGTGGACGATCAACCCCGACGGCACGCGGCTGCAACTGTTCTACGGCAACACGATCGTCAACCCGAACGTCATCTGGCAGGCCCGGCAGATTCCCGGCACGCAAAAGTTCCTCTGCACGATGGGGCCGCACCACGGCCATCCGGTGGGCGCCATCGGCATCGTCGAGCGCCAACGCGGCCTGGAGAACCCCGCCGGGCTGGTGAACCTCACCCCCGAGTTCCCCTACACCCCCGACAACCGCGAACACGCCGGCAGTTGGGGGCCGGGCGACAAGCAGCACGTCTGGGCCTACCGCGACCCGTGGCCGATCTCGCAGGAGCTTTTCCTGGCCGCCTACGGGGGCGGGGGCACCAAGCGGTATCGCATTGTCACGCTCGATCGCCACGGCAAGCGAGAGCTGCTGTGCGAGGACCCGAAGACCTCCTGCTTCAACCCGATTCCGCTGGCCCCGCGCAAGAGGCCCACGGTCATCAACCCGCTGCCGGCGTCGGACGCCACCTTCGGCACCTTCGCCGTGCAGGACGTCTACCAGGGCCTCACCGGCTACGGCATCCGGCGCGGGCAGGTGAAGGCCATCCGCATCATGACGCAGATCCCCAAGCGGATGAACATGCGAGGCCGGCGGGTGTTCGACCACGACCCGGTCATCAGCCGGGGCTCGTACTACGTCAAGGGATGTTACGGCACGGTGCCGGTCGAGGACGACGGCTCGGCGCACTTCCAGGCGCTCGATTCGGCCGGGCGGGAACTCGCCCGCATGGGCTCGGTCACGCAGATCATGCCCGGCGAGCGGCAGAGCTGCGTGGGCTGCCACGAACCGCGGCTGAAAACGTTCCGGCCCAGCCGCCGCGCCAAGGCCCTGCTGCGTCCGGCATCGAAACCGACGCCGCCGCCGTGGGGCGACGAGGTGGCGATCGACTTCGTCAAGCACGTTCAGCCGGTGTTCGAGAAGTATTGCGTCTCCTGCCACAGCGGTGCCGACCCCAAGGACGGCGTGGACCTCAGCGGCGACAAAACGCAGTACTTCAACATGGCCTACGACACGCTGATCGCCCGCAGGCTCGTGCATTACATCTGGATCAACCGCGGCCCCACCGGCGCGCTGAAACCCATGACGACCGGCTCGCACCGGAGCAAACTGGCCGAGCTGATCGCCACACGGCACGCCAAGGTCGACATGGACGACAACTCCCGCCGCCGCATCTACACGTGGATCGACAGCAACTGCACCTACTACGGCACCTACGAGAACACCCGCCCCGGCACGCCGGGCTCGCGCGACGCATGGGCCGGGCCCTGGCGGCGTAAGCTCGATGCCGCCGTGAAGGCCGCGGGCGTGCGCCGGCCCAACACAATGCAGGTGAATCTCTCCCGGCCGGCCTTCTCGGCCATCCTGACGGCCAACCTCGCCAAGGGCGCCGGCGGGCGCGTCGACGACTCCAAGGCGAAGTTCACCAACACCGACGACCCCCACTACAAGGCGATCCTCGCCGCCATCACCGAAGGCAAAGCCGCCCTCGACGCCAAACCCCGCATGGACATGCCCGGCGGGCAGCCCGCCCCCTACCCCGTCGACTGGGGCGGCCTCTACCAAGGTTTCGCCGGGCCGTAGCCCGGCGCCATGCTCCTGCCGGGTGCCATGCTTTCTGCTTGCAGAAGCATGCGCCAATCCGCATATCTCACAATCGTTCGCCCAGCACGCCCGCGGACATCGCCCTATATTACAAGGAATGGAAACGCAAGCCCCTTCAGGGCTCATCACATTGGCGCGCATCAGATCGAGGGTTCACACCCCCGGCAAAACGCTGCCGTCCCTTCGGGACTTGCCCGCACGCTCACACGATCTCCAACTCGTCCCGCCCCGGCAGGGCCGGGAAGGGGGCCGTCGGGAGCGTTTGGTACCAGTAGGCGACCGAGCAGATATCGTGCCGGCCCGGCAGGAATCGCCCCTCGCTGCGCCAGCCGAGGGCCTGGATCGTCACGCGAATGTCCTCGGCGAAGCGGATCGGGTCCATCACGTGCCAGCGGTACATCGCGTGGCGGTGCTGGGCGTTGTACGTGCCGTCCGGGCGGAGCACCTGGTGCATGCCCAGAAACGGCGTGGAGTATTCGACGTACTGCCCGCCCGAGTCCCAGTTGTACGAGCCGCCGAAGTAATCCTCCGTGCCGGTGCCGCAGATGGTGGGGAACTCCCCGTCGCCGTCGAGGTAGAACTTGATCTCCCCCTCGCCCCACCAGCCGTTGTTGTTGATGCCCCACCCCATCGACGTGCCCACGTACTGCCCCCGCCCGCGAACGCCGTCGAGGATGGTGTACGGCTGGGCCTGCGGCAGCGGGTTCACCCGCCGGAACTGGGCGTGGAAGTAGGCGTAATCGTCCGGCACGTCGGTGAGCGTGTAGTTGATCTGGTAGAAGCAGGTGCGGCCCTCCTTGGGGCCGATGTTCGTGACGGTGATACGGCAGCGCTCGCGGAACGGCATCTCCCAGAAGCAGTTCAACGCCCGGCTGGGGTTCACCGACACCGGCAGCGAGTTCACCCGCACCAACGGCCCGCGCGTGCCGCCCTCGCCCTGGCGGATCCACGGCAGCGCGAAAAAGTCGCACAGCGGCGTCTCCACCGACGGGGCCTCCTGCCCGTCCCAGTACATCCGCAGGATGAAGTCGCGCCCGACATAGCCGCCGAGCCACATGCTCTGTATCGCCCCCGGCCCCTCGATGTCGGCCAGCGTGAACGTCTGCCCCGGCTGCACGTGGCGCTCGCACGGGCGGCACTTCCACCCCCGCCCCAGCTCCCTCGCCGGCCCCTCCGGGTCCGCCTCCGCCATCGCCCCGGCCCCCTTCCCGCCGGTGGGATTCTCCGCGCTGATCGACCGCGTCCTCGCCCCCGACAGCCGTGCCAGATTGCCCAGATTCATGCCCAACCCATTGAACGCCGCCATAGCCAGCCCTCTCTCATAACACGCCACCACCCAACCCGCCGCAGCCACCCACGGCCGCTCGCAACAGCGAATCTACCACAATCGCCCACGGATGCAACGGACACCGTTCAATTGACGGTCGACAGGCGACGCCGTCAATTGAGCCGCTTCCCCGCGATGCGGTGCCATGTTCCTACGCGCAGCGGAGGGACATGCCACGGGCCCTCGCAGCCCCCACCGCGCTGCCCAGTCGGACCATCCAGGACTTCCCGATGGCGGAATACGCTTGCCACGATCGTCCTTTGGAGCTACAGTACGCCCGCCGAAACAGAGGGGTCTCGCGTGCCTCGAAAAGACGGCAATCACAGGATCGTCAAGAAGCTCCTGGTCGCCATGGGCCTCGGGGCCGCGGGGGCAATATCCATTCCCCTCGCCGCCGCCGCGGCAGTCGTGGCCGAAGTGATCCACCTCGCCGGCCGACGCGACGCCGAGGCCGACACCCGCGAGATCATGACGGAAATCCGTGCCGGCAGGGCGTGGGAAGATACCACGACCCTCTACGACACGATTGTCAAGGCCGCCGGGCTGAAGCCGGAATACGCCACCGCACTCGATGGTCTGGTTGCCGCCCAGGAGGATTTACGCGACAAGGGCAAGAAGCGACGGGAATTGTTTGAAAAGGCCGTGAAGGTTCTCTTCACGAAGACCGGGCCCACCGCCGACCCGGAACAGTTCGGGCGGCTCGTGATCGAAAGAGTCGTCAACGCCGGCGTGTACATCGAGAAAGTCTCGGACCGGCACAGCGAAACGGGCGGCATCCGCGCGGATCACATCGAACGAGTGGAATACCACGAACACATCCACGATGACGGCACTTCCAAGACGCCTTCGGCTGAAGCGCAGCCCACCCGCCGACCGTACACAGGTGTGAAGTATCCTGTGCATGACATCGAGCCGGGGAGTCGTGAGGTGGTCGATCCATTCTGCGGGCGGGCATCGGAGTTGGGCCAGATCCAGCAGGCCGTGGCGGCCGGTGACCGCATCGTGGCGGTAGTGGGCATGCCCGGGCAGGGCAAGAGCGCCCTGATCGGCAGGTGGTACGACGAGAACCTTGCCTATCTGACGGGCAAAGCCGTGTTCTGGTGCAGCCCCTATCAGAGGAGCTACACGTTCGATGTGTTCCTCGAGCATGTACTCGAGTATCTGACCGATGGACAGTTCGACCCCCGGGAACTCCCCACGACGCGGGAACGCGCCGAGCGCCTCTGTAAGCTGCTTCGCACACAACCGGTCCTTATCGTCACCGATGGGATAGAGCGCTGGCTGGCGCTGTGGGAGGACGACGACACGCCCACCGGCCAAGGGGCCACCGTCGCGCAACGCAAGGGCGCCGCCGATGGGCTGGATATGTTCTTCCGCGACGTGGTCAACTGGTCGGACGGGGCAACAATCCTACTGACCTCCCGGGCGCTACCCAGCGTGCTGGATCACCGCCGCAAGACGCTGATCAGTAGCGAGGAGTGCGCCGCCAAGCTGGGGGGACTGGATGATGCCGCCGCCATCGAACTGCTCCGAGAGATCGGCGTTAAGGGCGACGACGACGCCTTGCTTTCCGCGGCTAGCGAGTACAGCAACCACCCGTGGTCCGTCTGCATCCTGGGTAGCCTGCTCGTCGAGGGGCACGGGGGCAACATCGCGAAGCGACCGAAAGTGAACGTGCCTGATGAGTGAGAACTTCGACGACCGGGTAAGGCACCTGCTGGACCAAGTGGCCGTCCACCACCAGGGGGAGATGCCGCTGCTGAACCTGACGGCCTGCTGCCTGGACCGAGCCCCCGTGGCGATGCTGGCCGAGTTGACCAAAGAGGATGAGCAGGTCGTCCTCGCCGCCTTGGCGCGGCTGAGGAAGTGGAATCTGGTGGATTTCGACGGCGAGACCGCTGACCTGCACGCCCTGCTGCGGCAGTACTTGCTCGGCCAGTTGGACGAGAACCAGTCGGCGGAACGGCGCACGGCCATCGCCCGATGGTTTGCCGCCCGCCCCCCGGCACCCCACCCCCGGCACATCGAGCAGGTGACCCCGCTCCTCCGCGCCACTCAGCAGGCGCTGCTGGCCCACAACGAGGAACTGGCCTCGGACCTTCTGTACGGAACGCGCGTGGGAGAACATTACCCCACGCTTGACGGATGGCTTCGTGCCTTCGGCCACCTGGCGCGTTCGGTGGAACTGCAAACGGGGATGGTGGACCTGTACGAGGGGCTTGTCGCCCAAGGCAGGCATGAACTGACAAACGCCCTCGCGATGGCCTACAACAATCGTGGAAACGCACGCGGCGGCCAGGGAGACCTCGCGGGCGCCGTGGCGGATTACGACAAGGCCATCGAAATCGGAAAGCAGTTGGTCCAAGTAGAGGGACGTGATGAACTCAGAAACAACCTCGCGAACTCCTACAACAATCGCGGAAACGCACGCCGCGACCAGGGAGACCTCGCGGGCGCCGTGGAGGATTACGACAAGGCCATCGAGATCGGAAAGCAGTTGGTCCAAGTAGAGGGACGTGATGAACTCAGAAACAACCTCGCCTCCGCCTACAACAATCGCGGAAACGCACGCGGCGACCAGGGAGACCTCGCGGGTGCCGTGGAGGATTACGACAAGGCCATCGAAATCGGAAAGCAGTTGGTCAAGAGAGAGGGAGGAGAGGTCAGAAACGACCTTGCTATGGTATACAACAATCGCGGAATCGCACACGGCAAGCAGGGAGACCAAGCGAACGCCGTGAGGGATTTCGATAAGGCCATCGAAATCCGAGAGCAGTTGGTCAAGGGAGAGCGACGAGAAGAACTCAGGAACGATCTTGCGGTTACCTACAACAATCGTGGAATCGCACGCGGCGACCAGAGAGACCTCGCGGGCGCCGTGGAGGATTACGACAAGGCGATCGATATCCTAGAGCAGTTGGTCCAAGGAGAGGGACGAGAGGAACTCAGGAACGACCTCGCGAGGGCATATGGCAGTCGGGGTCAGGCACACGCAGCGGCCGGCAAAAGAATAGAGCCGATTGAGGACGCTCGGCGGTGCGCCACACTGTTTGCCGATCTTGTCGCCGAAGGCTACCGGCACATGCTGCCGAACGGGTTAAAGGGGGCGTCACAGCTTTGCGAGGCGGCCATTGCGGCCGATGCGTCTCCCGAGGCCGCCGAGTGGGCGGGCAGGGCCGCCGGCATGCTCGCCGAGGCCGTCGAGGACGGGCAAGTGAGCGAGGTGCTCAAGCCAGCTGCAGCGGCATTCTACGCTCGGCTTCGCCCGCACGTGCCGGCGATGGCGGCGGCGGGGCTGGACGTGGCGGCGTTTACCGCAGCGGGGAAGGCCCTGGGGATCATCGAGGACGATTACGCCTGATCGGCCGGCGCTCCGGTTGCCAATCGTCACTCCCACACGAGTTCGCGCGCGTCGAAGATGGTGCCGTCTGTGCAGACGAGCTTGTATTGCCAGCCGGGGGGGGTGTCGGCGCGGGTTTTGCAGACGCAGGATTGGCAGGTGCCCATGCCGCAGGCCATGTGGCGTTCCATGGCGACCTGGCAGAGGATGTTGCGGCGGATGCAGCCTTCGGCGACGTTTCGCATCATGGGCTCGGGGCCGCAGGTGTAGACGACGGTTTTTGGGGGGTCGATGCGGCCCTGATCGACCCAGTTCCACAGGGCGTCGGTCACGCGGCCGGGGAAGCCGAGGCTGGCGTCGTCGGTGCTGATGGTGGCCTCGACGCCCCAGCGGTTCAGCTCGCGGACGCACAGGGAAGGCCAGCCGGCCTGAGAGGGCGTGACGGCCTCGTCGATGCTGAGCGGCAGCAAGTTGGCCGAGGTGGCCCCGGCGAAGACGACCGCCCGTTTGCCGGCCGCGTGGAGGCGATCGGCGAGGTACAGCATCGGCGGCAGGCCGACCCCGCCGCAGACGGCCAGGGCGAGGGTCATCGATTCCGGCCAGGTGAAGGCGTTGCCCAGCGGGCCGAGCACGCTGACCGGCCGGCCCACCTCCAGCCGCGACAGCCACGCCGAGCCGCGCCCGACGACGCGGTGGATGATATCGAGCACGCTCCCGCCGGGCCCGTCGGTTCGCCCGGCCAGGCTGAACGGGCGGCGCAGCAGCGGGGCCGAGGCCACCAGTTCCGGACGGGTGAACGTCGGCGGGCGGTCGGGCGAGAAGTCGTGGGCGACGGGGGCGGATGCCTCGTCGCCGTCGGCGCAGCGAAGTTGGACGAACTGCCCGGCCCGGGTGGGCGGGAAGTCGCTCCCCACGTTCAGCCGCAGCAGGAAGTGCTCGTCGCACAGCCGCCGGTTGGCGGTGACGGTGGCGGTGAAGATGCCCCGCCGCGGCCGCGAAGTCTGTGTCGGAGTCGCCATCAAGGTCATCCTACGAGGCGCCGCGAAGACGGTCAAGGATGGTGGGGGCCGACGCGGGAGCAGCCGGAGGTAGTGGGGAATCTGAGGCTCCACCGGGGCAAGCCCGCTGGGGGCCGACGGGGGAGCGGCCGGAGGTAGTGGGGAATCTGTGGCTCCACCGGGACAAGCCCGGTGGGGGCCGACGGGGGAGCAGCCGGAGGTAGTGGGGAATCTGAGGCTCCACCGGGGCAAGCCCGGTGGGGGCCGACGTGGGGGCGGCCGGGGGTAGTGGGGAATCTGTGGCTCCACCGGGGCAAGCCCGGTGGGGGCCGACGCGGGGGCCGACGCGGGGGGAACCTTCGCGCAATTGGGTGGCACCTTCAAAGGCCGCGGAGCGGGCTTTGTGGGTGGACGCCTCCGGGCCGGGGGCCATCATGGCGCCCTCGCCACCCACAAGCTCCGCGGCGATCGCATGGGGACTCCGCTTGAAGGTGCCGCCCAACGTCGCCACGCTGAGGGCCGATGCGGGGGCGCACACCGTTTGTGGGGAAGCCCACGCGTCGTGGTTGCTCCGCTTCGCTCCGCAGCCCACGGCACCCGGGTGAAGACGGTCGGGGATGGCGCGGGCCGATGCGGGCACGCACAACGGGGTTGTGCGTGGCACCTGGCCTACGAGCGGCGGCGCGGTCGTCACAGGATCGCTGGGCCGCCGCCGTAGAAGATCGGGCCGCCGGGGGCGGCGGGCAGGGGCACGGAGCCGACCACGGTTTCGACGTCGCCGATTTGACTGACCTTCACGGCGGATCCGGAGACCGAGTAGAGGTACTCGCCGATCCGCACGCTTCGCCGGACGCGGGTGTCGTGATTGACTTTGCCGAGCAGTTCGATGCCGTCGTCGGCCGTGACGGTGAAGGCCGTCATGGAGAACTCCGACCGGCCGACTTGGATCGGCAGGGCCAGCAGGTCGTGGGCGGGGAAGAACGAGAAGGCGTGATGGTCGTCCAGCGCCTCGGAGGTCTCCCACCAGTCTTGGGCTTCGAAGACGTACACGTCCTGGCGAACCGGATTGGTCAGGTCCGACACGTCGAACAGCGACAGTTGCATCCCCCGCACGCGACCGGTGTCGTCGGCGTCCCGGCCGAAGCCGATGAGGTGGTCTTCGCCCAGCGGGTGCAGATAGGCCGAGTAGCCGGGGATCTTCAGCTCGCCGGCCACCACGGGGGCGGTCGGGTCGCTCAGGTCGATCGCGAACAGCGGGTCCGTCCGCCGGAAGGTCACCAGGTAGACCGTATCGCCCATGAAGCGGGCCGAGTAGATCCGCTCGGTCAGGGCCAGGTTCATCAGGCTGCCGACCACCTGCAGTTCCTCGCCACGCTGCTCGAGCACGAACACGTTATTGGAGCGTTCGCCGGACCACTCGTTGGTGGCGATGCGGAAGTAGCCGTCCTCCTCATCCATGGAGAAGGAGTTCAGCACGTGCCCGGGCACGGTGCCGGTGGCCGACAGGGGCACGTCGTCGGCGGTCAGGTCGAACTTGTAGATGTGCGACAGGTTCGCCGCGTCGTCCAGGCCGATCCGCGGCCACCAACTGTGGGAGGCGGACACGATGTACAGGCTCTCGGTCGAGGCGTACACCTGCCCGGTCACGCCGACGACAGTGGTGCTCGTGGAGGGGCCGACCTCGTCGTCGACGACGTCGATGGCCACCACCGAGAGGATATCCTGCCCGCTCTTGTCGTCGGGGATGAACACGTTCGGCCCGACGATCAGCGGGCCGGTCTGCTCGACCTGCCCGTCGGGGCCGTCGATGATGGAGGTGTACTGCGGCATCCAATCGGCCAGCAGACCCGCCAGGCGCTGGCGGTAGGCCTCCTCGGTCTCGTAGGTGTACTCGCCCGTCTCCTCGTCCAGGGCCCACACAGGCCCGTCAAGGATGCCGTTGTTGCGGACGATAAGGTAGAGGCGGTCGTCGATCATCCGCGAGCTGACCAGGCTGCCGTCCACGTGGGTTTCCTCGACCGTCTCGACCGCGGTCGGGTCGGACACGTCGAAAACGGTGACCTTGACCCGCGGATCGTACCGCCAGTAGTCGTGCCCGCCGGCGAAGTCGAGCACCCGCCTGTCCACCGGGTACTCCCACCACTGAGGATTCGACGCCGACAGCACCGTCAGGCGGTCGTTGTGCAGGTACATCGCCGTCGCGGTGCCCTCGATGTCGATGGGATCGGAAACGCTGATCTGCTGGGCGGGCCAGGCGTCGACGATCAGCAGTCGCCCGCCGGACAGGATGTAGAGGTACTCCCCGTCGGTCTCGACGATGTCGGCCTCGTCGACGCCTTCTTCCTGCGTGTTGGTGGAGGAGTAGTCGTTGGGGGCGGCCGCCACGGCGGTCACGACGAAGCCGTCGTCGGCGAAGGACATCCGCTCGCCCATCCAGTTCCAGGAGGGGCTGTAGTTCACCGGGCTTCCCCACCAGGTGGGCCACTGGGTCCGGGTGCCGAGGAGGTGCTGATACCGCTGCACGGCCGAGGTGATCAGCCACTCGGTGAACTCGTCAAGCTCGGCCGAAGAGGCGTATTGGATGTCACTGCCCGCGCTGGGCAGCAGCACGTCGGATCGCCGAGCGCGAACGGTGTCGGCGGGCCCGGTGGTGTGGATCCAGTCCCGCGCCCCGCCGCCGATCAGCCGGTTGGCGCCTTCGCCGCCTTTGAGGGTATCATCGCCCGCGCCCCCGAGCAGCAGATCGTCGCCCCCCCCGCCGGTCAGCAGATCGGCCCCGCGGCCGCCGACGAGCTTGTCGTCCCCGTCGTTGCCGGCGAGGTCGTCGTCCCCGCGGCCACCGATCAGCCTGTCGTCGCCGCCCCCGCCGGCCAGGGAGTCGTCGCCGCGCCCGCCGAGGATCACGTCGGCGCCGCTGCCGCCGATCAGCACGTCGTTGCCGGGCCCGCCGACCAGCCGAGCCCGGATGGGCAGATCG
>SDBU01003037.1_pt1 | contig 21672 bp, 14 predicted proteins | sample 2277071 | NCBI WGS metagenome assembly SDBU01 (sample SAMN10397929, study PRJNA504765) | marine sediment metagenome | isolation source: marine sediment core GS08_GC12, 126 cmbsf | place: Arctic Ocean: Gakkel Ridge, Loki's castle | collected 2008 | reverse complement strand
GAGTATTTCTCCGTTACTAAATCCATCCCTTTGATGCGATTTACCTGTCCGATAAGACAAGAACGCTCAAAAATTTCAGTATCGTTGGTTGCAATTATGCCGCCTTCACCTGCGCTGACGGGTTTACTGCCCTGCAAACTCCAGCAACCAGCTTGCCCAATGCTTCCGACGGGCCGCCCTTTGTAGGTTGCGCCGTGTGCGTGCGAACAATCCTCAATAACGGGGATACCTGTTTCCTCGCTAATCTCCATAAGCGCGTCCATATCGCAGATATTACCCCATAGGTGAACAGCAATGATAGCGCGAGTGCGCTCGGTGATGCGGCGTCGGACATCTTCCGGGTCGAGCATCAAAGTCTCCGGGTCGCTTTCGCAGAAAACAGGTCGCGCTCCAAGTAGTGGAGCGGGTGCAACGCTGCAAATCCAGGTATAGGTCGGGCAGATAATTTCATCGCCTGGTCCCAAGCCGACACCAAAAAAGGCACTGTACAAAGCTGACGTGCCGTTCATTGTTGTGATGGCATAGCGTGTTCCGACGCGCTCGCGCCACTGCGCTTCGAACTCACGCACAACCGGCGTGCCGCCAGATAACTCATTCCGAAGCGTCATTTCATAAGCCGTTTTTGCTTCCTCTTCGGTGACTTGTTTCCATTGGTCTAGTTCGGACTGTGCCTGCCCCGTCTGTACGAATACCGGAGCGCCACCGAGCGCGGCGGGCAGGTCTTGTTGTTTCACATCAGATTCGTTATTATTCATAGTTAAGATACTCCTCTTGAAGTTATGTTCCTCTCAAAGCTGAAAAATTTTAGCAGAAATTTACTTATCTGTCAAGAGCTTAAATCGGAAAACGGAAAATGGAAAACGGAATAATTGTCGGCCCCGTCTGCGTCGGGAGAAACTCCGTCATCTCGGCGAATGGAGGCGAATGGAGGCGAGCGAAGCGATGCCCCGCGCAGCGGACGGTTTTTCAAAGGTGCAAAAAGTAAAGTTTATTTTGGCTAACGGATTTTTCTTTTTTTATCCGCTAGCCTAGAATCCGTTAGCTAACGTATTAAACCGGAATGTAGACTTTAATAATCAAAAAGACAAAACTTTGCAGAGCCGAAATAGCCGAAATAAAAAACTTGATAACGCTAATCATTTATGCTATTCTATACGCAACTTTTGACTACTAAAACGGAGAATTGGTGGTACTCTATGACTTTTAAAAAATTGTCGGTTGTTATCCCAGTATATAATGAAATCAAGACCATTGATGAGATACTGCGACGCGTCAATGCCGTCGATGTCGGTATGGAAAAAGAGATTGTTCTCGTTGATGATTGCTCTACCGATGGTTCACGCGAGCATCTGCAAGAGATTGAGAGCGAAGAGGCGGAAAGCAATATCAAGGTATTTTACCATGAAAAAAATCAGGGCAAAGGTGCGGCGTTAAGAACCGGATTCCAGCATGTCACAGGCGACATCACATTAATCCAGGATGCGGATTTAGAATATGACCCTAATGAATATCCGCAACTTCTTCGTCCCATCCTGGATGGTAGAGCTGACGTAGTGTACGGTTCGCGTTTCTTGGGCGGGCCACATCGCGTCCTGTTTTTTTGGCATTATAAAGCCAACCGTTTTCTCACCTTTCTATCCAATTTATTTACCAACCTCAATCTTACGGATATGGAAACGTGTTATAAGGTTTTTAAAACCGAACTTCTAAAAGAGATACCTCTCAAATCCAATCGTTTCGGCTTTGAACCAGAGATAACAGCCAAAATAGCAAAGCGAAAATATCGTATCTACGAAACACCCATTTCATATAGCGGCAGAGATTATAGTGAGGGAAAAAAGATTAATTGGAAAGATGGCGTCGCCGCGTTGCTTCATATCATCAGATATCGTATTAAAGATTAGTACGAGATTTTGAGGCAAAGTTCGTATTTGAGGATGCTCACTCCTCGAGTTCAATGGAACTTGTCAAACCAAAATTGCTCCCACCGGGTTACCTTATCAATGCTAATATGACAAAGGACTAGTTTCCATTGCAATTGTTATTGTTGGAATTGCAACGTCCGTATTCAAATGTAAGATAGCATATCACATAAAGTGGATAAGTTCCGCGTTCAAGCAAGGAGGCAATATCATGCCAGAAAATATATCACCAAACACTGACTCACAAAACGATGGCTCCGCCAATGCGCCGGCGAACAGACAGCCGAATGTAGTTTTGGTCATAACCGACGACCAGGGCTACGGCGACCTAGGCTGTCACGGCAATCCAATTATCAATACTCCCAATATCGACAATCTCTACAACGAAAGTGTGCATCTGACCAATTTCCATGTGGGCCCCACCTGTGCTCCAACTCGTGCCGGTCTTATGACCGGACACTATTGTAACTGCACCGGCGTCTGGCACACTATCATGGGACGCTCCCTTATCCGTAGGAATGAGGTGACGATGGGCGATGTATTCAGGGCGAACGGCTACCGAACGGGCATATTCGGTAAGTGGCATCTGGGGGATAACTACCCCTTCAGACCGCATGACCGAGGATTCGATGTCGCTTTAGTCCATGGCGGCGGGGGCGTCAGTCAAACGCCCGACTATTGGGGGAATGACTACTTTGACGACACCTATTATCGCAACAGTAAGCCAGAGGCATTCACCGGCTATTGCACAGATGTCTGGTTTGATGAGGCGATGAAGTTTATCGAGGAGAACAAGGAACGCCCCTTCTTCTGTTATCTGACAACCAACGCGCCTCATGGACCGTACAATGTAGCCGATTCCTACAGTGCTCCCTATCGCGGGCAGGTGCCTGACTATCGAGCGAATTTCTACGGTATGATTACCAATATCGACGATAATGTGGGTCGGCTCAGAGCCAAGCTCAAAGAATTGGCTCTCGAAGACAACACCATCCTCATCTTCATGACTGATAACGGGACTTCAGGCGGATGCAGTCTAGACAAAGACGGATTCGTCAAAGAGGGATACAATGCCTGCTATGATTCTCGGGGTGGTTTCGTGCAAATGCGCGGCATTAAAGGTTCAGAATACGAAGGCGGTCATCGCGTCCCCTTCTTCATGCGCTGGCCTGGAGGCGGTTTCACGCAAAGTCGCGATATCAATCAACTCACTGCTAATATTGACATCCTGCCCACTCTCATCGACCTCTGCGGGCTGAAGGGACCAGAAAATGTCGTCTTCAACGGCGTCAGCCTCAATCCTCTTCTAATAGGACAGGCTGATAACTGGCCAGACCGCGTCGTGGTGACCGACTCTCAGCGCGTTGAATATCCCATCAAATGGCGGAAAAGCGCAGCCATGACGGAGCGTTGGCGGCTTATCAATGGCGTGGAGCTTTACGATATCTTGGACGACTCAGAACAGAGGTACAACATCGCAGAGGAACACCCCGAAATAGTTCAGGAATTGCGCAAACACTATGAACAGTGGTGGGAACTCGTCTCGGCGAGTTTCGATGAAGACTGTCCTATCGTGATAGGCTCTAACTATGAAAAAACGTCGCGCTTAACCACTCATGACTGGCACGGTGAGCAATGCGCTTGGAACCAGGGTCAGATTCGCCAAGGACTTGAATGCAATGGTTATTGGATTATCGAAATTGCTGAATATGGTGAATATGAATTTGAATTGCAGCGCTGGCCCAAGGAAGAGGACAAGGCCATCACCGCCGGCATTCTCAGTGAGATAACGGATTGGTATCATGGTGGCAGAGCCATCGACCTTAAGACAGCTCAGATTAAGATAGGCGAACAAGAAAAAACACAAGCTGTCGCCGCCGAAGCGAAGGGTGTCAAATTTACGTTTAGCCTGAAGGCCGGCGTCACACGACTACAAACATCCCTTACCAATGCCGACGATGTGTCGATAGGCGCCTATTATGTTTATGCTAAACGATTAAGTTAAAAAAGATAGAAAAGGAGAAATCCCCCCTACCCCCCTTTGAGAAAGGGGGAGGAAAACGAGATAGCATACGTATCAATTTAAGGCTGAATATCAGGTGGAAAGGAGATATACTAACACCGATATAAATATGCAAACTAAAGTATCGGTGCTGGTTGTTAATAGTGATAAACCAACACCGTAGCTCTTTCTTTCGTGACTAGCTTTAGCTTTCGTCTTTAGACCGGTGATAAACGTTAACTGCTTTTCCACTTGTTATACTCCAAAACATCTCAACTTGATACGCATAGGGCAGAGTTTTCTCTGCCCTTTTGAATTTTTATCGAATTTGTGTAACGTGAAGAAGGGAATGGCAAATGGAAAATAGACTGCGAAAAAATCAATTGGTCAAACCACTGCAAAAACAGATAGAATGGCAGGACTGTGAGTTAGGCGTGATTTACCACTTTGACATGACGGTATACGCCGAAGACGGATGGCCTGGGCATGTCAAAGAGACCCTGGACCCCAACCTATATAACCCGACAAAACTCGACACTGACCAATGGTTAGAAGCGGCCAAAGCGATGGGAACCCGATACGCAATTTTCACCGCCACCCACTTTAACGGGTTTCTTCAGTGGCAGAGCGAACTTTACCCCTATGGCGTCAGACAATCGAAATGGCGCAACGGCAAAGGCGATGTTGTTAAGGATTTCATTGACTCATGCCACAAATACAATATCGAGCCCGGACTCTATGTGAGTTGTCACCGCAATACATACTGGAAGGTCGATAGCCACCGGGTGAACTGGGGTGAGGTCGAGGATAAAGAAGTGCAGGAGAGGTTCAATCGAAACTGTGAACGGATGGTCGAGGAGTTATGTTCGCGTTATGGAGAATTGTTTCAGGTCTGGTTTGACGCCGGCGTGAAGATGCCAGAAGAGGGTGGGCCTGATGTCCTACCCATCGTCGATAAATATCAGCCCAACATGGTTTTCTATCACAGCATGCAACGAGCCGAACATCGCTGGATAGGTAACGAAGATGGAGTCGCTGGCTATCCTTGTTGGGCCACAATACCAGGTTTGCAGTCTCAAGGCCAGGCTCATAGCCAGAGCAAAAGGGAAGTCTTGTTACACGGCGACCCGGATGGCCAGGTGTGGTCACCGGGGATGTGCGACATGCCTCTCCGCGACCACGATTGGTTTTGGAAACCGAAAAGAGAAGACCGAGTCGAATCGCTCGATGCACTGATAGACTGTTATTATAAATCCGTTGGTCGCAACAGCAATCTGCTTCTCGGTCTCACACCCGACCTCGACGGGTTGCTCCCCGAACCTGACTTTAAAAGACTTGCCGAGTTTGGCAGTGAGATTCGCCGGCGTTTCGGTAAACCCCTGGCTCAAACAAAGGGTGAAGGTGAAATAGTCGAGTTACCCTTGAAGCAACCAGCAAAGATTAATCATGTCGTTATCATGGAAGACATCGCCCACGGCGAACGCGTTCGGGAGTATGTAGTCGAGGGACTCGTGGCGAGCAACAGATGGGAGAAAATCTGCGATGGCATCTCCATCAGTCACAAGCGCATCCAGCAGTTCGAATCAATTGAAGTGGCGAAAATTCGCTTCCGCTGCACGAAGTCAGTCGCTACACCGAGGATTCGCAACCTGTTTGTGTTTGAATATTAAATCTTATAAATTTTGATTTTCATGTTCGGTAATGGGGACGGGACGGAGAGCGTCCGCTACAATGTAGTGTCGCCTCTCTGTCCGCGACCTTATGGAGAAAAAAAATGAGAGAAATCATGACTAAGGAAAAGGCCTGGGAGTGGTACAAGAACGTCGGACCGATACGTGGTTGCAACTATCTTCCCAGAACTGCCGTCAACATGACCGAAATGTGGCAGGCAGATACATTCGCCCCTAAGACCATTGACCAGGAATTGGGCTGGGCTGAATATGCTGAGTACAACAGTGTACGTATTTTCCTACAGTATTTGGTGTGGAAGGATGACCCGGAGGGACTCAAGGAACGGATTGATGAATTCCTAACTATCGCACACAAGCATGGAATCAGCCCAATGATAATCCTTTTTTGCGACTGTGCGTTTGCTGGCAAAGAACCATACCTTGGCAAGCAAGACGCCCCCATCCCCAGAGTTCATAATAGCGGGTGGGTCCCCAGCCCTGGACTAAAAAGGGTGGCCGATAGGTCTGTTTGGCCTGAACTCGAAAAATACGTTAAAGACATCGTCGGCACTTTTGGACACGACGAACGTGTTTCCATCTGGGATTTATACAATGAACCGGGGAATTCCAACATGGGCGAAAAAAGTTTGCCCTTGGCTGAAGCTGCTTTCGCATGGGCGCGAGAAATGGAGTCCTCACAGCCTTTAACCATCGGTGCTTGGACTGATTTTCACAGTTCCTTATCAAGGCGTCTAATGGAGTTATCCGACATCGTTTCATTCCACGCCTATGACGATGTGAATGGTGTGAAGTCCAAAATTGAGATATGTCAATCCTTCGGAAGACCACTCATCTGTACCGAGTGTTTACGACGTCAGGGCGGTAATACTTTTGCGACAATTCTGCCAATTTTTGCCGAACATCATGTTGGATGGTACAATTGGGGGTTGGTAGCCGGGAGGACCCAAACGTACATGCCGTGGGGTTCCAAGAAAGATGATGCTATGCCGACGTTGTGGCAGCATGACGTGTTCCATGCCGATGGCAAGCCATACGATTCGCAGGAGATTGAACTTATCCGCCAGTTCGAGTTTAACTTTACTTAGGGCGTGTGTGAGAAGTCCCTTGAATGCGCACGTAGGTTGGGTTGAACGAAAGTGAAACCCAACAGGTGAATATCTGGTGTTTCGTTGGGCTTCGTTCCTCAACCCAACCTACTTTTCACACACCCTCTTAATTGCCCATTACACTTCTTCCGTTTAAAGATTGCGAATTTAGCGAAATATATTTTGACAAGGAGAGTAATCGTGTACGGAATCATTCATCCCTGTTTATCTTTTTCCCGCACTATTCATATAGTTGAAGAAGCTCCCCAATTACTTGATATCGCGCCTGTTTGGTCGGGGCATCCAGTCGGATTCTCATTGCTTACTCAAGCTCCTCACCAATATATTGCTTTCTACGATGCCCAGCGGCGTATGACGGTCGCGACCCGTATGCTCGACACGGCGCATTGGCATTTTGTCCGTCTGCCAGAAACGATTGGATGGGACAGTCACAATTCTGTAACGATGACCATTGACGACGAAGGTTACATCCATCTCAGCGGCAATATGCACTGCAACCCACTAATTTACTTCCGCACCGCCCGACCCTACGATATTGATACCTTCGAGCGGATTCCCAGGATGGTCGGTCTAAACGAGCAGAGATGCACCTATCCTAGTTTCTTTCGTGGCGCGGACAACGAACTCCTGTTTACCTATCGCGATGGTTCCAGCGGCAACGGAGACCAAATCTATAATGTGTACGACTTGAAGAGTCAAACCTGGCGGCGACTTTTGGATAAGCCTCTTACCTCCGGTGAAGGCAAATGTAATGCCTATCTTCATGGGCCAAAACGTGGTCCCGATGGTTTTTTCCATCTCTGCTGGGTCTGGCGGGATACCCCTGACTGTTCAACCAATCATGACCTCTCGTATGCGCGGAGCCAGGACCTCGTCAATTGGGAGACCAGCGATGGCAGACCGTTGAACTTACCTATAACCCTTGAAACAGCAGAAATCATCGACGCTGTTCCCGTCGGAGGAGGTATCATTAACGGGAATACCATTTTGGGGTTTGACTCTGAGAATCGCCCGGTTATCAGCTATCATAAATTCGATGCCCAGGGATATACCCAAATCTATAACGCGCGGCGAGAAAAGGATGGTTGGAATATCTACCAAACTAGCCAATGGGACTACCGATGGGAGTTTAAAGGTGGTGGAGCAATTCCCTTCGAGATTCGAGTTGGTCCCGTTCGCGTTGAACCCAATGGACGTTTGAGCCAATGGTACCACCATGTGAAACTTGGCTCTGGCCAATGGCTGCTTGACGAGGCGACGTTTAAGCCGATAGAGGAGCAGCCTTTGCAATCGTCGTTTCCTTCTGCTCTGGGGCATGTGGAATCACAATTTCCGGGAATGGAGGTACGTTGGTGCGGAGATTCAGGCGCAAGCGAGGAACCGGATGTGAGATATAGCCTGCGTTGGGAGACATTGGGGGCCCACCGCGATCGACCCCGGAAAGAGCCCCTTCCGCCACCGAGTATGCTGAGACTTTACAAACAAAAGGTATAAAATCTGTAGTGGTCAAATAGGTGAGTGACACTTATTTGACCACCCTCTTACGATTCTTTACCAACGAGAAATTCTCTGCGTCCTTTGCGCCTTTGCGGTGAAATTTATTGGTAAATGTCGCCTACTTAATTACCCATTACACAAGAGGTATAAAATATATGAACAATAAATCAAAACATCTTATATCAGCTTCTGAAAAAGGCGCTATGCCCGGCGGCATAGTAGTCGCGCCACAACCTCTCGCTGTTGAAGAGGGCGCGAAAGTTCTGCAAAATGGCGGCAATTCTATGGACGCTGCTGTTACAACCGCTTTTGCGCAGACTATCGTCGATAGAACAAACTGCGGCGTTGGCGGATTTGGCATGATGAATATATACATTGCCGAAACGGGCGAAGAAACGATGATAGATTTTCATGGCACGGCAGGTTCAAAAGTCGTGCCCGATATGTGGGAAGATATCGTCATCCGAGAAAATCCAAGTGGTTATGGCTATACCCTTGAAGGAGGCGTCAACGAACGAGGACACGCTTCCATTACGACGCCTGGCACGGTTGCAGGACTTTACGAAGGTTTATCGCGATACGGCACGATTAGTTGGAAGGAAGCGATTCAACCTGCGATTAAATTAGCCAGCGAAGGTTTTGAAGTGAGCAAAGGGGCGGCTGACTCGTGGACGAGTTCTCCTGAAGTATCTCCGTGGACAAAAGTAAAAAATATTCCAGAAACTAACGGGGCAATCATCGCCAACAAAGATATGGCGGAGACTTTGCAAAAGTTGGCGGAGAATGGACCAGATATTTTTTATAAGGGAGAAATTGCAGAACGTATTGCCGACGATATGGAAAAAAACGGCGGATTTGTCACTCTAAAAGATTTGAATAACTACAAAGCGATTGTCACAAAACCGCTTTATGGGGACTATCGAGGCTATACCATAATGTCCAATCCATCTCCCGGTGGCGGAGTGACAATCATTGAGATTCTAAATATCCTCGAAGGATATGATTTGGCGAAAATGGGACATAACAGCCCCGAATATATTCATACTGTATCAATGGCGATGAAGGCGGCTTTTGCTGATAGGGTGAATTATGTCGGTGACCCAGCATTTGTGGATATGCCAACGGATTGGCTTATTTCCAAAGAGCGAGGGAAAGAGTGGAAGGAAAAAATAAATAGGCGCGAACCTATCGTCATTCCTCGATGGCAACCGACGGAAAGCCCCAGTACAACGCACGTTTCGACGATGGACAGGGCAGGAAACGCTGTTGCGTTGACGCATTCTCTCGGTTCTTGTTCCGGAGTGGTGACTCCCGGGTTGGGTTTTTTCTATAATAATTGCATGAACTGTTTCGACCCTATCCCAGGTAAAGTAAATTCCCTATTTCCTAGCAAGGCTAGAGTGACCGGCATGGCACCTACCATTGTCAAAAAAGATGGTCAAATCCTTTTCGTCGTCGGCGCACCTGGAGGAACTCGAATCATTACAGGTATCCTTCAGAGCATTTTGAATATTATCGACCACGAAATGAGCGCAATTGAGGCTGTTGCCGCCGCGAGGTTTGATTGTCAAGGCGAGGTTATCAATACACAGGCTAGAATTCCATTGAGCGTATGCGAACAGGTTAGAGCGAGGGGGCATGAAATTACCAGAAACTTTTCGAGCTACGGCGGTTTTGGGTCAGTGCATGGGATTTTAGTTAATCGAGAAACACAAACTATACAAGGCGGCGCCGACCCTGGAAGTGGTGGAATGGCTATTTATGTGCCGGGGAAAAGAATTGAAAACAGGAAAACATGAAAACAAGAAAACATGAATGCCCTATTTTCATTCGCGGAAGGCTTGCGAAAGTGCAGCACCGCTGAACTGGCAAGTTTTACCCTTTTCAGACAGTATATAGTGGTTATTTACTTAGTGGCTGCTCTCTGTCTCAGCCTTTGCATTCTAGTAGGACGGGACAGAGAGCGTCCGCTACAAGACTTACATCAATCAGACTATCAGCGGAGTACGTAAATGAAAAAGTAATACTAAGAGGAGAAAACTGATGTCAACCCATAGCGAGATGAAAGGGCGAAGCGGTAGTTCGCAGATGACACACAGAGAACGAGTAATAACCGCTTTGTCGCACAAGGAACCGGACAGAGTCCCTATCGACCTGGCATCCACTAGAGATTCCAGCATTGTCGTCGAAGGCTACGAACAACTCAAGGAATATTTCGGCATTGTCGAAGAGAATCGACTGACCAGTCGGATGATGCAGGTGGTGGATGTCAATGAACAAATTCTTAAAAAGCTTGATATTGATACCCGCGCCGTTAATCCCGGCAGTCCGGACAAACAGACAGAAATCGAAATTTCCGAAAACCAATATAAGGACGAGTGGGGAGTGGTACGGGTCAATCCTCCAGGCACTCTGTACTACGACCAAGTTACATTCCCTCTATCAGGCGAAATCACCATCAGGGACATTGTTACATATCCCTGGCCTGACCCGCATGACCCAGGAAGAATTAGGGGACTTAAAGAGCGAGTAAGAGAAATACGTGAAGAAGCTGATTGCGCCGCTATCTTGAATCTCCCCAGCGCGTTTGTCCATATCAGTCAGTATTTGCGCGGTTTTGAGGATTGGTTTGCGGATATTAAGGCGAATCCAAAACTATTGGCAGCATTATTTGACGCCGTTTTGGAGGTAAACATGGCCACCTGTGAAGAGATTCTAAAGACCGTCGGCGACGAAGTGGATGTAATAATGGGCTCCGATGATTTAGGATTTCAAGATGGTCTGATGGTGTCTGTAGAAACATATCGCGAACTTATCAAGCCACGCCATCAAAAGTATTTTCAACTATTCCACGACTTATCGCCAGCCAAAGTGTTTTTTCACACCTGTGGGGCAGTAGCCGATATTCTGGATGACCTTATAGATATCGGTGTGGATGTGCTTCATCCAGTACAGGTCACTGCCGCTGGAATGGACCCACTATCTCTCAAAAAACGGTATTCGGGCAGACTCGCTTTCTGGGGCGCTATTGACACTCAGCATCTCTTACCTCATGGCACTGTGGCGGATGTCAAAGCGGAAGTAGAGCGAATGATAGAAACTCTCGGAGCCGGAGGCGGCTACATCCTTGGCGCAGTTCACAACATCCAGCCCGACGTGCCTTTAGAGAATATTTTGGCGATGTATACGCATGCCCGGGAGTACCAACCATCATTTTAAAACGAATTACGAATTACCTATACTTACGCAGAATTCCAGACAGGTTTTTAACAGATGTGATACCACCACCTTACAGTATCACGAATTACACGAATTAAGCGAATTACACAAATTAATCTAATTCGTGTAATTTGTCTAATTGGTGTAATTTGTGATTCTAAAAGCAGTAGGACAAGGAATTGGGGAAGCCTTCCCACTTCGTGCCGGACTGAATTTTTACATTTGTTAAAATTCGCCTCAAAAAAATGCGAAAGTATAGGAATTACTATTGTGTCATATGCGCCCCAACTGGTATAAACAAACGGGGCAAATCATATATACTCTTAATAATTCCGTAAACATCGTAATCTCTGAAAGCATCTTTAGATGTTACACCCGAAAGAACAGCTATGAATGGAACTGATGCTCGCTTCGCCGTTTCCGCATCGGTTACACTATCTCCAACATACAAAGAATTTGAGGGTAAACTCTTTAGTTTTTCAATTGCTGTTAGTAAACCTCTAGGGTCAGGTTTATGCTCTGAGACATCCTCTCCACCAATGATAACATCAAATGGTTCCAGCAAGTTTTCACGCCTTAGAATAGTCTCAATCCTGCGGCGAAACTTTGTTGAGACTATTCCTAAAGCAACTCCATGCTTCTTTAGCAACTTCAATGTCTTTGGAACTGTCTCAAAGAGAACGGTTAACTCAGCCATAACTTCATCTGCCCGTTTGATAAATAGATGAGCAAATTCATTACATTTAGCGATATGTTGTTGTGCTGCCAATTTTATGAAGGTGTCCGAAAGCGATAGTCCAATTGTTTGACAAGCTCTTTCGGCAGAAACAGTCGGTAGATCCAGTTTGTTAAGTGCGAAATTGATACACTCAATGACGCCTCTTGAAGAGTCTGCCAAGGTATAGTCAAAGTCAAAGATAATCGCTTCAAACTTTAGCAAAGTTTGAATTTGATTTTTCATGTGTTCATTTATTGTTTCTAATAATAGGATAGATTTTCTATCCATTATCTTTCAGCTTGTATCTGGTTGCTGGTAACTAGCTGGTTGCTGATTGACGCTGGCAGAAGTAGATAATCTTCTGCCTAAATTACTTAGCTACCAGCAGCCTCCAGTTACCAGTAGCCAGCTACTAGCTTAAAAAAACGCTCGCTGTCATCAAGTTGGGCTTCATATGAAACAAATTACGAATTACGAATTAGAAAAACCTGTTAGAGTCTCACAAAAGTTGGATTACCTGATATTTTGACTTTGACGTTTCCCTGTGTCGTTTCTAACATCGAACTCTCTCCCATCATCTCGATAATCTCCACATCGCCCGTCGCTTCCAGTTTCACCTCCTGCGTTCCTTCCAAACACCACACAGCTAAAATCTGCTTTCCATTTTTCGCAAAAAGGTAGGCGCGCACATTTTCTCCAAAATCAAGTTCACGATTAAATTTTGCATGTCCTATGGCTTTTGTCATCGTATTGTAGGCTGTGTAGGCAGGCTTGGGCGTGAAATCCCGATGGAGAATACCGAAGTTGTGTTCGTTGTAGTTCTTATCAAGCCCGTCGTTGCGGTAATTATACCAGAATATTTTCTCCACGCAGTTGCTGACAATAGCCTGAATGTATAAGCGCACAATCATCGCTGCCTGCTTTTCTTCTGTCGAAGCGCGCTCGTCGCCTACATGAGTCGGCCAGCCGACTTCGGTAATCCAGATGGGTTTCGCCTCGCCATACTTTTCCATTAATGTCACAAGTCCCTGTATGTCGCCTATTAAATCCGTCTCCTCGGGAGTTCGGGGGTAACGATAGGGATGGACGCCGAGGATATCCATATAGCCGAAGCCACCTTCTTTTAATACACCTTCAATAAAATTTTGGTCACATCTTGATGTGTTGCAGCCGAGTATTTTGGCGTCCGAATCAATTTCTTTGATGATTTGGTGAGATGCTTTGAGCAGTTCTGTGTAGTCCACAAAATTTGGTTCAGGCTGCCAAAAAACGCTGATGTTCGGCTCGTTCCATACCTGCCAGTATTTGATTTTATCCTTATATCGGTCCACAACGTGATGAACATAATTTTTCCACGCGTTGATTTCTGGCATCCAGAAACAGCGTCTTTCAGCATCAGGCGGCGCTGTCGATGCCCACTCCACGCAGTAGTCCAACAGCCCAAAAAGCGATATCCCATGACTGTATGCCACATCAACGGCAGTATCGTATTTGTCGAAATGCCACTGTCCGGGCTGTGACTCGATATAGTTCCAACTCATCTCCTCCCGTGACCATTTGATGCCGATAGCCTTAGCCATCTCGGCTGATTTGACCATCTCTTCGTCGGAGTAGCGATTCCCGAAATAGATGCCCATGCCGAATGGGGAGTCGGGTTCGAGTTGATTGTTTTCTTGTCCTTCTCTCATGATTTTACCTCCTTGGCGCTCAAGCCTGATGCTGCTAAGTTTTCCGCATGATAGCCTTGAATTGAAATTCAGGCTAAGGAGCTAAAGTCCAGTCACGATAACCTTTCGAACTGCCACGAAAGGTTATGGCAGTTAAGAAAGAGTCACTCAAGTGGACTGAAACCCAATTGCAGTCGGCTTCGAGCCGACTTTTGCTTCTTAGACTTCGAATTCATTCGTAGGCTAATTTAATTATATGGAATCCAGAGTAAATCGGATTTGGTTAAATCGCTTGGCTAACGCCATCACCCGCTGTTTGACATTGGTGAGATTATATCCTCTCAGCGCATCGACAATGCAATCGGCGATTTCAGGAACATCTGCTTCAGTCATACCACGTCGGGTCACCTCTTGCACTCCAATGCGTAAGCCCTGCGTCCCGTATTCTTCAGGTATCTTCGCTGCTCCGGTGATGAGATGGCATGCCTCAAGCCGGTCAGCTAATTCCTTGCCCTCACCAAATTCATCAACAACCGGTAGCAACGTATGGGATTCCGTGAATCCAAGTTCAGCGCCCACGAGACGAACGCCGCGCTCATCCAGCGCGCGGCCCAACGCCTTTGCGTTGTCGATAATCGCGCTGGCATGCTCCGCACCGCAAGCCATCCACTCCAGAAATGTCCCTGCAAGTGCAGGCAAACGACTGAGATGATGATTACTCACCAGCAAAGGTGCAATCGCTGGTCCGATTCGCTCTGCAATTTCTCTATCGTTAGTTAAAATTATCCCACCCTGGGGTCCAGCAAGGGTTTTATGGGTACTGGAAATTATCACGTCAGCACCCTCTTGCAGCGGTGACTGAAACCGCCCACCGGCAATTAGTCCCATGACATGAGCCGCGTCATAGATTAGATATGAATCGGGATTGTATTTTCTCATCGCCTCCTTAAGTTCTCTTACCGGCTGTGGAAACAGAAACAGCGCTGAACCGATGATAACTAATTTAGGGCGGTGCTGCTGAATGAGCGAAAGCGTTGAATCAAGGTCAATGTTGTACCTGACCCCATCCCAGGGGATAGGGATAGATTGGAGTTCGACCTTCAATGGCGAGGTGGCTAATTTGTGCCCATAACGATGTCCGTTATCAACCTCTAGCACGGTATCACCGGAACTGCCTAGCGCAAAAGTAGTTGCAATCCCCGCAATGTTGCCCGACAGTGGACGGAGGTCAATATAAGCCGCGCCAAAGAGTTGCTTTGCCAATTCATGGGCTAATTCCTCAATCTGTGCGATAAACTGATTACCCTGGTAAGCTCGCTCGTGCAAATTGATACCCGTGTAGTTCCCGTAACGATGGTCTAAATCTCCGGCGAGCAGCCTTTCCACCAAAGGGGAGGGAACATTCTCGGATGCGATGAGGTTCAAACAATTTTCTCGAAACGCCCTGTGTTTCTCCAGTAGGGATTCAATCTCTTGGACTTTTGTGTCAAAGTTCATAAAAACTCCTTTCGTTATTTGCTTTTCAATTCCGAATTAGCTACTTCCTCCTCTTAGTATTCAAATTTTGTTTTGCTTGTACTTGATGATTTAACTTATTGGAAAAGTTAATTTAGATCACAATCAATATGTAACCTAAAAGCAAAACGAATAGTTACCTTTCATACCACCCCAAGTTGTGGTGAGCTTGCCTGATGGTTCAACAGCTAATCCGGGCATCTTTCCCCCATTCAGTCCCCAGCGGATATAGTCAATCGTATGCTCGCCATTTCGGACCTCGAAATCGAGAACCAAATCCCCAGAGCTGACATATCCGTCGTATTCACCGAGGTCTATTCCATTCACCAAAAATCGGAACTGGTATTTACCACCTTGGGCAGTAGTCCATTCGAGCCGATAGACGTTCGGTTCCTTTGCATCATATTTTGGCACTTTCTTGGTGTCGATGGGGCCCTGCTTTCCTGGCTCTAGCGATGCGTTCACTTCGGTGGCGAACGGAAAAAAGAAAAGTCGTCTCTCTACACTGCCGACCATAAAACCGTTTGCGCCCGTGGTGCCAGGAGAAGTGTTCGCCCAGCGAATCTCAACTTGATTGAACTGATTCATATCTTCCTTCGACCATTTGCCGAACGATAAACGATGGAAGAAGTTGCCTGATATCCCGCTGACTTTGTAGGCCTTGTTGCCACTCCCGAGGTCGATAATCTCCTCTTTTGCCGCCCCTTCTTTATGTTCCCAACCGGCTTTACTCAGGATTTGACTCCCATCGAATTCACCAGATATTGGATTGGCAAGCACACTCGTCGAAACAAGCATACAAGCTGCGATTGCCAAAACCATCGGTCTCAAAAACAACATCTTGGATGCCTCCCTAAATAATATATTTGATGCGTTAAACTTAAGACGTAAAACGTAAAATTTTATTTACGCTACTTGATAGGAATAGAGTTGGGCGTTGGTCAGGTGGAACCGCAGCTTAACGGGACGCCCAGCCAGTTCGCCGACGCCTTTTCTGTGTTTCCAGGTGACAACATGACTGACCCTATCCTCGGTCATGGGGACCGACTCCTCAAGTGTGTAACCGGTGATAGGCTGGCTCTGCTCGTCGAGCGCTTCAACCCGAACACTCGCGAAGAAGTTTGCTTTGGCGTTGAGAAGCAACGCCGAACCGTCGAATATGAACGGTTTCGTGGTCACACTGCCGCCGTCGAAACCCGCCGCGAGCGACGCAAAACCTTCCACCCGGATAGTCGCTAGACCAATACCACCGCCTTCATAAGTATCCTTGTTATGTGGCAAGCCGAACGGCTTGTGCCGTCGGACGAACCCTCGGTAGTAGATATGTAGCTTGTCGCCGACGCGGATAGGCGGCGCCCCAGTCTGCGAAGTGATGAATCTATCCCAGTCGCCCATCATGCCACAGCCAACCACCGGCTCGCGGTCTCGCGGATTCGGTCCTGGGAAATGAAAACGCAGACCATCGTGACTGCTCAACAGCCGCAAAACCATCTGAGGATGACGCGGGTCATCTTCGAGGGTATGGAAGTAGCTGACGAATCCAAGGTATTCCTCACCGTAGTTGAACCCGACATGGTTGTAGAGGGTCGAGCCGCCCGGTTGCTCGGGCAATGGTTGCAACGAGGCTTCGGGCTGAGTCCATTTGATGAAGTCATCGCTCACGCCGAATAGCCGGTTGCTTGAGCGCAGGAATGCCACGTAACGTTTCTTTTGCGTGTCAATCATCATCGACTGGGCGTCGCCCACTGGGCCAAGGTCTTTGGTTCCCAGCCGGGGACGAAAGTGAAAGACAGGTTCGGGGGTATGTGTCCAGCGAAGCCCGTCCGGAGAAGTCATCGTGTAGATGCCGCAGTGCCCGTCCGAACTGCACCAACCGCTATCGTCCGGGTCGTAACTAGACCAGCCGATTGCCTTGAATCGACGTTGTGGGTCAGGGTCGAACGAGTCTTTGAGGACAGACTCCCAGTGGTCTTGCCCATCATGGTACTCGGGCGGTACCACGACGTTGTTGTCCTTTGTGCCGAGCACCTCGTAAAGTCCCAGATTGGGGCGCTCCCAAATAATGCCGTCAGAGGAAATAGCATAATTCAACACAGCTCGCCTACGCTGGGACGACGTATAAACCTCATTTCCCCAGGTATCGTTGAGGATGCCCTGGTACCAGCACTTGAATAGCTTATCCTCCTCGTCGTAAATGACCGATGCCGCAGGCCCACCTCCTTTGCGTTCCCACGGTTTTTGTGGGAAAATGACCGGATTGGCCGGGTGCTTTTCTGCCGAGTGGAACAACTGCTGGACGTTATCGAGTTCTTCGACGGAGTCTAGGTCTACGAAGATTTGAGGCTTCCCAGACGTCACGTGTCGTAGAGTAGATGACATTGATTTCTCCTTAATATAAATTCAGGCTGTGCTATCGACTTATCCCAACACAACTATATTTCCATCGCCGACGCTGACGATTATCTCGCTTTTCCCATCACCATTTATATCCGCCAGCAGAGGCGTTCCGACTGGTGCATCGAAGCCTTTGCGCCAAACTTCCTCTGGGTGGTCGCCTGCATCGCGATAAACATACAGGTTGCCGTCCTGTCCGCCGAACAGGAACTCATCGCGACCATCCCCATCCACATCGCCTGTCACAATGGCGCTGGGGGCAGTGACAAGTGAGATTTCCCAGGCGTGTTGCCCTGTCGCCGCGTCAAAACAGATAAGTTTCCCATCCACCTGTGCCTGAACGACTCGCCAGCCGCGCCCCTCACAGGGAGGCAGCAGTCCTTCGCTGAAGTGGTGGTAGCTGCTTGCCGCAAACCTCCACTCGTCAGTCGATAGAAATTCGCTCCAAAGTCCCTTCTCGCCGTTCGGTTGTATGCTAGTACGTGATTCGTAAGCTCCGCCGAGATAAATTATAGGCGGCTCACCGACCCGAGTCAACACGGCAGGTGATGAGTAAGCCGCCCAGCGTCTCGTTATGTCAGGCAGGAAGATTGGACCAACATGCAATTCGCCCGTCCTGCCGTCCGCCACGCAATAGTAGTCGGGACAGCAGAAAAGTAGGTCGTCCTCGCCGTCGTTGTCGTAGTCCCATACAGCCGTTCGTCCGCCCATCGCCTGGAAGTGCCGTTCGATGTCTGGAATTTCGCGACGCTCCCAAAGAGGTTTTCCTGTGCGGCCGTCGAGGACATAGGAGCAAGCACCGGGCTTGGTGCTGTAAGTGAAAACATCGAAATGCTTCCCGCCGGTAAAATGTCCCACGGTGAAATAAACGGCTTGCATGTACTGACCGCAACCCTGGCTGTCTTCAAAAGTGAAATGCCAAAGTATGGATGACGCATCCGCTCCTTCAGGTTGGATTTGGCGCGCTTCGACGAACAGGTTCTGGTCTGATTCGCGCCCGGCGAGAAGGATGAACTGCCGCTCACCACCCAGCAGTCGGCAGACAATTGGCACTTCCAACGATTGAAAGCTAGAAACGCGACGCAAGTTGAGTAAAGCAAAATCCGGTGCAACGGGGCTGTCTCCTTCCAATACCAACTCGGTGACGTTAGCGTTATCGTAGAGCAACAGGTGATTGCGCCTCCGTCCTATCACGTCCGCAGCCAGCAGATAAGTGGCCATCTGCCCTTGCAACTGTGGCAGAGGCGGTAATGTTGGGCATTGAGCCGGAGCAGGAGGTTGCCCGGATTTTTTGACGATTTTGCCCGCATCATCAAGCCCCCACGCTTGCACAATTCCCTGTCCTCGGGTGAAAAACTCCATCCGCCCATCGCCATCCACATCCGCTGTAACCGCCCGACGCGCGTTCAATCCGTTAAAACCAACAGCCAGCCGTTCATCAGAGGGAACTGCCGTCAGCAAAAAAGGCGCGTCTTTTGAACTCCAAAGCTGTTCCCATTGCCCGGCGCGAATATGCCAAACTTCATAGCCTTCTCCAGGTTCGCGCGAATTAGTCGTACTGCGGGTGCAAAGCACCGCCTCTCCACCAGAATCCCGTAGGGGCTGTGCCTCCGTGCCAGCCCGTAAAGGCACAGACGTCAACGGCACCAAGTCAAGCACTTCAGCTTTGAGGTCACCTGTTTCTCCATCGTAGGCAAACAAATGCCAGCGATTATCCGTAAGCCCATCAAACACCCCTACGACCAGTTCCTTACGCCCATCGCCGTCCACATCCGCAATCGGGTCTGCGGGACACGCCAGCGAACGCGCTTCGGTTGTGACGGGGTCTGGCCAGCCATGAACTACCGCTTCGCCCGACGCCTGGCGCTTCGCTGGGCTTACGGCGTCCACGCCAGCGCCAGCTTTCCATCCTCGTCACAGCGAAGCACATCGGCATGCTTGGTGAGTGCCAGGTTCACAAAGTCAAGTCGCCCGTCGCCAAAAACATCCATCAACTGGTTCCAGCCGTAGTGACGCTGATTCGCGCCCTCCGGGTTCCATGTTGTGTGCGAGAGCAATTCTCCCGTGCTTAAATCCACATTCCAGACGTGGCACCAACTATTCACGACCGCGTGCAATTGCCCACTGCCTGTCAAGTCACCAATTAAAGTTGCAGGATACTCAATGGCGTATTCTTCAGGCTCAAAGTCCCAAAGCGGAGAAATTGCGTCGCCATCAAACTGCAAAAGCATGATGTGCCCGTGCGTTGCCCACCCGCCCTGGGCGGCTTGTCTGCCGGAAGTGACAAGGAGAATTTGCTGCTCCTGTCTTCCAGATACAAACGCCCCACAGAATCGGGAATAGCCGAATTGCCCTTGGTTGAAAGCGAACGACGCGCGAACATCTCCTGTCTGTCCATCAAGAATCAAGAATGCCCACCGCGTGCCGCCGAGATGCCCTGCCAGAGCGATTATCTCATTTCGCCCATCTCCATCAAGGTCAGTTATATAAGCGACCTGTTGCAACCAGTAACCGGTAGGATTGCATTCCCAGAGTTGTTGTCCCTGGGCATCGTAGGCAAACAGCCGGGCACGCGCAACAATCAGAAACTCTTGCGCTGTCCCCGTGCCAGACAAATCCGCAGGAGTAACTGTTCCCGTCCCTGCTCCCAGAAAATACCGCGCCAGCACTTCAGGAGGCGTTTTCATCGCCCCAGGCAGCGGTTGATATGCGGTCAAATGCGCGTTTTGCCGCCACATCGGCCAGTCGCCAGACGCTGTGAATGCAGCAGCGACAAATAGCGGAAGCCCGCTAAAAAAAGAGAAAGTCATGTGTGTACGTACCTCCTTCCTTTTAATATTTTCATTCTTTGAAGCTATCGGTACCACCTTTAGATGATAACATAAGCTGCTAATGAAATGCAATAGGCCCGCTACTGGTTTGTAAAAAAGACTACTGATGTCTTTCTCTAAAGCAATAGTGTCAGCAGGAGGTTCATCTGAATCGCAAAGTTTGACAGTTTTTAGTTATTATAAGAATCAACGGAGATTGTGTGTGGTTGAACAAAATCGATGAACACTTTTATGATTATTTACACGATTCTGGAAAATGTTTATGGCAAGAGGTTGGTGAGTAGGATTCGGATGAAGTAAAAGGAGGGAGGAGAACGCCATTTGAATCGTTTTCCCGTTTTTATCTCTTCGAAGAGTGTCAATGATGAAGTTCTAATCGTAGTCTACATGAACCTCAAGTTTCTCTAATACAATATTGGCGGTGTATTCATGGGGCGTGCGGTCAACAATGCTGACGCTGACTTGATTTTCGCCAAGACGGAAAAGATTAACCGGGACGGTGAAATCTAATCGCAGGAGTTTCTGGTCTGGACTGACTCGGTACGAATCGGCTCCACCAGATGCCGGCTGGGGTGCTGGTGAGAAGATGTTTTTATCCTTCCACTGATGGTCGCGGATGACCAGGCGAAGTACAACGCCGTTGAATCGCGCCTCGAACTCATCTACCTCTCGCGCTCCAAATAGCACCGCCCGCAAGGTCACTTGCTTGACCTTGTCGGAATATGCTCTGAGATTATCGTGGATTCTCACAGCCAAACTTGTAGGTTGCCCATCATTGTCCAGTGTCGCTGGAAGCGGGGCGGTGTCATTTCGACCAAAAAATCCTTCCGCCCAGGGGTATCCTCCCCGGCGGTCGACGGCGAAGATTTTGTCCTTGTAGGCGAGGGTCTGTGGGCTGCCCACTTCATGATACGCTTGACGGTGCGAAATCGGCCCAGGACGCGCTCCAATATTCTTGCACACTTCGGGTGGCGCGTTGGACCAGTTGAAAGTCATCACGCTATCCGTCCCTTGCTGCCACCAATTGCCGAACACGCCGCGTAAGAACTCAATCTGTCCGTACTGGTATCCGTCAGTGGCGTGATGGTCGTCAAAACAGGGTTGCAGCTT
>SDBU01003036.1_pt1 | contig 21672 bp, 30 predicted proteins | sample 2277071 | NCBI WGS metagenome assembly SDBU01 (sample SAMN10397929, study PRJNA504765) | marine sediment metagenome | isolation source: marine sediment core GS08_GC12, 126 cmbsf | place: Arctic Ocean: Gakkel Ridge, Loki's castle | collected 2008 | reverse complement strand
TGGACAATGGCCAGGTCGATCGTCGCGGTTGTGTTGTGACGTATGACGCCACCGCCCATGTAGATCGTGCCCATGTCGCCCGACGTTCCGGTGGGGACTTTAATCAGGCCGCCCGCAATATCCGTCGTCACAAATTCCTTGTTCAGTATGATCTCGCCGCCCCATACCTTTGCGAGCGTGACCGCATTGCCGTTCGTAACGACATTGAGCCGCACGTCCTGTTCGGCGCTATCAACGAAACCAACGGTCAGCAAGGCAATCACGCCGGTCGTGCCGTCCAAGGTCACGTTGCCGCGGAGGATCGTCACGTTCGTCATCGTGTCGCCGCCGAGATTGATTACGACGTCCCGATTGACAGCGCGAATAAACACGTCGTCCGTCAATGCGGCGGAGTCATCGAACCAGAACTCGGCAGAGCCGACGTGACGGATCGTATTGACGCTGCTGGTCATCTTGTTGCCGGAGCCGCCGACCTTCCCAGTGTAACCCGGCTGAACTTCAATCCCGTCCAACGCTGCGATATTGCCCAAGCTGGGGTCAACATCTTGCGAGCCACGATTGAACACGATCTGATCGGATGCGCCCGGCGCAACACCACCTACATAGTTGCCAGCCGTTGTAAGATTGCCAGTCGATCCATTCCACGGTATAGCTGCCATTACGGATACTCCTCTCGTAAATCGATGTTTGTTGAAAGCGGGCTGCGTTGTCCCGACTGGACTGGCGTGCCCAACATGCCGGCTTCGACTCCGATGAGCATGTTGTCGAATTGGATGTCTTGGAAACTTTCGCTGATGTCCATCGACCCGAACACCGCAAGATCGACGTTGTCGTTTGCCGCTGTCAGCGTGGAATTCGGCGTGTAGGTCATCCGACCATTCGGCCCGACGACTATCCTCGTGCCATCCACGATTGCACCGGTCTGAATAAGGTGTCCACCCATGACGACGACAATACCGCTACTGTCGATGACCCGGGCGTTCTCACAGACGCCGGACACGACGAACAGGTTTAGGCCCGCCAATTGTCCGCCTGCCGGGGCGTCGATTATCAGATGCGCACTTGGACCCTCAACCACGACATAATTGCTCAAGAATCCCGTACTGAGAATTCGCGCGCGCCCTTTTTTCACAAAGAAGTTGCGCATGGAACCGTCACCGAAGAACGCATTGGTATGGTTGTCAGAATCAACCAGCACGTCCGCGAAATCGCCGGTATCGCCCTTGAAGTGGAATTGCCCGGTGCCTCGATGGATCACACGGGATAGAACATCACCGACCGAATCGACCGTCACGATTAACGGATTACCTGTGGCACCGATGTTGCCGTGGTAAGCGGGCGTTGTGATGATACGCAGCAAACTAAAGTCGCCTGCCGTTACACGATCCAGATTCGTATCGAGGCTTTGCTGGCTCAGGCCGTCGAATATGGCGTTGTCCTTGGACGTGGCGGGCGTCGGGTTGACGCTGCCGGGAACTTCTCCGCTCGCCCAGTTATTTGTTAGGGCGTAGTTGCCGGTCGCGCCTTGCCATCGATGTTCATCAGCCATTGTCTCGACCCTTTCCAGTTCGCGTAATGCCTGCTTGGCTTCGTACCACGGTTGACCGAGGAACGCCAGCAGTATCAGGCACGCTCTTGTCAGTTGCATTGTAGGCTCCGGGTTGTGAGGTCATTGTCTATCCAATATCCATCGCACCTGGGAAATCGAACGTGGTGTTTACCGGTGCCTGGATTTCATCCTGTAGGATTGTCCGATTGGCGTTGCTGAAATCGCGTGGTAATTCGGACAGACTTGTACGAGGCAACGTATTCTTGATCGATGCAATCCAGATAGATTGTGCATCCCCCCCGAGCCCGGTTATTTGCCGTTTTTCGGGAAACGGTAATGCGCTACGGGGGCCATCAGTGACACGGACGAGGCTAAAATCGGCCGGGCTATATTCCATTATCTGAGTACGGCTGTTTGAAGCATCCGGTGCATCATCCTCAGTAAAGCGCCGCGATACCCAAATCGCAGATGACGTTCCACCGCCCGCTGTTGCGTATGGCCGACGTATCCGTATATCGATGCCATCGGACCCGTATAGGTCGTTCGACATACGGCGAATCTCCATTGTCTCGGGGTCAAGTTCTACAAGATACATTTCACGCGGCTCGTCTGTATGGGTATACATCCAAGGCTGCGGCTCCGTATGTACTCGCACTAAGCCCCACAATGCTGTCGAATCACCAAATGGTGTAATATGCCACGCCCTACCGCCCCCTAGAAATGGCTGGTGCCAACGCCACGAATTCACAACTTCCAAATTCCGATCAAGCCTATAGATGTCAATCGTCCATCGCTCATCAAGAAGCCCTACATTCCGAAGGTCGCTACCTAGGAAATCTACAAGATTGATAGCGGAATACCATACTGTGTCGATGTCACCAGAAATCGAATCGCCTTGCCAAACTTGCCCAATAATCGGGTGCGGAGCTGGCCACCATGGGGGTCGTGCTTCTATCACTGCTTGACTAAGATCATCCAATGAAAGACGAAACAATGTCTCATCCCAAGCCACAAAGTTTGTGTCTCTAATCTCACCGCTTCGAGCAATCATATGTACAGCCCGATTCGACACACCCGTATCCTTTACACCCAACGGCGAGCGAACAAAATCGCCCATGCGCGAAGCTAATACACTGTCAAACTTCTTCGACATTACTCCGGCACCTTGGCGAACGATCGACCATCGCTCTGCATGAGCAGCTTGACTGCTACCCCGTCCACCTCGACGCCCGTCGTCTCCGGCTCTTCCGCCCAAATCTCATCGTCCAGCACAAACCGTTGGATTATCTCCTGGATCTCTGTCTCTTCGTCCGGGGCAATGCCCACGGTCGCCACCCGTCGATCATCAGCACTGTAGACGTAACTGACGCCATCACGTGTCTGCCCATCGAATGGCGTACGACGGATCAACCACTGTCGCGCAACCAGGAATTCGTTGCCGTTGCTATCGAGACAGACCAAATGATCCGGCCCCAGCGATTGGACAAACAGCCGAATCGCTTTTTTCGACTTCGGCCGCGGAATCAACGGCACCTGCCGAGCCGGCCGTATGCCCTGCGTCAGACGGTTCAGAGTATCGACCCCACGGTTCAGCTTCGCTGCGCTCAAGCCCTCACCGGCTCGGTAGCTCTCAAGTCGCGGTATGGCATCTGGTTTTCGAGGTTCTTGAATCATTAGTCGAAGATCGGCAGTTCGAGTTCGCGGAAATTCACCAGACGATAATGGCGCGTGACCTTACTACCGTTGCCCGTCGAGCCGGGCGTCATGTTTGCAGGTCGGGTCACATCAACACCGGGCAACCCGGTCTCAGGGTCTTGCCAAACAATGACCTTGTTCCACGTGTCCGGCCAGTTGCGTTGGAATTCATACACGACGTTCCACGTGTCGCCGCCGTCGTCTGTAGTGCCCGCGATGTTCACGTGCCAGATCATTCTGTCATCGGTGAATACCTGATCGTTGTTGATCCCGTTATTGTGGGTGCGAGTGATTCCTACCCCTGGACTGCTCCGCTCACGACGCCGTGCGATGATCGTGGTGAAGTCCTTGACTATTTCCACAGAACCACCTTGGGGTGCCTTGAGCTCGGGCGGGCCTGCAATTATTTCGCCAGTGGCGTCCCGTGGCGATTGCTCGTAGTTGTCGATAGTCAACAGGTTGCCGCTGACATCGAACTCCGTCGTCACCGGCTGCAATGTCGATATGATCTCCAGTTGCGGAGCCGCGCCGGAGTCGTCCGGGTCATTGTCGAACCCGCCGCCGCCCTGGACGAGCCCATAGTTGACTTCAACCAATGCTTCTTCCCAGAAGCCCGGAGCCACGAACCGGGCGCGCACGCTGTCCACCGGTACGCGCAAGATAGCATTCACGACACCTCGTTTAGGAATGCCAGGGGCGAGGGTCGCCGACTGAAGCCGTTGCAATGCCGTGCTGCCTTCGAGCCCCTCAACAAGGTAAAACTCTTGCGCAGATGTCCCCGCGCTATTGGAAAGTGTGACCGACGCATCGCCCAGGGATGTGTCCTTCGTGACATCGCCCGTGGTGAAGATTCGGCCGCGTGGTTCTCGGGTTACCGGCACGTCATCTCCCTACAACCGCCGTCCGATCCTGATTCCGTAAGGCAGTAAGGATGCTGTCCAGTCGACGATTCCCTTCCGGGTCTTTGACAATCTGCTCACGCTTCTGGCCAGGGAAGGCGCGAAGGGCTTGGCGAGAAAGTGACACCTCAATAAACGATACGGGGCCTTTCGTTTCTAAGGCCCGTTGACGACGCAATGCAGAGGCTTGCGCCTTTTTCTGTTCCGTGAGCGCATCGATGCTGTCATGGATGGACTTGATGTATGTCTCGACCTCTTCGGTGGCTCCACTCAAGCGAGCATTGTACAGATCAATTTCTCGTTGTGTGCCTAGCAAAGCTCGTTCCTGATCTTCAAGTCCAATCACCAAGTTTCGAAGGCTGCGCGATTGCCTCTCCACTTCGCGGCGTCTGACTCGGTCCTCTTGTTGCGATTGCTTGAACGCTCGTGCCCGTTTCGCGATCAGGTTCGGATCAGGATCAAACCCACGTTCGATCAATCCAGCCCGCTGCCTCTCAATGCCGCGTGCCCGTCGCTCGCGTGACGCAACATCCGCGATCTTTTCTGCAATTGATTTCTCACGAAGCAAGCGACGTTCTCGCCGTTCCTGAGAAGCCTCTAGAGCCCTGTCTAAACGTTCAGCCGAATCTTGTGCGGCCTTGACTTGTGCAGGTATCGCGCCAACAAGTGGTGAGAGCATTTCTCCAAGCCGTCGCGGCGTGCGTAGAAGTTCACCTAGTACATTGCTCAATCCACCGAGCACCGTGTTAATCAATCCTACATGGCTGCTGGTTTCCGTAATCGCCGCTCCGAGGTTCTCAAATCCCTTTTGCATAGGCGTCAACTGCTTGGCACTGACATCGGCCATTGTTCCACCGGCGTCGCGCAAGGCCACCTCATATTCGCGAATCGCCTTTGATGAACCGAGCAACGTCTGGAGGAAAATGACACTCTTGTCGGAGAAACCCAACTGCAACAATGTCGCTTTCTTTTGTTTGTCGCTCAGCCCGACAAACGCTGTTTCAATGTCCCCGATGATGTCCGCCACATTTCGCATGTTGCCTTGCAGATCGAACACGGCAATCCCCGTCTCTCGGAACGCATTAGCGTTCTTGATTGCTTTCGTACTCAGCTCGCGCAAAACGATATTCAGGGCGGTACCTGCCTCGCTGGCCTTGATCCCCTGATCCGCGAATACAGCCAGGATCGCGACTCCTTCCTCAATGTCTTTGTTCAGAATTTTCAGAGCGGCCCCGGCTTTTGTTGTAAGGGCTTCACTAAATTGTTCTACTGAGGCGTTGGCGAGCGTGTTGGCTTTGACCAGAACATCCGCGACGCGCACCATGTTATCCAGACCGACCGTCGCAAACCGAGATTTCAATCCCAGTGCCGATTGGGCATCGGCCAACAGACTTGTGGCTTTGGCCAAATCGAACATGCCCGCTTGAGCAAAACTCGCAACAACGGGCAAGGCGCGAATAGACTGCGTCGCAGTCAGCCCAGCAGACGCCAAGAAGAAATATGCGTCGGCCGCCTCTTTTGCGGACGCCTTCGTACGGCTTGCTACCTCAAAGGCGGCATCTGCCATATCCGTACGCAACACATCGCTCACATCCCCCATGATCGCAAGTGAGTTTTGCATCGCACGGCTGAATTCTTCGGTACGCCGCGTGAGATTCCTAAAGGCACGGGATGCAACGAACACACCACCAGCAATGGCAGCGATGGGGTTTGTGAGAATGCCACGCGACAATGAAGCTAAGACGCTTTTGGCGGCCGTGGCCTGCGTGCTGAATCGCCCAATGGCACGTGCCGATCGCTTCATGCCCCGCTCAAATGCGAGTGTCCGCGCAGTTACAGATACCGCCAGATTAGCAACTGCTCTCGCCATAAGTTCTTTTGCCCTTCCAAGTTTCTAAGACTGCACGCATCTGTTGAGCCGTCTGCCGTTTCGGGACGCGACGAGGCTCTTGCGAGGTAACATCATCGGATGATCTTGCCGCCGGGCAAAACAACATCCACTCCAGGAGCATCGGCAATGACATGCGACGGAGCATTGCATCAACATCAGGTTCACCCATGGCCAATGCCAACTGAAACGCAAAGCGACGCCACGGCTGATTCAGTTTTTTTTTGCCGCTTCGTCGTCTCCCGTGATTCCATTCAAATCCATAATCGCGAGTGAAGCGCGTTGCAAGGGTATCAACGGACCCTTGGCGAAGATGTCAATGTCGGCTTCGCCGAAAAGACGCTTCCCTTGCTTGTCACAAATACCGAGCACGCACCAGCCCGCCATTATTCGGGTAGACGAACTCTTGTTTTTGGTTTGCTCGAAACACAAGCGTTGAACCAAATCAGCATCTTCCGCGCTGATCATCCGGATGTACGTCCATTTCCCTTGACCCCATCCGGGGGTCGGCAACTTCGTTATGTGCAATAGCTTCTCAGCCGACACAATGTCTTTGCGCGTAAGCGCTGGCATAAAACCTCACTTCCACAAGACCGTACCCCAACGGCCAAACTGATCTTCCGCATACCGGCAATCGAACCATTCGATGCCATTCCCTTTGGCGAACTCCAACACGTCCCGCCGCAGCTTCGCGTTCTGCGGTCGCGTGTCGGTGTCGTCTATGTACATCGCACCCCGTGTCCGCTTCCATGCGGCCTCGAGCATCCATCGCCGATCGTCCAAGTCGCCATAGTCAAACAGCGTGTAGTCGCATTCGGGGGCGTTCTCGATACCGTGGATAAAGTTCTCGGCACGTACGCCATGCTCTTCGCACACAGCCTGCACGGCGTCGAGGTACGCCTTGTGGCTGTCCACGCTAACCACATTGGCGAACAAATGACGCAAGACCCACGATGACGCACCCGCACCCAGGTCGAGAATACTGGCGTCGGGGTCATCGACGATATGAGCAAACGCCATGATGCCCTCGACGCTCAAACTCATCAACGGCATCGGGGCGAAACTAGGCCCTAGTGAGTTATGGATATGCTTCTCGCCGATGTCCATATATCGGTCAAACCACTCGCGCACCAAGGGCGGCACATTCATTCGCCTAACGCCTTCGCAATCCTCGATGACCTGATCAAACCAGTCTTGTTCGGCCTTGCCCTCATCGAGCAACATGGTCGTCCGATAGGGATTCTTGAACCGTCGCGCCATATTTGCAAGATGTAGGCCGCTCGCGTATTTCCCCTGTTTCAACAGTGCAACCACCAGGATGACGTAGCTGTGCAAATAATCCGATTGCAATCGGATTGAATGCTTGGCATACTGTTCGCACATGTTGTGCAGCCCTACTTCGGCACATGTCAAGGCCAGCATGTGCAACGTCAACGGCGTCAAGTCCATCTTTTCGTGCGCCGCGTTCAACGCAGCGAAGTAATAACCTATCGCCTCGAAAGGTCGGTCCAGATCACGACTCGTGTTGCCGATGTCGTAGTAGGTTTTCGCTATGGCTTGGGGATCGCCGGTTGCTCTCACCTCACCGACTTGGCGATTCAGGAGCATATGATTCCGACTGATGGACTCCATGTAATGATCGCCATGGTGTACGAGTAACCCAATCTCCACGGGCACAGATTGAGGCGGAGCGGCGCCACTACGTTCCGGGCAACCGGGCGATTCATGGCAACGACCGGACCAACGGATGATACCGTTATTCCGAAACAATCGGGCGACAAGCGCACGGTAAGCACCTGTTCCTACCGCTTGAGGTTTACGCCGTACCTGATCAATGCATATCTGGTATATGTCATTAGGCGCCATAACTAGATGGTCGCTCAACTTGCCATCGACAAGAACCTCATCTGCGTCTATCGACAGCACCCAGGTCTTAGTGCATCTGTCAAGTGCTTCGTTCCGTGCATCGCCAAAGTGGAAATCCTCCGGTTTGGTGTCCGCGTTGAACTTCTCCGACCTGTATACCTTGCCGGTATACTTGCGTGCGATCTTCATCGTGTCATCGGTCGAACCCGTGTCGACGACAACAATCTCATCGACCGACTTGCGCACGGATGACAAGCACGCATCAAGCGTGTCGGCCGCGTTCTTGACGATCAGCGACGCCGTCAAAGTCATGTGAACCTCGCTCTCTTATGTTGTGATTGCAACAACCACGCCCAAGTCGAAGACGACAGTAGCCGTCATCACTTCATCGAGAGGATCGTCGAATCCGTAGCTCGTCATGGCCGACAAGGTTGCCCAGGTCCACACGCTGCCGTCACCCAGTGCAATCGCAACACTGCCAGAAGCAGCAACCATCGGCGTGTCAGGAGTTTCAGTCCCATCAAGATGATACGTTGCCGTCAGTTTGCCTCCGCTATATGTGGGAGGATACAGTTTTGGACGTACGCCGGTCGTTCCCATGTGATGATGTTCAACGGCTTCACGTGCTACATCATCAAGCGAGATCGACAGCAATTCAGACGTCACGCCTGTGTGCGTGATCGTCGATCCTGTTCCTAGTGAAGTGTCTCCCACTGCCATAATGTACTCCTAAACGATGCCCGCGCCGCTACACAAGCGGAAACACTGGGACCGTTTCAGTATGCCAAATCTCCAACGTCGCCCGGATCACGTGGTTCCCCGTATCGCTTGCATCGCGGGGCGGATCGAACGTGTAAATCTCGCCCTGTACAAACGCCGCTTGAACCTCAACAGTGTTTGGCGGCGTTCCCATCGTTCCCTGCAAATGGTCCAACGCTTCACGCACCAACTGGAACAATTCGTCGGTAACGACCGGATCGTCACTGACGCAGCTAATCTGAAACGTCGGTCCAGCGAGCCCGGAGGCAGCCCCCATGTACCGAACATGATTCCCGCTTATCTGCTGAATCACGAGGTAAGGCTGCACCGCTGACTGAGGAGCGACCCCGCGGTACACGCGGCTCCCGATTTTCAAGCTCAGATCGGTGTCGGCTTTCAAGTATGACGATAGGGCGCCTGCGATGCTCATTTGATCTTCGCCTTTGCGAATGCACTTCGGGCCTCGCGCTCAATCCCCTGGCCGATTTCCAATCCGATCAACCGGTGCTCCGTCTTGGTATGCTCGTTGACCGCACGGCGTATGGGAGCGAATGCCGGAAGCGGCCCGCGGCCTTTGCGAGTCTTGGTCGTGCCGTATTCAATGGCCGCCGGATAGTAGTATTTGTCCTTGGCGGCGATACCTAATGCTTCTCGCGATGGATAGCCGACCTCGATGCGCACTCCCCGGCGACTGCGCTTTCCCGATATTGGTTTCTGCGCCTTCTGAGCAGTCAGCCAACGCCCTGAATCGGGAGCTACGGGAATCCCGGATAAGTTCTGAACGATCGCTGCATTCAGACGTTTGGCGGACTTGCGCAACGACTGCCGCACGACCTTCCGTTGGATACGACCGTGCAACTGCGACAAGCCACGCTCAAGCGCCTTGTCCCCGAGAATCGAAATATCTATGACCGGCCTTGCCATCACGTAGCCTCACGACACATCACTATGGTCTTGGCGCCACGTTCCTCGATATCCAAGACCGCGGCGATGTTCAATGCCCGCCCCTTGTGGATGATCCGATCCTTCACCGTCAATCCCTCAAAATGCCGAAGCGTGACCTTGTGTGTTACGCGCCCTTCGGTCTGTTCGCCTTGCATGAAGAATTCATCGCCGGACACCGGCTCAACCGAAGCCCACCACCCGGCGGGCGTCAGTGTCATCCACGTTTCATCCTTTCCGCCGTCGTCACGGTCCGTAACCGTCAACCGCTCGATGTCGATCGGATGACGTAATTGCTTACCCGCTCGGACTCGGACGCCTTGTGCCATCTATTCGATCTCGTACATAAAAAGCATCTTGCCGTCCAAACCCAGGAAAGCGAAAGCCTTACCGTCAGCATCCTCAAACCAACCAAGCCAGCCGACTGCATCAGGAATTCGATAACGCTTGAACATTGTTACTCTCCGTGGTATTATCCCGCCACCAAAATCACCTTGAGCGTCTCAGTCCCAGTGCCCGTAATCGTGATGTCCTTATGGGTTGAATCGACGTCCTCCGTCTCGTCGTCCTCAAAGGACACAGCCGCTTTCCCCGGAAGAACCTTCACCGATTCGATCGTCGAGACAATCACAGCAGACGCGACGGCACCGGTCGCCGGCCCGCCAGTAACCGTAATCACGACACGGATAAACTGGTTCGTCCCGATGTAACGAACACGCTGGACGGCATCGGACGACAAGGCGGACAACGTCCCAACCTGGTCGCCCGCTCCAACATCCGACCAATCCGAATCGTTCGTCGATTCTTGAAGTTTCGGAGTGTGCGTCCCATCGGTCACTGTGCCCGCCTCGACATAAACGTAGGCGGTTTCAACATTCGCCAGGTCAGCGCTTGAACCATCGACGGAAGTGGTGCGCGTAGCAGGCGACACCGATTGCGTCGTCACGACAGCATTGTTGGGGCCGAAAAGGTTGTAGCCTGTCGTCCCGTCTTTAGCCGCAATGGTGATGCTACCTGTGTTGGTGTTTGGACACACCAGCTTCACGTTCTGGATCTTCAACCCGTCAAACGTGATCGTTGTGCCGTTCGGCCCGGCCAGACTCGTCAGATCCAAACTGGCAATGCCTGCCGTCAAATTGATCGTACGGCTAAACACCTTTGTCGCAGGGGGTGTAGTCGATACCGTCAATGTCGCTGCATCAGCACCGAGGGTATGCGACGTTGTCGGATCGGTTGCATTGTCTAAACCAAGAGCAATGGTCTCATCGACCACGAGCGTGATCGCGTATTTGGATTTAACGGCGGCTGCCATGATTCAAAACCTCCACATTCGATCCTGCATCAACAAAGCAGAGACGGACATCGGTACCTTCATTACCCGGCCGTCCACAACCGGCTCGCGGAACTCAGACCAATGCGCCACCATGAGCTTGATAGCGTGCTTGAATCGTTCCGGCACCGCATCCGCATCCCCATACCCGGCAACGAACGTCACGGTTACCGTCGCATAGGTGTCGGATTGCGTGGACGGGAAGGTCTCGCCTTCGATCGGCTTGATCCGCCCCGGCTCGGAGTTGAGGTCTGTTTGATAAAGCGCCGAACTCCAAGTCTGCGCATCGCCATTCTCATCCGTATACACAACCGACGTCACCGATGCCAACGGTGGCAACGGCACAATGATCTCCCGCGACGGAAACCGATCCAACTCCAAAAGCCACGTCGCCGTAACGAGCTGACGCTTGGTGAATGCCTCCACATACAAGCGTGCAGCCGTTATGTAGGCCTTGATCAGAGGGTTCTCGCTCGTGTGCGATACCCTCAGATGCGCCCTGGCTTCATCAGTCGAAATAGGCTCCGCCGCGGGTCCGCTGCTGATAGTGAGCGACCACGGCATCGGCCTTATCCATCGTCACGAGTAGCAGTCCGCGGCCGCCCCCGTGGGCGGACCGCTGTTTGGGCCGATTCGACGGACGCAGTTTCGGGCACTTCCGACTTACCGTCCTTCACTTCGGCGGCAACCATCTTGTTGATGAAATGTTGCGCCGACCGTGGCGACATATCATAAACCTTACCCTTGAGGTAGGTCTCGCCGCCCTCTGCCTTGACCGTATACTTTTCTAAGAAACACACACGCATACATCACCTCAATCAACGATGGCCGACGGCTGATTTGCCGCAGCAGCACCGAATCGCGCAGGCCAAAGCAGATAGATAATCCCGATGACAGTGGACGAACCGCTGGCGTTGGCAATCTGGATGCAATCGAATCCAGCCGACAGATCGGCAGCGTCGATCTCAATGACGTACAAGAGATTCTTTGCGGCCGTCACGTCGGTCGTGAACGTACCACTCGTAATCGCAAACGCAGCCAGAGTATCACCGGCGCCGGTATCGACACTGCGATAACCTGTCTTCGATGTCCCGACCAGGAGCGGTGTCGCACTTCCACCGGCAACAGTCGTTGCCTCATTGATCGTGATTGCCGATCCCGTGACCGGCGTGGTCGCATTGTCCAAGATGAGGATCGCCGTCATCTTGGCGAAGTTCTTCAGCGACACATAATCGGATGTGCCGCTCGCCGCGGGCGGGAAGCCCATGACGATCTTGACTTGTTCGTGTAGCAACATGTTTGGATTCATCGAATCAGTCTCCTTTATCCGCGCTCGTCGAGCGTCACAAATGCCGAGTAAGTTGTGGTGCCATCACGCGCCGAAATCTTACTGTTCCACCACGGCTGACCGGCGATACGCATAATGAACTTGAAGGCCGTCGTGTCCTGATCGAACCAAAGATGGATCGATGTTTCGGACCGGATGCCGCCTACCTTTTGGACCGTGACATACTGCGTCAGATCAGCGAAGAAAATATCGCCCTTGTCGCCCAGCGTCTCGCACGCTTGTGTCGGAATAACCGGACGGCCGTACAGCGTCGCCCATGGCGTACCGGCGAGACCGTTGGCGGGCAGATAAACGATCTGGCCGTAACCAGTCACTCCCGTGCCGGTAATATCCTTACCCGGCATTGACATCGAGTTGAGTTGCGGCTCAAGATCCTGATTGATAAACCAAACCGCATTGCGCCGCCACGGGGCATACATCCTCGAATACATGTCGATGACGTTTTGCGCAACAAACGTATCGGTGTCTTGGCTTGACGTTTTCGTGACCGAAACGGTATGCGCTGCATTCAAAAGCCCAAGCGGCTGACCGGCTCCGGTGCCCTGGATGATCGCAAGGTTGATCGCAAAGTTGATCTTCTGCGGTGCCTTGCGGGAAAGCCAACCGGACAAAGCCGAGGAATCCTCTTGCAATTCGTCCGTGATCGGAACCAACACCGCCAGCTTGTGCAATTTCAGATTGACCGTTTCCAGGGACGGCTTGCTCTGCGTAATCGCAGCCCCTTCACCGATCCAGTTCGCGAGAATTCCGCCGCTCGTCTGCCAGGGCGTGGTCTCGTCCTTCGGGACTGTGAGGTTATTGGTACCGCTGGTAAGTTGATCCGTCCGCGGAAGCAGCGAATCCTCACCCTCAAGCTCTTCCATGATGACATCACGGAAATCAGGCGGGACGGCAAACCCACCGTCAGCCCCGACGCCCTCAGAACCGAAGGTGCTCAGGGTCGCACGCATCAGTCGTTCATCCGGCCGAGCGCCCGGACGGGAACCCTCGATAACGCCATGGGCGTATTCACCGAAATTCCGCCAACCAAACTTCGGGTCTTTCAGGATTCGATCGGCGCCAACCTTGACCAGCGGTGAACCGTCGCCGATCGTGCGAGATTGGATCGGTTCGTTCGCCCTACGGCCGGGAGTCTCTGGATCGGTGATCCGTGTGCTCGGCTCAGGCTCACGTCCCTCGTCGGGGTTTTTCAGCCGCCGGGTTTGCTCCTCCAGCCGGACCCGCTGTTGCTTCTGTTTGTCCAGCCTGTCGAATTCGTCAAGCGTGGTCTGAACATCGTCAGCCTCCTCATCAGTCAAATCACGCTTCTCTTCCAGGTCCGCTTTGGCCTGAATCTCGCACGCCTTGGTGTTGAGTTCATCCAAGCGTTTTTGCATTTCTTCTAGCGTCATCGCCAGTCTCCCGGACGCATCCACACCAGCGAGCGCACGCAAAAAGACGTACCCGCAGCGCAGATACGTCTCTAAATACTTAGTTGAAGAGATTATCGCCTATCGTTCGGCTGTCCGGCTTAGCGGACTCCCACCGAGGATATTACCAGTTCTGTCCTGATCGTAGCCGTTCTGTAGCGTGTGTCAAGGCCATACGCCGCACACGCTTTGTGTTCTCCCTCGCCTTAGCCCGATCCACCTTTAGTGCAGCCAGTCGGCTGCGGACCCGGACCTCCTCGGCCCGCAGCTTGGCTTCCGCCCCTTCGTAAGCCGGGAACGTAACAACGCTGACATCAAATACACGCGCCCCGGTAATCATGCGGATCTCAACCTCATCGACCATCTTGAACTCTTCATCGGTGATCTCGAATCCAAACGACGAGCCGCTCACATCGCCCCGCCTCATATGCTTGGCGACATCTTCCGCCACGGATGTCGTTCCTAATTCAATCGAATACTTCAACCCTACCTTGTCCTGTTCCAGTTTTAGTGTCCCAGGGCCGCTACGGCCCAAGATCAAGCTCGGGTCGTGGTTGAACAAAGCGCGAACATCGTCCTTTCGCTTCAACGTTTCAGTGAACGCCCCCGGCATTACCCGTTCAACAAAATTTGTGCCGAGCTTAAATTCTGTCTCAGGTGTCCCGTCATAGAACACGCTGGCATATCCTTCGATCCGGGGGTTGTCACTGTCCTCATGCAGTCGAACTTCGGCTAAATCCATCGGCAGAATACGAATTGATCGACATTCTCCACCAACTTCCATATCTTTGTAAGCTCCAGCAGGCATCGCTATACTCCTGTTGTGGTCTCTACTGCGTCGTCAATCGCACCCGTGAGTATTGGGATAGCGAGCGACCGGATTAAGTCGTCGCAGTCCGCTTCAATCCGCCCGTTACGCCATGTTTCCAGGAGGCCCGGAATATCCGTCGCCTTGCGGATCTCGTCGATCGATCGCATGCAACGGGCGGCAACATGGGATTCAACCACGTTCCGCAATCCCTGCTTCACATTCTTGCTTACCGCTGCACCGCTAGCTAATTCTACCAGACTCAGGACAGTATTCCACAGCTTATCCGCCATGTGGGCGCGGTGTTCATCGTAGAACGCCTCAGACCAAGTTATGAATTCGGCGGCGTCATGCCGTTTATGGGCCGCTCCCACTGTGCCCGCTTCCATCCGGCATAGCTTCTGGACGCATTCCCGCAATAACCGCTGGATCGCAGGTCCATAGGCTTGCCCATCACGCCCCGACTCGCCCTGTTGGCCTTTCTGGCCTTGCGAACCCCTATCGCCAACATCACCGGCGTCGCCACGCTCACCGCGTTGGCCTTGCTGTCCGTCCGTTCCGGGCTCACCCTGTTGCCCATCTTCGCCATCCTTGCCCGGTTCGCCCTGAGTCCCAGGGCTGGAATCCTCGCCTTGCCCCGCATTCTCGATATTCTGCATGTTCAACGGCACAAGGTGGACGTCGCCGCCTTTGATCGGGTTCTGGTCTTCGAGCGCTCGCACCTCGTTGACGCTCCAGACGCCTCGGTCCAGCATGGCCGAAAAGAACTCCCCGCGGGCTTTGACATCGCCCCGAAGCAGGCCCGCAAACTTGTGCTTGGAGAATAGACGCCGGCCCTGCTTCGTGCCACGCAATAGCTTCCGATTGACTTCGCCTTCAAGCCTTGTCGCCCAGGGCAGCAACGTGTCGGTCACGAATTCGATGCCCTGAGCCTCGATGTTCGCCTTGGTGGACCGATCCAACTCGGCCAGCTTGTGGAGCGGCATACGGAAGATTCGGGCAACCTCTGCCACGCCGAACCGTCGAGACTCGATCATCTGCGCGGCTTCGGGCGATAGGCCGACTGTCTGCCATTTCATCCCATCCGGAAGCAACAATGGACGCAACCAATTGCCTAAGCCAACTTTCTTGTCGAGAGCGTCTTGCAGTCGTTTGATCGTTTCGTCAGTAGGGTCTCCCGGATGTTCAATAATACCGCCGGGATGCGCACCATTGCCGAAGAAATCAGCAGCGTACCCGTCCATGCCGAGCCCGAGCCCCATGGCCTGGCCAACGACAGTGATTACATCATAGCCTTTGATACCGTCGAATCCCAAGCCGCGGAAATGTAGCATCCGATCGGCGGGAATGACGACAATATCGCCGGTCGCCTGTTGCACCTTGTAGGCCAATTGGCCATCATCCAACCGGCCAGGCTCAACGCGATCGGGTGCCAACGGCCACAACGCGAGAATTCGGCCGGTGCGTGTCTTGTCGATCTCGGCGTAACCGTTGCCCCAGAGCAGAACGTGCGCAATCAGCGTCGCCCGGAAATCCATAGCCGACGTTTCCGAGTTAGCCTCGAAATTCAGCAGTTCCTCTACGACCTGATCGGCCTGTCGGTCGCGGCCGCCATCGGCGCGACGGCTGAACACCTGCCACGGCAAAGCGGCTAGACTCTCGGAAATGATCCTGACACAATCCCAGACGGCTGTGAGCGCCATCGCTCGGTCGTGGTCGACCAGCTCACCGGCGCGTGAACGACGGAAGAACGGGAAACGGGCGCCTACAGGCTTTTGGGGCTGCGTGATGCGGGCGCGGGTAATGAGTCTATCGAGTATCCCGACCATCAGGTTTCAAGCCATGCTTGTGGTTGTAAGACAATGCTGTAGCCAAGATCATCAAGGATGAACCGGCAGCGATCATTCCCAAATGACGATTCCAGTTCCATATCGCCACGACGCAGATGGCCAATCCGACTAGAAACATTGCATCGCGCAGAACGCTCATAGCCGTATGATTCCTCGCTCGCTATAATGGGGTTTCGCATGCACCATCGCACGCCCCAACGCCATTACCAACGCGACCAGACCGTCAATCTTCTCTGAGGATTTCTTTTTGTCCAGCTTAACATTCCCCGCCGGATCTTCTTTACACGCGGCATGCCCCACCATCCAACGCAGGACGGGGTCGCCACCGTGCGCGAGCGCAGCGGACGGGATGAGTTTCCCGACCAGCTCTTTTGTCGGTTCGGACATGCTCTGGAAGCCCTGCCCGAATTCCACAAACTCGACGCCTATGTTGCTCAGTTGTTGTCGCAGATACTCCAGATTCCACCGGTCGGCGCCAATATCGACGATGTTGTAGAGCTTTCCGTCGTCAATGATCTTCTGCTCGATTGTAGCGTAGTCGATCACGTTGCCCGGCGTCAAGGTCACGAAACCTTCGCGGTCCCAGGTGATGTAGGGTACGCGGTCGCGCCGTTCACGGTCTCGCGCGTTGTCCGCAGGAATGAAGAACCGGGGGAGCACCCGCCATTTGTCATCGCCCTTGGTAGGCGGAAACAGCAGAATCCACGCCGCAATGTCCGATCGACTGGCCAAATCCAGTCCGCCGAAGCACTTACGGCCCCTCAAGGCCTTTTCGTTGACCTCACCGTCGCATGCATCCCACTGATCGAGCGGAATAAAGACCGTCTCCTGCCCGGTGCGGATATTCAGGTGCAGACGCTTGAAGGTGTTCTCGTACGCCGGCACCTCTTGCGCCCGCCGGCATTCCTTCCGAAGGTATTCGAGCGAGACGGAAACCCCGAGATTGGGGTTGGCCTTGTACCATACGTCCTCATTTGCCCAGTTATCGTCTTTGCTGGCCTCGAAAATAACAGGAAGAAACGTCGGATCGCACAAGCTGTCCCGAACCTTGGACGCATACTCGTGGATCTGGTTACAGATCGACGGGCGGTCAAAATCAGCGGTTGTCAGGTAGACGATGAGTGGTTGGCGCCGATCCTCCGATGCCGTCGCGGTCCGCATGGAATTGACGAGCGTGTCGTCCGGCTGAAGGTGAAGCTCGTCAATGATGCCCATATGGGTGTTCTGGCCGTGCCCTTCGGTGCTTTCGCTCGATATTGGCCTGTAGCAACCGATGTCGTCGACGTTGTCGGGATGATCGGTAAGCTGGATCGCTTTGGCCTGCCCCTTGAATATCTGGCAGCGGTCATTCAGTTCGTCGCAGTTCCGCACCATCCCGCGGGCGTGCTCGAACACGTAACAGGCCTGGGCATACTTGGCGCCGGCACCGTAAATCTCAGCACCCGGCTCGTCATCCTCAAACAACCCATGCAAGACAATGCCCGCCGCCAGCGTGGTTTTCCCGTTCTTCCTGGGCACATAGATCAGAACTTCTCGGTATCGGCGGCTCCCGTCCGGTTTCTTCCAACCGAACACGTTTCCGATGACCGCGATCTGCCATGGCGCCAGCTCGAATGGCTGGCGGGCCTTTTTCCCTTTGACGTGGCTCAGCTTCTCATAGAAGAACCGGCAGGCCGCCTTCCCGGCGTCGTGGTCGAAGTAGCAGTCCCCGGCGTCGCGCCACGGATCGTAGCCCGGAATCAGGGTCCGACAGTGGTTTTCGAGCGTCTTATTGCCCAGGCGGTAGGGTTTTCGTATGGCAGGAGCCCGCTTAGGGCTGGTCGGAACCTTTCTGCGGCCGGGTCGGCGTAGACCGGCGGCGTTGCGGGCTTTCAATCGGACGAGGCTTTCGCTCCCGCCTTTGGGGCGTCCTGCTGGCAAATCGGTAATCCAGACAGCAGGGCAGGACGGCAGCAGTCGCGGCTCCGCCTGCGTCCACATTCCCCGCTTGCCTGGATTCTAGGCGGTTTACGGTGGGTTGCAAGGCTTACCGTATGGCTCCCCAGCCAACGAGTGCCAATATCGCAAGTATTACCATGAGAGAGCCGATAGCGTGCGCCGCCAGCTCAACAGCTTCCCAACTCCAACCCTCGAACCAAACCGCACACACGCCAGCCATAATGAAAGGCGACAAAGCCAACAACGCGCGACACGTCCATATCCGTAGATTCCTCATCGCAGTTTAGCCTTTCCGCAAGCATCGCTAGCCCGCAATTGCCTCACCACACCGCATACAGCGATACGGCCTGAAATTGCCGCAGAACAGAACCACGATCCACACCGGCAGCCAGAGCCCCAGGGTCACCAGTGACAACAACAAATGCAAAACGTGATTCGGCCCCGACTTGCTAAAGAGCCTCTGCCCGTTACACGTCACGCATCGGGCTCGGATTTGTACGATGCTCATTTCGGTTACGCCTCGATCCCGATAGCAAACAGCGGGATCAGATTCTCAATCCAGTCCAGCACGTCAGCCATCGTTATCAAGGTGACGACTAGCAGAACGCACGGCAGAAACCAGCGAACGATACGACTCTCGGTTTTGCTTAGGGGATAAACGATCATGGTTTTTCCTTTCCGTTTGAGAGGCAACGCTGGAACGCAGCGTAGTCGCGTAGATCAATTCGCCCGTCACCGTTGGCATCCATCTTCATGCCGTCACACGCAGAGGGACGTGTAATCGTCCAAGACGTAATGCGCCCGCTGCCAATGTCGAGACGCACACCATTCCCGTCCGGGTGAGGACACGTCCACGACCAATCCGCTTCCGTCCACAGACACACAGGTTGAGCGTCTGCATCATCCATAGGGAACACGAACGAGCCTATGTTGTTGCTGAAATAAATTGTCCGTCTAGCAAGGTCGAGAAACATTGTATATGTGGCATTACTGCGCAAACCCACAATCACGTCTTGAATGTTCGTGCCATCAAAATCGCTCCGCCTGATCCGCCGGCCAACATTGTCAATCCAATACAGCTTGCCGCGATCGGCGTCGACCCTGAGAATATAAACGTCGTGAAGCGGGAGTTTTTCAATGTTGGACGCATCATGGTTGCTGCGAAAGACGGAATTGGAACCTTCCAACCAAACCATCTTTTGTTTCGTCGGGAAGCAAGCGTCGGGGCTGCCGCCACCATCGCGATCCAAGCAGTCCGTTCCCTCACCCGCCCAATAGGAGCCTGCGATTTGGTCACAGGTGGCGACTTCCACAATGATACATTCGCCATTTGAGAGGCAACAGGCTCCAGGTTCGTCCGCATTGTTCGCCAATAAATACGTTACCAAAACCAATACGATTCGTACTGTTGACATTTCTAATCTCCGTCACAAGACTGACCAGACACGACAAAACATAACTCAACGGGGCAGAACTCAGCCCGACTTGACTGAACATAACAAGACCCAACTGACTCGACCAAACACGACTTAACGAAACACAACGTAACGTGACGCAACGAGACAAAACCTAACCGAACAAGACATAACATGACTGACTCGACTGCCAAGACTCGACAGAACACAACGGAACCGAACGTAACGAAACAAGACTAAACATAACTAAACTGGACTCGACTGACAAAACACAACTCAACGCTACATGACTGGACACAACTAAACGTGACAAAACTTAACGGAACGCGACTGAACGGAACATGACTGACCAGACACAACCCGACAGGACGGGACTGGACCCGACTGACAAAACCCGACGCAACCCGACGTAACAAAACTCGACTCGACGCAACCCAACGGGACGCGACTGACTCGACACAACGCAACATGACATTACGCAACGCAACACTCATTACCCGATTCGACTGACTCGACAGAACCTAACGGGACAAGACACAACTTAACGTAACCCAACATAACCTGACGCGACCCAACTCAACCTAACTCGACAAAACAAAACTTGACAACACTACTTCCGTTTCTTCTTTTTCTTCTTCGCCGCGGCAGCCTTCTTACGCTTCGCCGCCACCCGCTGCCGGGCCTTGACGATCTCGGCGATCTCCTTCAAGTGAGCGTACCGCTTTTCCCAGCGGATGTGCTCCGCCAGAGCCTCATCGACAAGCTGCTCGCGCAACTCCGCATCAGTGAGGATCTGGTGCATCGCCACGTAACGGCCATCATCGCGCAACGACTCCGGGTGCTTCGCGAAGGCAATGAAAGCCCGGATCGGCTCGTCAGTCTTGAGCGGCATATCGTCGTACAGAACGACAACGCAACGCATCAGGTGGCGGGCCTGTTCCAGCCGGTACCGCTGCGCCGCCACCGAATCCTTCCACTCGAAGAAGCTGTGCAGCGGACTCGCTCGGGCTCGCGCCGAACCCACCACATTCTCGGCTGTCAGACCGCCGTTGACCTTCGTCAGCCGATCCAGCTCCCGACCGGCCACGTTCGCCTTGCTGGCCTTGAGCCGGGAACCGGAAACAAACGAATACTTCGTTTTCATCGTCGAATACCACGCGCCTTGACCTCAAACATCCCATTCGTCCCAGGCTTCATCGGTGACGACGGACGCGATTCGCCGATGCCGACCGAATACCCGGCGATGCACAACAGATTGACGATCTGGTCCGGCTCGATCAGGTGAGCGTTGTAGCGGATGTCCAGATCGATTTCCCACTTGGCGAACTCAGGACGGTATCGAAGGTCGGCACCACCCGTCCGGGGCGGAACCCGGACCATGTCCGTCCGCATGACCGGCTTCGAGCCTTTGATTAGCAGAATGTCGCCCATGACGAAAAAGGCGCCCTTGGCGAATGTCATCGGTACGCCCTGACAAAACCGACAGGCCGCGATCATCGCGTGCTTGAATGCCGATGCCGGGAAGCCGTACTTGCCCTTACTGATCTCATATAGCGCAGCTCGGAATTCTGCCTCCGGATCGCGCTTCTCGCGTGCCTTTTTCGCCCGTTTGGCTTGCTTGTCCTCGATCTGACGCTGAGCCTTCGTCGACCACTTGTGAACGATCAACGGACTCGTACCCTTCACGGTAACACGCAACACCTTGATGTCCGGCCGCGGAATCAGCAGCTCTTTCGTTTTCTCTGTCCGTGCTTTTGCCATGACAAAACCTGCCTCTCAAAAAGGCCCGCCCCCGTCGCCAGGAGAGCTGCTAGACCCTGGAGCGACGACGGGGAACGGGCGCCAACCAAATTGTTCAAGTGACAACCAGGATCTAGCATTCCCCCAACCTAGCCGATCGGCCGAACGCTGTCAAGAGAATTCCGGGGCCAGCAGATTTGTTTCACGTGAAACAGTTTCAGAGGCGACTGAAAATC
>SDBU01003035.1_pt1 | contig 21674 bp, 22 predicted proteins | sample 2277071 | NCBI WGS metagenome assembly SDBU01 (sample SAMN10397929, study PRJNA504765) | marine sediment metagenome | isolation source: marine sediment core GS08_GC12, 126 cmbsf | place: Arctic Ocean: Gakkel Ridge, Loki's castle | collected 2008 | reverse complement strand
CGGGATACATGCTACAAGCCTGACCGCAGTGTGGATGCCATAACTTTATATATTCGGGGGAATCGGCATCTGAGTAGGCAAGAGTTTGATAGGGCTATTGAGTACTATTCTAAGGCAATAGACCTTTATCCCGGTAATGCCAGGTTCTTTTATAATAGAGCTATCGCCTATGAAAATTTAGGAGAGGGCAATAAGGCTAAGGCTGATTATGTGCAGGCTTTGGGTGATGACGCCGCCATAATACGCACCCTGGCCACAGAGCATGACGAGGTTATTTCTCTGCTTGACCTTGATGCCAGGGGGATAGATAGCCTGGCTCAGCAGGCATATTTGCTCTACCATGGATTTGCTACTGGCAAAAAGGTTCCGTTACCGAAAGTAGCCAGGAAATTTGGCTTATCTGAGGCAGAGACCAGGGATGTTCTGTCGTCAGTAGAGGCTAAGTTAGCCATTAGCTCGGAGCGAGCATAAAAATACTTAATGGAGGAAGCAATGAAGCCTCTAAGCTATACTCAGATTTCACTTTATCAATCTTGCCCGTTGTGCTACAAGCTTCAATATATTGACGGCTTAAAACCAAAGGACAGGTGGTATTTTAGCTTTGGCAACACAATGCACACCTGTGCTGAGCACTTTTTCCAGGTCAGGGTGCCGCCACCACCATCACTGGAGGAGCTACTCCGGTTTTATGAACAGAACTGGCTTTCTGCGGGGTATGAGTCGGCGGAGGAGGAAGCAAGATATAGGGCTTATGGTAGGGAGATACTGGCTAAGTTCTGGGAGATTCACACTGCTGCTTTCAGGATGCCGATTGCCGTTGAGCGAAGGTTTCATATTGATATTGAGGAGGTAAAGCTGACGGGCTACATTGATAGGGTAGACAAACTGGATAGTGGTAGACTATCCATAGTTGATTATAAGACAGACAAAGAGCTATTTACCACAGAGGATTTAGAAAAGAATCTTCAGTTGACTCTGTATCAATTGGCGGCTGAGCAGATTTGGCAGCTTCCGGTGGAGAGGCTTACCCTGTATCACTTCAGGTCAAACACCCCGTGCAGCTGTGGACCAAGGGGTGAGGCGCAACTTGATAAAGCCAGGCATCTGGTGCTGGAGGTAGCTGATGGTATTACTGCGGGAAGATTCCCGGCTATTGAAAACCAGTATTGCCCGTGTGACTTCCCTGAGCACTGCCCATACTATAGACAGCAGTATGTAGACATTATGGCTGAGCCGAAGCCGATTGATATTCTGCGGGGGATGGGGGTGGATGGGGCCGTTGAGCACTATGTTTCACTGCAGGCTCAGATAAAGGAGCTCCAATCACAGCTTGATGATGTAAAGCAGATGATTATTGATTTCTGCCAGGCTGAGGGGTTAAACCGGGTTTACGGTAAGGAGCATGCTATTACCTATAAGATGGTAGAGAAAGCTGGCTTTAGCCAGGACGAGGTTAGAGGGCTACTTGAACCCGATGGGCTGTGGAACAGGGTGCTGAGCTTTGACCAGTCCAGGCTTAACCAGCTTATTACCGATGAGACGGTAGCTGAGGATATCAGGCATAAACTGAAAGCCTTGAAACAGGTTATCTCTGCCTACCCGCAGCTATGGGTGAAAAGGCTCGTTGAGGAAGAATAGACTATTTTCGGGGCAGGGTTTACTAGGCTCAACTACATATGTTAAAGCCGGAGGAATAGAGGAATACCAGAATGAAAATTTATAGTAGAGGTGGGGTACCAGTTTGTACTGATTATCGTGAAAACTTTATTGTGGATAAAGATAATCCTATTCTGAAATGGAAAACAGAAAAGGAGAAGTTTAGTCCAAGTCTTTTCCCACAAGATGTTCGCGCTAAGTATCCAAAGGGTCTATCAAGAATTGGTAGTTGCCATAGCGAAGATGCGTTGTCTTGGAATGTATTCAGGACTCTGGAGTTGATGAAGAAGATAAGTCTGGTAACAGATTTATTTACTAAAGGTATAAATATTAGTCGAGTTTACTTCTGGAGTAGATTAGCCCAAAGAGGCTGTGCGCAAATTGACCATGATATTCAAGAGGTCTTGAATGAGATAGAACCTTGGGGTTGGGGCGGAGTGAAACAGCAAACTGAGCCTGATGTTATATTAAGAGGTAACCATCTGATAATAATAGAATGTAAACTTGGCAAACTGGGGGAGAAGATTAAGGCGTGGAAGAGAAGCACGGAAGGTATGAGAAAGGAGTATAGGGAATTTTTAGCAAGCTTTAAGTGTTCCCTCTTTAATGATACCTTTGATTTTGAAATCGATGGTAATCGTTGCTATCAGCTTTTTCGAAATTACTTGTTAGGCGCAGTGCTTTCCTTAAAGGGGGGTATTGATTATTCGCTTGTCGCTATTGTTAATGACAGGAATAGCAATCTTGATGGCAATTCACATGAAAGCGAGTTTGAGTTCTTTCAGAGCAAGTTAAATAAGCCTTCGAATACATTTCTGATAACCTGGCAACAGATTAGGCTGCTAGTAGATGGGGTTTCGAATTTGGAAGAACTCAAGCAATATTTGGAAGATCATCCTCTTATTTAGAGATGTTTTTTAGCTTTATTCTATGTGCTCAGTTAATAATAGAATTCAAACTTAGTGGGTTAGTTTAGATACATAAGGAGGTCGTTTATTTGGGGTAGTTTGAAGGGGCTTCGCCCCTTCAAAAAGTGTTCCTCCCCCTCTCCTTGGTAAGGAGAGGGGGATACAGGGGGTGAGGTTGACAAGCTTGCATTTTTGTTCAACTTCATGTATCCTGTATACAATTGAAGAGGTAACCTGGAGGTGCCTGAACATAATTCAGGTGTAATCGGAAAGCAAGTCGGTGAAAATCCGACGCAGTTCCGCCTACTGTGACTGGTAGTTTTTACCAGAAGCCAGAACGCCGAACCTCTAGGTATTCTTGAACCTCCGCGGAGAAAGGGGGTGGGAGCATGTTTAGAGGGACATGAGCATCCCCTTGTCCAAGCGGGCAAGGGGATTATTTTTTTGTCTCAAAAATATAAATTGGAGGAATTCTATGAAATTGGCACGATTTGGTATTTGTGTTGTTTTACTAAGCCTGTTAATTAGTATAGTTGCTGGATGTCAGCCACAGTTCCAGTCGGGAACTTTCACCGATGATATGGGCAGGGAGGTGAGAATAGATAAGGTCCCGCAAAGGATTGTATCCCACGTGCCATCTATCACCGAGATACTTTTTGTCCTTGGCTTGGATGAAGAGGTGGTCGGGGTCAGTGACCATTGCAACTATCCTGAGGCAGCCAGGCTAGAACCTAAAGTCGGCGGTTTTTTCCAACCGTCTATGGAAAAGATTGTTGACCTGAACCCAGACCTGGTTTTGACCAATGGCAGTGTGGAATATGTTATGACTCAGCTTGATAGCCTGGGGATTACATATATTGTCCTAGACCCCAAGGATATTGATGGCATTCTAAAAAATGTTGAATTAGTAGGGAAGGTTACTGGCGCGGAAAAGGAAGCTAGGGAACTCATCAAGGGTATGCAGGCGGATATATCCAATATTGTGGCTGCGGTGAAAGATGCCCCCAGGGTTAAGGCCTTCTATCTCTTCGCAACTACTGATTTAAATAATCCGTGGACGGCTGGCCCCGGCTCCTTCGTCGACTGTCTAATTACTATGGCTGGTGGGGAAAATATTGCTGCCCAAGCCCTGAGTGCCTGGGTTCAATTCAGCATTGAGCAAATAGTTAGGTCTGACCCTGAGGTCATCATAGTTGATGTCAGCCACGGGTCAGCGGTAACATCAATTGCCGAGCTGAAACGGCATCCTGCCTGGCGAGAGATAATGGGAGTAAAACAGGGCAGAATTTATCCTATTGATGGAGACCTGGTCAATCGCCCCGGACCCCGCATTATCCAGGGTCTGGAGGAGATAGCAAAAATGATTCATCCGGAGCTATTTAAGTAATGGCCCGGGATTGAGGATTTAATGGACATCTTGCTGATATTGTCCATCGCCCTGGCTATTGATTTAGCTCTGGGCGAGCCACCCCGCGCCATACACCCGGTGGTATGGATAGGGAAGGTCGCTTCGCTCCTGGAACGGGGTGGCATTAGTCAGCGTCCATTAGCTCAGTTCTTTTGTGGGGCTGGGATAGCTGTGGTCACTATCGGGCTTTTCACCGCTCCTGCCTATTTTCTGCTCCTTTATCTAGAGAGCCTCAGCTTTGTGGCATATGTGATTGTAGGGGCGTTGCTGCTTAAATTCACCTTTTCCGTAAAGGAACTACGTCGGGTAGGTCTCAGGGTGAAAAGGTTTCTTCTGGAAGAGAAGCTAGGTGAAGCCCGCCTTGAGCTACGCTCATTAGTCAGCCGTGACAGCCGAGGTTTGCCCAAGCCGCTACTGGTATCGGCTACCATGGAGTCAGTGGCAGAAAATACCTGCGACAGCTTTGTTGCCCCCCTGTTTTATTTTCTGCTCTTTGGCGTCCCCGGAGCCATTGCCTATAGAGTAGTCAATACCCTGGATGCTATGGTAGGCTATCACGGGAAATATGAATACCTGGGCAAGTTTACCAGCCGGTTGGATGATGTGCTTAATTTTATACCGGCGAGGCTGACGGCACTACTTCTGGTCTTAGCCGCTTTCCTTTCCAGAAGGGATGCCCGTGCCTCGTGGCGGGTCATGCTCAATGACCATACTAGCACCGAGAGCCCCAACGCCGGCTGGACTATGGCGGCAATGGCTGGAGGACTTGGTGTGCAATTGGAAAAGACAGGGCACTATAGACTGGGAGGGGCAGATGCCCCACTAATACCAGAGACCATTGATGCTGCCTTAAAGCTAATGCTATTATCTATGCTGTCCTGGGTCTTGATATGTTTTCTAGTAGGGGTGATTTGCTTTGTCGTTGCGTCCTAGACCTGAGGTAGAAAACCTAAAAGTCTGCCCCCACGGCGGACCCAATTATGAGGAACTGAGGGCTATAGGTCTTAGTGCTGAGGAGGTTGTTGACTTTAGCGTCGGCTCTAACCCTTTCCCGCCCCCGCCGGGGGTAAGGGAAGTTGTCAATACTGTAGCCGTCAATGTCTACCCTGATTCTGAGGCAACCGAACTCAGGCAGCGTCTCTCACAAAAGTTAGGAGTGGCTCCGGAAAACATTCTGGCTGGAAATGGTGCTGTGGAGCTTATCCGGCTCATTGCCTTGACCTACTTCGGGCGGGGGGATTCTGTCTTGATTCTGGAGCCAACCTTTGGTGAGTATGAGGTCGCCTGCCAGATTGCCGGGGCAGAGGTGCTTAAGCAATGGGGGGGTATCTTGGCGCCGAGGATGGAAGAGACTGTTAACCTTATCAGACAGCGCTGCCCCAGAGGGGTTTTTATCTGCAATCCCAACAATCCCACCGGTCATTACCTCTACAAGCGAGAGGTTGAGACGATTCTGGATACCCTTGGGGATGGACTACTCATCCTGGACGAGGCTTATATCGCTTTTGTAGATGGAAGCTGGTCTTCTATTGACTTAATTTCCCGGGGTAATGTGGTTATTGTGCGCTCCATGACCAAGGACTATGCCCTGGCTGGGTTACGCCTCGGTTATGCTGTTGCCAGTGGGGAGATTATCAGTGCTCTGCGCCGGGTTTGCCCGCCGTGGAATGTTAATGCCGTGGCTCAGAAGGCAGGGGTCATCGCCCTTGACGACACCGACTATCTTGAGCGGTGCCAGCCGGAGATTAGACAGGCAAAGCAGTTCCTGACTGGTGAGCTTCACCGAATTGGCTTCACATTGGTTCCATCAAGCACGAATTTTTTCCTAGTTAAAGTAGGTGATGCTAAAGCCTTCCGCACCGCTCTACTCAGGCATGGTATTCTGGTGCGCGATTGCACCTCCTTTGGCTTGCCTGAGTATGTCCGTATTGCCCCCCGCACCATGCCTGAGTGCCAGAAGCTCATCGCCACCATAGACAAATTAAAACGCGACGGAGAGCTGGATGCCAGTATTTAAGAGCAACATCTATAGAAGGAGTTACATGCAATATTACTCAACAAGTAAAGTAAGATGTATTATTTATATATAGCAACCGGGTTAGCCGTATTAGCCTCATTTATTGCCGACCGTGATAAGACGCTCAGGGGGCTTAAGGTAGCTCTCAAAAGATTTGGTAGTGTTTTGCCTGCCTTTTTGACCATGCTCGTTCTTGTTTCAGTTGTCCTTTTTCTTGTCCCGGATGAAGTCATTTCAAGTTATCTTGGAGCCGACAATAAATTCATTGGTGTTCTCCTTGGCTCATTTTTAGGCTCCGTAACATTAATGCCTGGTTTTATCGCCTTTCCACTGTGCGGTGTTTTATTGCAAAAAGGAGTGCTATATATGGTGTTATCAGCTTTTACCACTACCTTAATGATGGTAGGTGTTCTCACTTATCCAATAGAAAAAGAATATTTTGGGATAAGAGTAACCATATTAAGAAATGCAATCAGCTTCTTCATAGCTCTCGTTATCGCTGTAGTGACAGGTATTTTCTTTGGGGAGATTTTTTGATGAAGCGAAGTGATATTCTTAGAATAGTCGGCATATCATGTTATTTCCTTTTCTTAATCGTTTCTTTGTTACTTGGATTTAATCCCGGGAAGGAAATCGGGTATAATTTTGCCTCCTTTTCAGTGTATATGCTTCAGATACTACCCTGTGCTTTCATTTTGATAGGTCTCTTTGAGGTATGGATAAAGAGAGAAACGGTTGAAAGACATCTCGGCAAAGAGTCTGGTATTAGAGGGTATATGTGGGCCTTGCTGCTTGCCAGCACTACAGTGGGTGGACTGTATGTGGCCTTTCCAGTTGCCTATTCTCTGGGTAGTAAGGGGGCGAAACTCAGCGTTATCTTTACATACATAGGCGCTTCAGCAATTTGCAGAGTCCCGATGGCGATATTTGAAGCCTCTTTTTTGGGGATGAAGTTCACCGTAATCAGACTACTTGTATCTTTACCTCTGGTAATTTTAACTTCAATATTATTAGGAAACTACCTGGAGAAGAAAAACTATCAAATAACGGGAGGTAGAAGTGGCGGAGCGGCTATCTAATATTATTCAAATGATAAAGCCTCTGGATGAAGAGGCAATGGCTGAAGCCAGGTCAAGGCAGGACATGCTGACCAAACCACAGGGCAGCCTGGGCAGGCTGGAGGAGCTGTCTATTAAGCTGGCTGGTATTCAGGGTAAATCTATCCCGCAAATCAGGCACAAAGCCATTATCACTATGGCCGGTGACCATGGGGTGGTAGATGAAGGCGTGAGTGCTTACCCTAAAGAGGTAACCGCTCAGATGGTTTATAACTTCCTCCAGGGTGGGGCTGGAATAAATGTTATTGCCAGTCACATAGGAGCCAGAGTTATCGTGGTTGATATGGGGGTGGCAACCGAGCTAGAACCTAGTCCTCGGCTTTTATCTACAAAGGTTGCCTCTGGCACCCGGAATATGGCTGTTGGTCCGGCTATGACCATGGAGCAGGCAGTAATGGCAGTAGAGACTGGAATTGAAGTGGTGTCTGGTGAGGTGGCTAAGGGTCTGGATATAGTGGCTACTGGTGATATGGGCATCGGTAATACCACTGCCAGCAGTGCTATCTGTGCGGTTATGACCGGGAAGCCAGTGGCTGAGGTAACCGGACGGGGCACCGGCATAGCCGATGAGCAGTTGTTGCACAAGATACAAGTAATAAATAGAGCCCTGGCGGTGAACCACCCTGACCCTGAACAGCCCTTGGATGTGCTGGCAAAGGTAGGCGGCTTTGAGATTGGGGGGCTGGCTGGGGTGATGTTGGCCGCCGCCGCTCACCGCATTCCAGTAGTTATTGATGGCTTTATCTCCGGGGCAGCCGCCCTCATCGCCACGGCATTGTCACCAGAGTTGAAGGACTTCCTTATCGCTGGTCATGTTTCGGCTGAGGCTGGTCATCGGCTACTGCTCAGGCATCTGGGGCTACACCCCTTGCTGGATTTGGGTATGCGCTTAGGTGAGGGCACCGGTGCTGCACTGGGAATATTTCTGGCTGAGGCGGCTGCCAGGGTTCTGGCTGAAATGTCCACCTTTACTGAAGCTGGCGTATCAGAAAGGAGTGAGCTAGATAATTGAGTTTCTTAGCCGCTGTAAAGTTTCTGACCATTATACCCTTATGGCGTGAGGCTAGCCCGGGAGAGCTAGGGCGCTCAATAACCTACTTCCCTGTGGTCGGCGTTATTATTGGTCTTATTTTAGCTAGTTTGAACTGGCTCTTGGGTCTGCTGTTACCTTCGTCGGTGGTTAATGCACTATTGATTGTTTGCCTGGTAGTGCTCAGCGGCGCCCTACACCTTGACGGCTTTGTTGATACCTGCGACGGAGTAGCCGGTCATAAGACGGTTGAGGAAAGGTGGCAGGTAATGCATGACAGCCGGGCTGGCAGCTTTGGTATTATTGGCGTGTGTTGCCTGTTCCTGGTTAAATACATCTCACTAAATAGTGTGCCTGAGACGTTTTTGATGACGACCCTGGTGCTTATGCCGGTGGTAAGTCGCTGGGCAATGGTCTATGCTATCTTCGCCTATCCCTACGCCAGACCATCAGGTCTGGGGAAGGTGTTTAAGCAGGGAGCCAGTTGGTGGAGGTTAGCTATAGCCACACTCATTACTTTGGTTGTGGTTATGGTTTTAGCCCGACTGACAGGCGTGGCGATAATGGTGGGCGTCTGGGTTATAGTTATAGTAATGGCAGCCTATCTGAAGCGCAAATTTTCCGGGCTTACCGGTGATACCTATGGGGCGATAAATGAAGTGGCTGAGGTTTGCGTGCTCATTCTTGCCTGTCTGCTGGTTCACTAAAAGTGATTAGGCTTAGCTTAGTGGGGAGGAATAAATGCCCAGGTTACTTCTGGTGAGACATGGTGATACTGAGTTAAACAGTGCTGAGAGATACTGGGGTCAAACTGATGTCAAGCTGAGTCCGGCTGGAATCAGGCAGGCTGAGAGGCTGCGCCACTGCCTGGCAGCACAGAAGATTGACGCTGTTTACTCCAGTGACCTGAAGCGGGCTTCAGTAACCGCCGAGACTATCGCCGCCGGGCATCAATTGGCGGTTACAACCTGTGCCGAGCTGGGTGAGATTAACTTCGGTGAGCTTGAGGGGCTGACCTTTGATGAGGTTAGCCAGCTTTACCCTGAAGTGACCAGGTTGTGGATTGAGAGGAGTCCTGAGTTGGAATATCCCGGCGGTGAGAGTATTGCCGCGTTTACTAAGCGGGTTAGTAAATTTCTGAGAAGGCTGGAGGAGCATGCTGAAGGCGAAACAATACTCATTGTGGCTCATAGCGGGGTGCTACGGACTCTTATCTGCCTTCTACTGGGCATAGAGCTACAGCGCCGGTGGCAGTTTCGTCTTGATTTGGCTTCACTCAGCGTACTGGAGACCCATCAGCAGGGAGCAATACTAAGCCTGTTAAACGATGTTTCCCATTTGCATTAGAATAGGAAGGTTATTATGCATCAGGTTTTTACCTCGTGGAGCGGTGGAAAGGATAGTTGCTTTTCCTGTTACCAGGCGGGTGTCAGTGGGCTAAAGGTTCGTTACCTGCTAAACATGATAACCGAGGATGCCAAGCGCTCGTGGACTCATGGACAGTCTGCTGAATTACTACAGGTGCAGTCGCAGGCTATCGGCATTCCACTGGTTCAGCGGCGAGCGGCAATGAAAAACTACGAGGCTGAGTTTAAGGATGTGCTCCTTACCCTAAAAGAGCAAGGGGTAAGGGGTGGTGTCTTTGGCGATATTGACCTTGACGAGCACCGGCAGTGGATTGAGCGGGTATGTGGCGACGTAGATATTACCCCTTACCTGCCTCTGTGGGGGCAAGTTCAAGAAGAGATACTAAGAGACTTCATAGCTTCAGGATTTGAGGCAATTGTAGTGGTGGCTAAGGCTGACTTATTTAGTGAGGAGTGGCTGGGGCGGAAAGTAGACCTGGATTTTCTATCGCAACTAAAACAGAAGCTTGATACCCAGTTATGCGGTGAAGCTGGAGAGTACCATACCTTTGTTACTGACGGACCTCTGTTCAGCCAGCGGATAGAAATCGTGGAAACCAACAAGGTATTGAAAGAGGGATGCTGGTTTTTAGAGATTTTGAACTGTGAATTAAGGACTAAATGATGACTAAGGAGGTTACGGTGATAAGGGACTTGATACTAAAGAACAGGAGTTATCGGCGATTTTATCAGGAAGCTGTAATAGAACTTGACACATTGAGAGAGCTTGTTGACCTCGCGAGACTTTCTGCATCCAGCCAGAACAAGCAGCCACTAAAATATATCCTTTCTTGTGATTCTCAAAAGAATGCTTTGATATTTTCACACCTTGGCTGGGCTGGCTATCTCAAAGACTGGGATGGTCCATGTGAAGGGGAAAGACCATCAGCGTATATCATTATTCTCGGGGACACAGAGATAAGCCAGTCCTTCGGCTGTAACCATGGAATAGCGGCTCAAAGTATTATGCTAGGTGCGACAGAGATAGGTTTAGGCGGTTGCATGATTGCTTCAATAAAGAGAAACGAACTCCGTAAGGCTCTGGCGATACCACTACGCTATGAGATACTTCTTGCATTGGCTCTTGGCAAGCCGAAGGAAAAGGTGGTACTTGAGACTATCGGGGCTGATGGGGATATCAGGTACTGGCGTGATAAAGAGGGCATACACCATGTGCCGAAGCGACTCTTGGATGATATTATCGTATAAGGTATTGAGAGAGGGATGCTGGTTTTTAGAGATTGTGAACTGTGAATTAAGGTCTAAGTGATAACCAGGGGGGTGAGGTAGATAAACATTCTGATAATTGGTGGTGCCCGTAGTGGCAAAAGTCGCTTTGCCCAGGAGCTTGCCCTGAAGCTAGGTCAACTGGTGCTCTTTGTGGCTACAGCCGTGGCTGGTGATGAGGAGATGCGTCAGCGCATTGAGGAACACCAGAGGGCGAGGTCAGCCGATTGGAACACCGTTGAGGTTACTACCCGTGTCGGTAGCCAGATTGAGCAGAAAATTGGCAGGGCTAAGGTAGTGATTGTGGATTGCATTACCCTGCTGGTCAATAACATTTTTGACCAATCTGGTGAGCAAATTGATGCCCTTTTAATTGAGAAGAAGGTTAATAGCGAGATTAGTGAGCTGGTGGAGTGCATAAAGCGAGTTGATGCCAGTTTCATTATTGTTACCAATGAGGTTGGTCTGGGCTTGGTGCCAGCCAATAAAGTGGGCAGGCTGTATCGTGACCTGCTGGGCAAGGCGAACCAGATGCTGGCAGAGGTGGCTGACGAGGTTTACCTGATGGTCGCCGGCTTGCCGGTGCTGATAAAACCAGCCAGGGATTCCTGAGTAAAATTTAAGCCGGCTGTTGCTTTCGGCTCTCCCTGAGCTGGCGGCGTTCGGCTAGTCTGGCTTCCTGGATGCACTTCAGTGATTCCCCTTGCTGCCTTTCTTCTATACAAAGATTGCACGAAATGCATTTTGCCGGTTTTTGGTTCTTTGTTTGCCAGCGGTTGACTATATCTGGCTCCCGAATAAAAGGTCGGCACATTGATATACAATCGGCGCAATTCTCTTGAACGATTCTTTCCATTATGTCAAAGCTCCTCATGCCACCAACCAGGATTACAGGAACACTGACAACTTCTTTTACCTGTTTAGCCCACGCCGCATAGTAGGCCTCGCCTTCCCTAAATTTGATGTCCTTTCTTATGTGGTGTGTCCTTGCCTTCTCCAGGCCTTCGCTGACCTCAATGGCATCTATTCCGCTGGTGGCGAGTTTTTGAGCGACCCGGCAGCCCTCGGCGAGAGCTAGCCCATCTTCAACCGTATCCTGGATTCCCAATTTAATCAGCAAGGGATAGTCTTGTCCTACGGCTTTCCTTACTGTACTTGTGACCTGCGTATGGAATCGCATCCTGTTTTCCAGGTTTCCTCCCCATTGGTCGGTTCGGCGATTGGAACAGGGTGAGAGGAATTGCGTGAACAGTTTACTATGGGCAGCGTGAAGCTGCACGGCGTCAAACCCTGCCTCTATAGCTCTTCTGGCGGCTTGACCGAAGGCATCTATTATCTCCTCTATCTCTGCCGTAGTCATTGCCCGATGTGAGCCTCTAAAATAGGGGTCATTCTCAATAAAGGAAGGGGCAAGCGGGGTCTCTCCTCTTGCCCTGATAGCTGGTGAAGTTCTCCCAGAGTGTGCCAGTTGGATTGCAATTTTAGCACCATATTCGTGTGCCTTATCGGCTAGTTTCTTCAGCCCGGGGATAAAGTCATTGCTATATATGGCGGTCTGATTGGGAAATTGCTGCCCACTCCGGTGAACGTAGGCAAAACCGGTTATGAGCAAACCGGCTCCCCCCTGAGCCAGCCTGGAATATAGCTCAATAGTCTTATCTGTTATCTCTCCCTGCTCATTAGAGCAAGCATCATGGGTTGCCGACCTTACAAATCTATTTTCTAGCTGCATACCGTGGATTTCTATCGGCTCAAATAAAATTGACATGATTTGAGACTCCTCACAATCTAGCTTACACTTGAATTTATATTAAACCAATCGTTATGGTATTCCCTCAGGTACTCATTATGTGGAGTGGTAGCCACTAATGCCCCAGCTTTCTCTTCACTGATTCTATCTTACTGTTCATGCTTGACGGTTTGTCTCGTCGCTCGTCTATCTTAATTGTAGTTACTACTCTGCTAACTCCGGCGTCAAAGACGGCTTCATGCATCTTCTTAACTAGACTTAGGAGCCGTTCCAAATCGCCCTCAATGATTGTTCCCATTGCTGTTAGCTCGTACTTTATATCTTCCTCGCCCTTTAGTACCCTTACCGCTTGAGCTATATATTGGCTAACTGAAGGGGTGCCTGTCCCTAAAGGAATAATACTAACCTCAACCAATGCCATTTTCTTAACCTCGACTTACTTTTTAGTTAGTGATTTAGTGCAAGCGTTCCATTAGATTAGTCAGCTTACCATCTAAATATAGCTGCACCGCTTCATCAATACTTTTTACATCAGTAACTATGGGCTTAATGTTGTAGCTCTGCATGCCCTCATAGGCTCCCCAGCCCATACCTCCGGCGAGGAGAACCATGGCAGTCGGAGATAGTCTCAGCCATGCTGCTGTGCCTTACCTGTGAGCCGGCATCATAGCCGTGCCTTTCACCGGGGGCTAAATCAGGGTGGTGGTGGGCGGCAAAGGTGTGGTGCCCGGTTTTAGCTCGTGTCTCTTTGTTTACAATCTTGCCGTCCTCCACTGTAACCACTATATAGAGCGGTGCCCGACCAAAGTGCTGGCTGATATTTATCCCGTCCTCTGATATAGCTGCAATCTTCATAACCTCCTCCCAAGTTTGGTTAACTTATCTTTATCTTGTATTTGGGCTTCTCCTGTTTAAAGTATATTTTGACTCTTACCTCTTCCCCCCCGGTAAGATACTTTTCTGATTCATCGCGTAGTTTTTTGACTCAGGAGATTTCAAGAAAGATACCAGGACTTCAAATCTTTCCTCAAGCCCTTTATTCTCTCCTGTCTCTCTTAACAGCGCCATCAGGCAATTCCCAAGTTCTTGCTCGGCCAGGCATTTTATACATTTCCCTGGTATTTCCTGTGTTGAATACCTTGGCTCAAGGTTGATTGGCTTCACTTTTCATCTCCTCTTTCAGCTTTATTTTTGGCTAGATAATGTCCTCTTCAACCTTTGGCCTGGTATAGATTTTGGTGATAGTTTCATCGCCAGCCGCATAACATATAGTGCAGCCTCCGCACTCTTCTGGGGTTACCTCTTCTGTGTAGACGTCAAGTCCTAATTCCTCATACATTTCTAGAATTCTTTTCAGGTCTGCCCCAGAGGTAGTGGAAGCCAATTTCCAGCCTTCCCCTCCCATTTTCTCCTTGTCCATTAGACTATCCTCCTAATCATAAATATTAACTGGCATAGTTCAAATCGTCTGAATAATGGACATATGTTCATAATCATCATACTATATTAACTCAAATTAGCTCAACATTGTCAAGTTTTACGAATTTGGGCAAATTGCGAATAAGAGCCTTTATTGTTATAATACTTTTGGTAAATGGGGCTGTAGCTCAGCAGGGAGAGCGCCTCCTTTGCACGGAGGAGGTCAGGGGTTCGAGTCCCCTCAGCTCCACTTAAGGGGACGAAACCTAGAACTCTCCGCCAGCGTCGACGAGATTCGATTTGGCCGGGGAGAGTTTTTTCTCCACCTTGTGGTATTGGCAGGTTATAGTATATTATAACCTGTTTTTTATTTATCACGATTCGCCTTATGAATGAGCGCAGGAAAGCTTTTCTCTCGGTAAAGTCAGCCTCTTGACTCTCCCATACGATACTAGATGTGTCTATATACCCTTCCATCACCCATTCGGAACAGTTCCCGAACTCTTCTTTGAGAAGAAGGAACTCATTCCTGCTTTGCGGAAGAAGGCTCAGTTATTGGGTGTCGAAAAGTCATGTTGGTAGGCCGTCCAGAAGATTTATTGCTCCTATTACCAATTACCAATATGGTATGATAGGTCATCAAAAAGAGAAGCAAACAATGAGTCGGATAAGACGCTCTTGGGTAAAATGTGACCTACGGATTACGCAGATGCAGATGCCGCAGGGAAGTAATTAGAGGAGGGCAAATAGATGCAGGAAAAGACAGTCATGTCAGGTTGTTCTCAGGATTGTGGGGGCAGGTGCGTGCTTAAGTATCATGTCAAAGATGGCGTAATAGTCAGTATTGAAACCGATGATGCGGAAGAGCCCCAACTGAGGGCTTGTGTGCGCGGTCGAGCCTACAGGCAAAAGGTATACGCTCCCGAACGCCTACTTTACCCTATGAAGAGAGTAGGGCCTCGTGGTGAGGGTAAGTTTGAGAAGGTCTCATGGGATGAAGCCCTTGACACGGTTAGTTCAGAACTGAAAAGGGTGAGGGATACTTATGGGCCGTCAGCTATTTACTACCTCGACGGGTCAGGGTCTGGCGCCACTGTGCTTCATCATCAAAGGGCTGTGGGCAGATTGCTTAACCTCCTGGGCGGTTATACCCCACGATGGGGTGGTGCTTCAGCCGAAGGAGCAGTCTTTGCCAACCGTGCTACCTTTGGTACGCTGGTTACAGGGCATAATCGGGATGACCACCTTAACTCCAAGCTTATTATCCTCTGGGGCTGGAATCCCATGGAAACCATCCAGAGCACCCTAACTAGCTACTATCTAATACAGGCCAAGGAGAAGGGTATAAAGTTCGTTTGCGTTGACCCCCGGTTTACAGATACCTGTGCCCTGCTAGCTGACCAATGGATCCCCATTCGACCCGGGACTGACACGGCTATGCTGGTGGCAATGGCTTATGTAATCATAAAGGAAGACCTCCACGATAAAAAATTCCTTGACCGATATACCGTCGGCTTTGATAAGTTCAAAGAGCATGTCCTGGGGGTGGAAGACGGGGTGCCCAAGACGCCTGAGTGGGCTGAGTCCATAACTGGCGTATCAGCTGGAGTCATCCGAAACTTAGCCGTAGAATACGCCACCCAGAAGCCAGCAGCATTAATCCCCAGTTATAGTCCGGGGCGCTCTGCCTACGGTGAGCAATATCACCGAGCTACAGCTACCCTGGCAGCCATGACAGGCAATATAGGAATTCATGGAGGTAACCCGGCTGGCTTTGAAAGAGCTCCGGTGGTTGTAATGGTAGGACCCACCATCCCTGAAGGCGCTAACCCTGTGGTAGCCAAGTATCCCTATGTAAAGGATTCTCTTATGAGGGAGATTCCCCGACCTGGCACCATCCATCAACAGAAATCCTGGGATGCCATCCTCAGGGGTAGGAAGGGCGGTTATTCCGCTGATATTAAACTGCTGTATGTTGCCTTCTCTAACGCTCTCAACTCGCAGTCTAATACCAATAAAGGGGTTGAAGCCTTGAAGAGGTTAGAGTTTATCGTAGTCCAAGATATAGTCATGACCTCCACGGCCAAGTTTGCCGACATACTCCTACCAGCCAATTCCAATGTGGAGAGGAATGATATCGCCAGACCTTGGACTTCGGGAACCTATTATATTTACTACAACAAGGTTATTGATTCCTTGGGCGAATCCAAATCCGATTTTGAGATATGCTGCGAACTAGCCAAAAGATTAGGGATCAAGGATTATAGCGATAAGAGTGAAGATGAATGGCTGAGGGAGATTGTAAGGACTTCGGAAGACCTGTCCAAGGACATCCCCGACTATGATGAATTCAAAGCCCGAGGCTATCATAAGATGAAGTATGATGAGCCGGTTATCGCTTTCAAAAAACAGATTGAAGACCCAGAAAACAATCCTTTCCCCACCCCTTCTGGCAAAATAGAAATCTTTTCCCAGAGGCTGGCTGACATGAATGACCCCCAAATCCCTCCCATCCCTAAGTACCTAGAACCATGGGAAGGTTTCAATGACCCCCTGGCTACGAAGTATCCTCTACAGCTCATTACCACTCACTTTCGGGGAAGAGCCCACTCAGTTTTCGACAATGTCCCCTGGCTAAGGGAAACCCAAGCTCAGGCAATCTGGATAAGTACTGCTGATGCAGACGCTCGCCACATCCGTAATGGGGATGTCGTTAGGGTGTTTAATAACCGAGGGGTTATGGTTATTTCAGTAAAGGTCACGGAAAGGATTATGCCCGGCGTAGTGGCTATTCCTGAGGGTGCTTGGTATGACCCTGACCCTCAAGGTGTGGACAGGGGTGGTTGTGTCAATGTGCTGACCGAGGATGAGTACTCGCCAGGGGGTGCTTTTTGCGGTAACACCTGTCTTGTACAAGTAGAGAAAGCTTAAAGGAGGGAAGATATGAGACAACTGAGCTTCTATGTAGACCAGTCACGATGCTCGGGTTGCTATGCTTGTACTGTCGCCTGTAAGGATTGGAATAACATACCGGCTGGACCCGTCCACTGGCGATGGGTAGTATCTATTGAGGATGGTAAATACCCTTATCCCCGCGTAATCAACCTCTCCCTCTCCTGCCTTCACTGTGTTGACCCCCTCTGTATTGAAGCCTGCCCGGTTAACGCCATTACTAAAAGGCAAGAGGATGGTATTGTCCTGGTTGACCCGGAGAAATGTTTAGGCAAAGACAACTGCCCCATGCTGTGCAAAGACGCTTGCCCTTATGATGCCCCCCAGTTTGGGACTGAGGACAATGCCAAGATGCAAAAATGCGACTTCTGCTTCGAGCGCTGGGCTCAAGGTAAGAAACCTATCTGCGTTGATGCCTGTCCCCTGAGAGCCCTGGACGCCGGTCTGTTAAACGAGCTTAAAGCTAAGTATGGGGATATTAAGGAAGTGGACGGATTTACTTACTCAACAAAAGCAGTCCCGTCTATTGTTCTTAAGCCTCAAATCCACAAATTGAACCCGCTATGAAGCACTGTCCGCCAAATTTCGTTGATGACCCTCATATACCAGGAATCCACCTTTCCCAGGGCGACCTATCCTCGGTCGAGCTCACGGAAGAACGTCTTTCCTCAGCAGATTGCGTAGTGATAGCTACCGACCATGATTCCTATCACCTGCAAGAGGTAGTGGCCCAATCGAAACTGGTGTTTGACACAAGAGGGGCTACTAGGGGGTTAAAGCAGTCCGATATTATTAGATTGGGGGAATGAGTGAGCTATGACTTTAGACGGGTTCTGGCTCTTTCACCCCACACTGATGACGCTGAACTCGGTGCCGGGGGGACAGTAACCCGGTGGATAGAAGAGGGGTTAATACGGGCACACAGTAAAGTTTAAATCAGGCGAGCTTTCCGATAAGCCTGCCAAACGGCGTTAATGATTTTACCTGGCGTAACACAGTCGCCAATCCGATAAACTTCATCAACCTTCTCCAGCAACGCTTCATAAAGGTTATCTTGAGAAGCGAAACCGGTGGCAATAACAACTGTATCAGCCGGTATCTCCCGTTTATTGAGGTTTTTATCGGCTACCCTCACCCCTGGCTCAGTTACCTCATCAAGAACAGTATTGGTGAGGATAGCAATGTTATTTTCCTCAAGCATTTTCAGGAGCATTTCCCGATTAGCATGAACCGAGACCATATCATCGAGAACACGGGGAAGCATCTCAATAATGGTGATTTTCCCTCCTTTTTGGGCCAGGTAAACGGCTAACTCACATCCCACCATCCCACCCCCGACAACAACCACGTTTTCTCCCACGGCAGCCTTACCTTTTAGTACGTCAATGGCGGTAGCAACCTTAGGGCTATCTATGCCAGGCACTTCAGGAATATTGGACACACCTCCATTTGCCAGAAAAACCACGTCAGGTTTAGCTTCCAGAATTTTCTCCACTGTTGCCTCAGTATTGAGAAAAAGGTTAACCCCCAGTCTCTGCATTTCATTTTCATAATACTTCTTTAACCGCTGCAGGTCTTGCTTAAACTCAGGCACCGAAGCCGGTATTAGCTGTCCTCCCAGCTCTCCGGATTTTTCATACAGCGTTATCTCGTGACCTCTCAGCTTGGCTACTCTTGCCGCTTCCATACCGGCTGGACCGGCGCCAACCACTATTACTTTTTTCGTTTGTTCCGCTGGGGTTAAGCGCAGTGTCTCTTCACTACCACAGGCAGGATTTACCGCACAGCTAATGCTAAGGCCTTGCGTAAGTCTTCCAAAACAGCCTTCGTGACAGCCGATACAGGGTCTTATCTCCTCTACCTTTCCCTTTCTGGTCTTATTGGGCCAGTCCGGGTCAGCCAGCAATCCCCGCCCAATGATAACAAAATCTGCCTTACCTTCCTCCACGGCTTGAGCAGCTATGTCAGGGTAGTCCATTTTGCCAACACACATCACCGGGATATTTTTCACCACCTGTCTGGCTTTGGCTGCCATATCCAGCATACAAGCTGGCGGCTGATAGATTGGCGGATGAGGCCAGTACCAGTTTTCATAGCAGCCAGCATCTACATCCAGGGCGGCAACTCCAGCATCTTCTACTATCTGACAAATCTCCAGGCTTTCCTCTTCAGCGCGCCCCCCGGGTATTTTATGGGCGAGAGCAAGGCGAAAAATGACCGGCATGGTGCCCCCGGTGGCTTGATGGATGGCGTCAATCACTTCCAGTGGGAAAGCCATCCTCTCCTTTACTGTGGCGCCGCCATACTTGTCATTTCGCTTATTCCATAGTGAGGTCATAAACTGGTCAAAAAGATACCCCTCGTGGGCATGGAGCTCAATAGCATCTACCCCGGCGGCTTGAGCTAACCGGGCAGCTGGACCGAATGACCTGGCTAATTCCTCCACTTCATCTGCAGCCAATGCTCTCGTGGTGATGTTCGGCTGCCAGTAATTTTTGACAGCTGAGGCACTGACCGGTTGGCCAGTCTCAAAATGGAAGGGTCTGACAACACGTCCGAAGCCAGCAGTAAGCTGGACGCAGAGCTTGCAATCGTAATCATGAACCCGTTCCACCAGCTGGTTTAGCCGAGGCACAACAATCCGAGACTCCATCCGGGGAAGGCGGATATATTTTTCTTCAATCCAGAAGAAAGGTTCAAACTTGGTGCAGGCGAAGACAAGACTGGTGATGATAAGCCCAACGCCGCCTCTAGCCCTCTCTACATAATAATCAATAGCCTGCTGACTAAATGAACCGTCATTATCCACCATCCCGCCAATCCCCATTGGTGCCATAGCTAGCCGATTTTTGAGTCGCATGCTGCCAATTGTACCTGGTTCGAAGAGCTTTCGATATTTCTCTGCTACAACCATCGTTACCTCCATAAGATTTTCGCTCAAATCATAATATTTATTCGGTGGCTGGTCAAGCTCAGGCTCAGCTGGCCTGTCACACCTAGCGTTGGTTTGTCTGAGGTCTTGGCAATGTCGTCATTTCCAGTGCTTAAAGGGTCCATTAGCAAGTTGTGCCAATTTTACTGACGACACACGGCCAAAAAATTTAACACATGATACTACCTGGCCAGGGAAACAATAGCCGGCTTATGACTATTTTTCAGTGGTAGATTCTGAAGAGGTGCTTCAGATATGGAATAGGAGTACGTCTTCTATCAGCAGAGAGCCAGGCTAGAGAGTATGGTGGGTTCGTTGTATAATCTCGTCTTGTACGCCGCAGGATAATTCAACGAACAGGGCACTATAGCCAGCCACCCTGACCAGCAGATTGCGGTGAATCTCCGGATGCACCTGGGCATCTATTAGTGTCTCTCTGTCCACGATGTTGAACTGGATATGCCTGCCTCCTAAATCAAAATAGGTCTTGATTAGAGCGATGAGTTTCTTCAAGTCGTCTTTTGTCTTAACGGTAGCCGGCTGAAACTTAACATTCAGTAGAGTGCCCATGATATGGCGCTGGTCTATTTTACCAGCCGAATTTATAACCGCAGTCGGACCCTTGAAATCAACCCCCTGGCAGGGTGAAACCGAACCGTCGGCCAAGCTTTTGCCAGCCAGACGACCGCTTGGCAGTGCCATCACCTTCGTTCCAGCAGCATGATGACCAGAAGCAGAGTAAGCATTAGCCTGGTATTTATGCCCATACAGCGAGTCCAGCTCCTCAGTAACCATCCTCTGCCACCAATCGTATAAATCATGGGCAATACTATCAGCATAATCATCATCATTGCCAAACTTGGGGGCAGATAACAGAAGTCGGTGTACATCTTCCTTCCCCTCAAAGTTGACATCTAAGGCGTCCATAAGCTCCTGCTTGCTCACCGAGCCATCTTCATACACACACTTCTTTATCGCCGCCAGTGAATCAACTGCATCAATCATCCCACGAGCAAGCTGATAATGATAGAAGTAGCGTGGACCGGCTCCGGTAGCACTCTTGCCTCTTTTTATACAATCATCGATTAAGCCGGAATCAAACAGCCGGGGTACCATAGCCTCCATAAGGGCACGGTGCCGGTTAAAATGTCTTGCACCCTCGTGTGAAAAGTACCTTGTCTGCTTTTTGTAAGCCTCAACCAGCTCATCAAAGGTCTTGAAGTCCTCAAATTTACCCGTCTTCGGACCGAGCTGCTTACCGGTAAAGGGTTCAACCCCATCACGAAGGGCTAACTCCAGGGGTTTCACCAGTATAATCCCAAACGGTTCAACGGCTCCACTCTTTCCAGGGATTACCGGATTCACACAGCCGCCGAGGGCGTAATCCCGTGCCTCCTCCAGCGACGCCCCCATATCCATCAGGAACTCTATGTTAGGCTTATCATTCAAGAAGGCTGGCCAGCCATTCCCGGTGGCAGCCAGCTCAGCTGCCTTGAGTAAGAAGTCCTCAGACATATTCTCATGACACCTTATGGAAAGGGTATGGTGGGGGGTCCTCGTCCTGAAAGCAGCCTCTAAGAAAAGGTAGGATAACTCATTAGTGGCATCCTTTCCGTCAGGAGTCTGCCCACCCAGGGTGAAATTGTGAAATTCAGCCTCCCCAGAGACGCCTTCGAGGAAGCTCTTTATTGAAAACTGCCGTTTAGAATTCGTCTTAATCCGAAGACATTCCAAAAGTTCGATGGCTTCTTCCCTGGTAAGCTTCCCTCCATCAATATCACGCCGGTAATAGGGGTAAAGGTATTGGTCAGCCCTGCCCGGAGATTTTCCATTCGCCTTGGCCTCCATCTC
>SDBU01003034.1_pt1 | contig 21679 bp, 28 predicted proteins | sample 2277071 | NCBI WGS metagenome assembly SDBU01 (sample SAMN10397929, study PRJNA504765) | marine sediment metagenome | isolation source: marine sediment core GS08_GC12, 126 cmbsf | place: Arctic Ocean: Gakkel Ridge, Loki's castle | collected 2008 | reverse complement strand
CATCCCCAGAAGAATGCTCACCACTACCTTAATTAGCTGGGGTATATCCATGTTTAGAAAGAAGGCGAAGGTAAAAACGCCGGCCACACAGGCAAGACCGTAGGTGATATTATGAGCCTTAAATGGCTTCCCCTTTACCGCCCGGTAAATCAGCCAGCCAATGAAGGCCAGCGAAGCTAGTACCGCTACTGCTGACATCTATTCACCACCCTATACCTTCAAAGAACTTAGTCAGAAAGGCAAACATGCCTACAGTCAGCAGCAAAGCAACCAGTTTCCATGCTTCAGACAGGTACTTCACATACTCTGCTGCCAGATAGCCGACGCCAGCCAGGGAGAACAGGATGCCAAAGCCATATAATATAAATTCCAGCTTCATATCTCCATTAAGCCTCTTAAAATTACCTTGGCGGTGCCGGTATTATCGGTTCGGGCGGGTAGCGAAGAGGCCTTACGTGAGTTATTAGCCTCCGCTCTATCTCTCCCCTCTTTATGACGACAGTGAACTCGTAGCCCTGCTCGGGAGGAATATCACCGGGGACAAGTTCTGCAGTATCCAGAACCCACTCCAGCTGTCCCTTGTCAAAAGAAGCTACCGACATTGGCTGCGCTATCAAATCGCGCACCTTCTCTTGGCTGTGCCACACCGATACTTCAATATCAGCCGTATAGCTGGAAAACCGGCGGTTGTCCACTTCATAGCGAAAGAACGCCTTCTCACCCCATTCAACCGCTACTGACTGTTGCCACGGCCTGGAGTCTCTTCCTATTTCATCTTCACGCTCCCCCGAGGTTACAAAGAGGTTATCATAGATACCCATGTAGCCATCAACTATGAATATGGCGATAAGACCCATGAAGCAAGCCAGAGTTAGATATAGGTATAGAATGTTTCGCTTGGTTGCCATATATTCCCAATTGTCCCCGAATGGAAGTTGGCGGTAGGATACCACATGGTAGTGGAAAATGCAATATTTGGTTTGTATTCTTTTACGCTAGCTCAGGCTCAATCAGGCCGTAATCACCATCCTTTCGGCGATATAGCACGTTAAGCTGTTCACTTTCATCATTAAAGAAGAGGAAGAAATCATGTCCCAGAAGCTCCATCTGGCTGGTGGCTTCATCAACTGACATTGGCTTAACCGCAAACCGCTTAACCTTGGCCACCCTCGGGACGGGTGGCGGCGCCTCTAGCTCCTCACTGAATTCGCTTCTTGCTAGTGAGTTACCCCTCCCTTTGTCATACCGCTTCCCTTTGTAGTGTTCGATCTGCCGATTCATAATTGTGGCCACTCTATCAATGGCGGTGAACAGGTCTTCACCTCTCTCCTCGCTTCGGAGCAGGGTGCCCTTGCTATCTACCGTCATCTGCACCCTGAAGCGTTGCTTGGGCGACTTCGTCTTTTCTTCTACAATCTCCAATTTGGACGCAGTGATATTGGGTAGATGGCGGTTCAGCCTACCCAGCTTACGCTCAATGTAGTGCCGTACTGTTGCTGATACTTCCATATTCTGACCGGTTATCTGTATCTCCATCGGCTCACGCTCCTGTTAGTAGTATCCTGCTATTTCACCCGCTGTGTCTCCCATCCTCTCTAGCGAGAGAGGGTCCTCGACAAGGGAGGTGAACGCTCCTATTAGAATCGAGATACCGGGGACTTAAATGTCCCTTGCCAGCACTAACGCCCATACCGAGGTGGTTCCGTTTGCCTTTAATGCTGCCGCACAGGCATCAACAGTAGCCCCGGAGGTGGCGACATCGTCAATAAGCAGTACCTGTTTGTTCTGTAACCTCTGGTCAGGGCAGGCAAATGCCTTGGCCACGTTACTTCGTCGTTCGTATACTGTCGATGTTCTGGCCTGGGGTGGTGCGTGGCCATGTCGGAGGAGGCAGTCGTCAACCACGGGTAGATTGGCGAGTCTACCCAGCTCCCGGGCCAGCAGGCCGGATTGGTTATAGCCCCGCTCCCGTAGTCGTTTCTGGTGCAGTGGCACTGGCACCAGCACTTCCCCGGGGATGGGGTTGGCGGCCAGATAATCGTGCAGCAACCCGGCCAGGGGCGTAGCCAGAGCTCTAAGGTTTCTATACTTCAGTTGATGAACGGCCTGGCGGATTACCCCGTCGAATCGAAATGGGGAGCGGATGCCGTCTAATTGTGCCTGCCAGCTAATGCAACCGGGGCAGAGTAGGCCGCTAGGCTGGGGTTGCCCGCACCGGGGACAGAGCGGAGGGACCAGTTGGGGTAGCAGCCGCCGGCACGAATGGCACAAGAAATCCCCCTCGCGGCCACAGCCGACACACCATTGTGGGAACAACAAATCCAGCGCTATCCTCTTGAGACTGGTTAACTGAGGAAGCACGCTCACCGCCTGCACTTTAAGTTTCAGGTGGAACGTTAGCGCGAACGGCCACCTACCCCGCTGATGATGGGCTCGTTAATGTATATATCACCATTCCTGATTTTCAGGTTGAAACCACAGTCAGGAGTGGTACAAACCCAGGCCTTATAGTGAATAGGCGCCCCTTGACTGCCAAAGTCGGATAGGGGCACCAGGTCTCCGGACTTGCACTTCTGACACTTAGGAAAGTCATTGGACTGTTCCACGAGAACCTCCTCCCAGCCAAGTTTTCTGCAGTATACACCAAGTCGTGGCTTTTTTCAAGGGCTATTTACAGCCCGACTGAACTAAAACGGCTGTAAATAGCCCCTTCTCTGGTTAGCTGGCTCTTCATCAGGCTGATCGAATTTACGGCAAAGGTATAATCCATCTCTGGCCCGGCGTTGGCGATAACCCGCCCGAATAGCTGCCGTTCCTCGAAGGATGCCCGGTCTCTAACGCGGGCCAGGGTTAAATGAGGAGTAAAGGGCCGTGACTCGCGGGTAAAGCCGAGGTGGGCGAGACTCTCCTCAATTTGTTGCTGAAGCCGGGCGAGCTTATCTAGTTCCCCGCTAAACCCTACCCAGACTACCTGAACGCGCCTCAAATTGGGGAAAGCCCCCAGCTCCTTGACCTCAAGGCGGAACGGAGATATTTCCCCGGCAGCATCTTTCATCGCCGCGGTGACCTCACCAATCCTGCTTACGGCAACGTTACCCAGGAATTTGAGCGTCAGGTGAATGCTGTACGGGTCAACCCACTTCACCCAGGGTTGGCTATCTGATTTCAGCCGAGCTTGCAACTGGCTGAGTCTCAGATTTAACTCGTCAGGTAGCTCAATAGCGATAAAAGAGCGAACTTGCTCGCACGATTTACCCATTACCTCTAGAGCCCGTTTACTAACCCCTCACCCTTTATCAAGGGGAGAGGGAAGAGAATTTTTAAGGGGCTTCGCCCCTTTTAATCCCTCTACTAAATACTCTCACCCTTAATGCCGAGCAGCTTCCGTGCGTTACCTGATAGAATAAGGTTCCTTGTTTCCTCAGGCAAATTAAGTGACCTGATTTCACCTAACAACCGGCTTTGTGCCAGCAGAGGGTAGTCACTGCCAAAGAGCACCTTGTCAGCGCCAACCAGCTGGGCAACGAGACTATATACCTGGGGGCTATACAGGAATGGAGAGGCTGCGGTATCAAAAAAGACGTTACCCATCACCTCTTTTACCTCAGGCATGAGCGCGTAGAAGGGCAAGCCGCCGCCCCAGTGGGCACAGACGATAGGTAAATCGGGAAAGCTGGCGAAAAAAGGGTAGAGCGTCTCCGGGGTAACACCGCCCTTGCCCGGATAGTTATGCCCCACCGGCTCAGAGGCATGAGTGAGCAGAATCAGCTCATAGTTTTTCATCACCTCAACCAGGGGCGTCATCAGTGCCTCGTCGGCGAAGTCAAATAGTTGTATATCCGGTCTCATCTCACCCACCCCCCGTGCCCCATCTTTAGCGCAGCGCTCTATCTCGGCTATGGCGGCTTCGTACGAATTGGGCTGGACAGCGCAGAACCCTACCAGTCGCTTCGGGTAGCGGGCTATTGATTCCAGGATGTAATTGTTGGTTTCAACACAGAGTTCGTGGGTGGTCCAGCCCATGTTGGCAATAACGGAAATATCAACCTCGTCCTCGTCCATGCCGGCAATGAGTTCATCGGTAGTAGCGATCTTGGCATCCTTCTTGGAGTAGAGGATGGCAAAGCAGGGGTCACTATCAATATACTTGCTGCGGTTTTTCTTTATCCGTGGTGGGAACACATGGGTGTGAAAGTCAATAATCACGACTAGATTATAACACAGAATGACCTCAATCCAGAAGATAGCTTACCCAGTAGGTTCCTCTTTTGCTTCTGCCGCCGGCTACTCATCGGCTGGTGCTTTAACCTCGACCTCTGGGGCTGCCTCCTCTACCTTCTCTACATAGACCTCGCTGACCTTCACCACCATCTGCTCCGGAGCTGTGATGATAGTAATTTCAGGATCGAGGGCAAGGTCTGTGACGTGGATTGCCTGTCCCAGTTCCTCCAGCAGGCTCAGGTCAACCTCTATTTGAGGCGGAAGCTTATCCGGCAGGCACTCAACGCTCAGGCTGGTGACTCCGTGAGTTAGGAGGCGTCCCTTTTCTCTTAGTGCCGGGGCTTCGCCAACCAGGACAATAGGCACCTCCACCTTTATCTTTTCCTTCTCTCGTATCTGGTAGAAGTCGGCATGTAGCAGCGCTCCAGTAGAGGGATCGTGCTGGATTTCACGGATGAACACGCTTCTCGGTTGCTCCTCCCCTTCGATCTCCAGAGCAATAAGCCTGGTTGTTCCTGCCTGAGCTATAATCCGCCGCAGCCTGGGGGTGTCACACTGTAGCGGAAGCGACTCCAACCCGTGTCCAAAAAGATGAGCCGGGGTAATACCCTGGCGGCGCAAAAACCTGGCCTTCTTACCAAGAACATTCCTATTGCTGGCTTGTAGTCTTAGACCTTCCACTTGTTTCCTCCTGACTATACCTAGCAATTTAAGCAGAGATAGAGACAAAAATCAAATCGGATTTCGGCGAGGTTGTTTGCTACAGGGAATTAAAAGGGGCGAAGCCCCTTAGAAATTATCTTCCCTCTCCCCTTATCAATGGGGAGAGGGATAAAGGGTCGAGGGGTTGGTAAAGAATTTCATAAAACTATTAGACGTCCGCCCATAACTTTTGTATAATATTAGAAAACAAGGGGGGTGTTAATGCCACTGGGTGAAGCGGGGAACCCACTGTCAATAGCCTCGGCAAATAGTGTGAAAGACGAGGTTTTTTCGTCCTCAGCATCGGTAACGGAAATGGAGCAGGTAGCCAAAAGGCTGCGCCGCCATATTATCTCAATGACCGGGAGGGCTGGGAGCGGTCACCCCGGAGGCTCCCTCTCGGCGGTGGAGATTGTTGCTGCCCTTTACTTTAAGGTGCTGCGGCATAGGCCCTCAGACCCCTGCTGGCCGGAGAGGGATAGATTCATCCTGAGCAAAGGCCATGCTGCGCCGCTGCTCTATGCCGTTCTGGCTGAGTGTGGCTACTTCCCGGTAGAGGAGCTATCCACTTTGAGGCAGCTGGATAGTCGCCTTCAGGGCCACACTGACTGTACCGTTACCCCTGGAGTAGAGATGTCTGCCGGCGCCTTGGGGCAAGGACTGTCCTTTGGTATTGGTGTCGCCCTTGCTGGCCGCCTTAACTTGCAACAATACAGGGTTTATGTGCTTCTCGGTGATGGAGAGTGTGATGAAGGGCAGGTGTGGGAAGCGGCTATGGCGGCCGCTCACTTTAAGGTGGACCACCTGGTAGCTATCATCGATAACAATGGACAGCAGATAGACGGCTGGAATCGCGATGTTATGAACCTTGAGCCATTTGCTAAGAAATGGGAGGCCTTTGGCTGGCATGTTGTTGAGGTTGATGGTCATGACTTAACCCAGCTTATTCAAGCCTTTGACAAAGCAGGGTTGGTCAAGGGGCAGCCTACGGTGGTCATTGCCCATACCGTAAAGGGCAAGGGGGTTAGCTTTATGGAGAATAACCCTGATTTTCACGGAAAAGCACCAAGTGCGGAGGAAGTAGAGATAGCATTGCGGGAGCTGGCGTAGAAATGCGGGAGTTGGCTTATACCCGGCAAGCCTATGGTGAGACCCTGGTTGAGCTAGGCAAGGAGAATCCGGATATCGTGGTGCTCGATGCTGACCTGTTCCGGTCCACGATGACCCACCTCTTTGCCCGGGAGTTCCCTGACCGCTTCTTTGACTGTGGTATTGCCGAGCAGAATATGGTGAGTATTGCTGCCGGACTGGCTGCCGCCGGCAAGATACCCTTTGTCAGTACCTTTGCCGTTTTTGTTCCTGGTCGCTGCTTTGACCAAATCCGTATGTCTATTGCTCAGCCGGGGCTTAATGTTAAGCTGGTTACCAGCCACGGCGGCATCACTGTCGGAGAGGATGGCTCTTCACACCATGCTATTGAAGACCTGGCCTTGGTTGGCTCGCTACCCGGGTTTACTATTATTGTTCCGGCTGATGCCATGGAGACGGCCCAGGCAGTCAGGGCCGCGGCTTCTGGCTATGGGCCATTCTATATCAGGCTGGGTCGTCCCAGGACACCACTGGTCTACGGTGAGGGCTACTGCTTCGAACTGGGCAAAGCAGTAACTGTGCGGGATGGCGTGGGTGCTACTATTATAGCTATTGGACTTATGGTATCAGTGGCCCTGGAAGCGGCGGAGAACCTTAAGCGGGAAGGCATAGATTGCCGGGTGCTGAGCATGCCTACCCTCAAGCCGATTGATGAGGCTGCTGTGCTGGCCGCGGCGGCTGAGACCGGGGCTATTGTTACTGCTGAAGAGCACCTGGAGCACGGTGGTCTGGGGGACACCATCGCCCGGGTTATAGCCAGACACCGGCCGGTGCCAATGGAGTTTATCGCCATCAAGGATACCTACGCCAAATCGGGTAGGCCTGCCGAGCTTCTCCAGAAGTGCGGGCTTACTGCCAAAGATATTGAGCAGGCTATTCGTCGGGTCGTGCCGAGGAAGAGCGCGTAAACTGTCCGACTGCCCCTTTCTCTAAAGCGTAAGGCCACTCTCTCTGTCTCATCGATGGCGTCTAAACGGGCGAAGTGAGACACCTTGCTTTAGCCAAATCCTTGGCCGTCCTGCTAGATGTCGCGACGCCCAGTTTGTGACCCTCTCAGTTAGTAATCCGGCTTATGCCCCATAGCTACCTGGCAGCGACAAAAAATTGACTCTCTCTGTTGGCGGTGCTACTATCAAGTTAGGTACTGGCTCATTATTTAATTTATGGCGAAAGGTGAGCCGCCAATTTACTTTTGGAGGAGGTAGGTAGCCATGGAAGTAGTAGAGAACCTGGTCAAGGCAACCCTTGGGGAAATTGAGAAGGTGCTCAGCACCAGAACCGTAGTCGGGGAGCCCATAGCTGTCGAGGGTGCCACCCTGATTCCCCTGATAAGTGTTGGCTTTGGTTTTGGAGCCGGTGGTGGTGAGGGTAAGGGGGAGGCCAAGCAAAAGGGGGAGGGTGCTGGTGGTGGCACCGGGGGTGGCGCCTGGGTAAGGCCTGTCGCCATAGTCATCGTCGATAAGGAGGGCGTGAGAATAGAGCCAATCAGGGGAGGCTTGTCAACCGCCATACAGAAGATGGGTGAGACCATACCCCAGATGATAGAAAAATGCATCGAAAAATGCACGGAAAAATGGGGGGAACGGAAAAAGGAAGGGTAGAATTAGTTGTGGGTCGTCGTTACTCTTGCTAGTCTGGTTTTGCTTACCATCCTTGTTCTCTCGGTGCCGCTAGATGCGGTGCTTCGTGTGGATATGTACGGCAGGCCAAGGTTCAGGATGAGGCTGACGTGGCTGTTTGGTCTGATTGGTAAGGATGTGAGCAGAGGAGAAAAGCAGCCGGAAAAGCAAAAGAGGGCGGTTGAAGCCAGGCCAAAACCCAGAAAGAGAGGGATAGGCGCTAGAGCTGTAGTTGAAATCCTGCGAACCAAAGGTCTGCCGGGACAGGTCAAAGGCTTGCTGAAGGGTGTGCTTAGCTGTCTCAAGATAAGAGACCTGGGCGCAAATCTCAAGGTGGGGCTTGGTGACCCGGCTGATACTGGATTTCTCTTTGCTGTTATCGGGCCAGCCACCCAATACTTTAGGCCATCTTTCCTTCGCGAGATAAGGCTGGAGCCCTCTTTTGCTGATGGTGTTGTCTGCGAGGGCTACTTACACGGGGTAGTAAGGTTGCAGCCTATACAATTGGCACCACCGTTATTAAGATTTACCTTCTCATTAGCGGCAATAAGAGTAGCAAAGAAACTTGTTTTGACGAAATGGAAAAGAAGGAAGTAGCCATAGGTAAGCCGGTGGCCATCGCCGGAGCCACCCTGATCCCGATAGCCGAGGTCTCGGTGAACTGTTGGCGCGGTAGCGGCGGCATCTCATTTTTTGGCGCCATCCAGCCGGGCAGTGTAGTCGTCGTTTCCCTATCAGGGAAGAGAGCTTTCCGTATAACTGGGGAAGAGGTCTCGTTAGACCAGCTCATAGGGGAAGTCCCTGGCATAAAAGAAGTTCTGGAAGCAATCTAGCTTCCTTCGAGGCTTGTTAGCCCACTTAAAAGTTGGACACACAAGTTTATCTTGTAGCAGAGCACCTGCCAGCTGGTTGTTGTGTTGATTACCCGGGAGCTAACAAAACCCTGGTCGCTCACCTGGCTACGGGTCGCGTCGGCTCCCGACTACAGCAAGCGGCTGAAAATGGGAAAACGAGACCCGTTTAAGGGAGTTGACAAGGGTAGAGTTCCCCTCGCATCACTTAACAACGGACTTGACACTCCAGACGGACTATTCTGCTATGATGGAGATATGCCACAGGCCAAGTGCTCAAGGTGCGGAGCTTGCTATCACGGTTGGGCATTACTTAACCCGCGGCATCAGATTTGCTCCGGGTGTGGTGCGAAGCTTGAGATTACACACGGGCGGGCAGTTTTTGAAGGTTACTCGCCATTTACTGCGGAAACGTTGGTAGACAATCGGTCCGCTGATGTCTCCCCTCCCCCTGACAAGGGGCAGGGCAGTCGCCGGCAGAAGAGGCGCCACCCTCCTTAAGGCTGTTTATTAACGTCCGAAGCCCTCTCCTTCAAAGGGCAGGACGAGCATCGGGTTTAGATGTCACCTGAGTCCCTTGCCGACCCCACTTAGATCATACTGGTCGCAACGCATTTCGCGCTGGTTCTTAATTCTGGCGGACAGCAAGCGCCAAAGTAAACAGGGACAGTTCTATGCTCAGTTATGAAGCTCAAAGAAGCCTTTGGTATTAAGCCTGGTGAAGTAATAAGCCTGGTTGGCGGTGGTGGTAAAACGACTCTTATGTTTGCTTTGGCTCACGAATTAGCTTCGAGTGGCCAGTCTGTTATCAGTACTACCACCACCAATATTCTTGAGCCGTCACCCTCTGAAACCCTGCTTCTTCTTCTGGAAGCGGATGAGGAGCAGATGATAAGAGCACTTCTCCACAATGTGGATAGGTACAGGCATATCACCCTGGCCAGTGGGAAGTTGCCTTCAGGGAAGTTGAACGGAGTTAGCCCGGAGTTAGTAGCCAGGTTGTCTCAACTGGATCAGGTAGCTTATGTTATCGTGGAGGCAGATGGGGCAGCTCAAAAGTCCTTAAAGGCACCAAATCCCGCCGAGCCCGTCATCCCCGCCAACACGTCTCTGGTTATACCTGTGGTGGGAATTGACGCCGTAGGCTGCCGTCTGACTGACGAAGATGTTTTCAGACCCGAAATCGTTTCCAAATTGCTTGGGTTGCCATTGGGCGAGGTTATCTCGGCAGAGGCCATTGCCTTTTTGATAACCCACCCCCAGGGCATAATTAAGGGGAGCCCTGCCCAAGCCAGGATTACCCCCTTTATCAATAAGGTGGATTTAGACGGGGGTCTATCAAGGGGAAGGGATTTGGCGGGTAAGATTCTGTCGCTGAGGCATCCCCGGATTGAGAAAGTTGTACTGGGGCAGGCTTTACTACCAGAGCCAGCGGTGGAGATTGTTTCAAGGGGTCAAAGCTAGGCTGTTAGGTGAAAGGGGGCGAGAGATTGGTTCAGTCGATGGAATGGTCTGGCGAGCCTGATCGGAGTTTAACGTGTGACTGGTCGGTCACTGGGGGAGTGTGCCTGAGTTGCCCTCGTCCTGAGAAAATGGGTAGAGCCCACGAGGCACGGCAGAGCGATACCATAAGCTGTGAGCAGCCCGGAAACTCCAAGCCACCAGCATACCAGTGGCAGTGGAATAAACAGGACGCAACTGGCTGCGATTACATTCTTCCTGACGGCGAGTGTGGCCAGCGCCGGGCCGGCCAGGATTAGCATGGGATGCGTGATCAATCCTAGCAGGACTCCGATGGTTGTCGACTCTCCCCGTCCACCCCTGAAGCCGAGAAACGCCGGCCAGTTGTGACCAATCACTGCTGCTACCCCGGTAAGCAGTACCCACAGAAGGGGGATGCTGGCGGCTTGGGCAATGGCAATAACTAGCAACCCCTTTCCAGCATCAATGAAAACCACCCCCAGCCCGGTCTTAGCCCCCAGTTGATCGAAGGCGTTATGTGCCCCCACATTACCATCACCCATCTGCCGTATATCCTTTCCTTTGAGCAAACGCCCGGCAATGTAGGCGGTGGGAATGGAACCGACCAGGTAACCCAATACTACTGTTAGCCACGGCATACTAACGTATTGTAGTAGAATTACCCCCTTTTGCCAAGAGGAGGCAATCTGGGCTATTGACAAACTGTTGACCTGAGATGTAAAATCCCGTAATCTTGGTAACTGACGTTCAGCTAAGAGACGGCGCTGCTCAAAGGAGTAATCGAGGTTCCGCTATGCCTCGAGAATACTTAACAGGAGCGGGCAAGAACAATGAGGAGGTGAAACCGGGGTGAGCGCTGTAGACCGGTTAATGAAGGGGGCTGTTGATATGCACGTTCACGCTGGCCCCGACCCGCTTCGTGAGCGGCGGCTTGATGCCGTAAACTTGGCCATACAGGCGAAGGAAGTGGGGATGCGGGCTATTGTCATCAAATGTCAGCATTATGGCACGGCCCCCGTAGCCACCATTGTCAACCGGATTGTCCCTGACTTCCTGCTGATCGGCAGCCTGGTTCTCGATGGAGGAGTGGGGGGACTGAATCCAGAGGCTGTCGAGATTGCCGCTAGAGGAGGAGCGAAGGTTGTCTGGATGCCTACCTTCTCCTCAGTGGTTGACGTTAAGAGGATGAGGGAGGACCCGCATTATCCCGTTGCGATGGCCAAAACTGCCTCACTGGAGGGGACTTCCCTGATAGACCAAGATGGCAAGCTTATGCCCCAGATGGTAACCATCCTTGAAGTGATGAAAGGTAGTGGCATGGTCCTGGCGACCGCTCATATCTCTGTGCCTGAGATTTATGCCGTTACCACCGAGGCAAGGCGGATGGAGGTCATGGTGATTATTACTCATCCGCTAACCAAAAATACAGGCAGTCCTCTTAATCTCGAGCAGCAGCGAGAACTGGCAGATAAAGGCGCCTATATTGAACATTGCTTCAATATTTGCCTGCCCCCTGAGTTGCAGTTGAGCCCTGAAGAGATGGCTCAGTATATAAAGGCGGTGGGGGCTGAGCACTGCATCCTCAGCACTGATTTTGGTCAAAACCACAATCCAGCTCCACCCGAGGGCTTTCGGATGATGCTGGCTAACATGCTTATGGCGGGGCTTTCGGAAAAAGAGCTGGAAATTCTGGTCAAGACTAATCCAGCCAAACTTCTTGGTTTAGATTAGAACCTTGATTGCTGGGCGCCTTACTGATTATACGCTGGCAACAATAATGGCTACTGCGTTCAGTTTCCCCTGCCGCTTAGCTCTGGATTGCCCTTGCATTGGTTTACACCGCTAAGGGTTGTAGAAGGGATAGAAAGACTTTGTTAGCCACTGTAGCAGTAGGAAATATGGTTGCTTGGCCACGGAACGGTTTGCGCTATGGGCGGTTAACTTGTCTTGCACACCGCACGTTTTGTTGCTAGAATGATTCAGTGCCCCAGCTTTAGTCACTGGAGCGGATTATTCGGCGCCTCACCTTTGAAAACCTCGCTGTGGCGGCGCTTGATTAGTTCTGTTGAAGTGGGCTTGTAATGGGTGAAGGCTTCTAGCAGGTGAGAGGAGATGGCAGCTAGGTATAACCCTCAAGAGATAGAAAAGAAGTGGCAGCAGCGGTGGGCTGCTGACCGGCTGTATGAGGTCGCCGAGGATGACCCCCGCCCCAAGTGGTATGCACTGACCATGTTTCCCTATACCTCGGGTGACTTCCATATCGGGCACTGGTATGCCATGGCTCCTGCCGACGTTCATGCCCGGTTCAAGCGAATGCAGGGCTACAACGTGCTGCACCCGATGGGATTTGACTCCTTCGGGCTGCCGGCTGAAAATGCCGCTATCGGCCGGGGCATTCACCCGTTCACCTGGACGATGCAAAATATAGACAATATGCGCCGTCAGCTTAAGAGCATGGGTGCTATCTACGACTGGAGCCGGGAGGTGATTACCTGCCTCCCTGAATACTACAAATGGACGCAGTGGTTCTTCCTGAAGCTCTATGAAGCCGGGCTGGCGTATCGGGGCAAGGCCCCGGTTAACTGGTGCCCTCGCTGCCAGACGGTGCTGGCTAACGAACAGGTGGTGGGGGAGGGCCTCTGTGAGCGCTGTGGGGCGGCGGTTAACCGCCGGGATTTGGAGCAGTGGTTCCTCCGCATTACCAAGTATGCCGATGAGCTTATGGAGCATGACGGCATTGACTGGCCGGAGAGGATAAAGGTGATGCAGCGCAACTGGGTGGGTAAGAGCGTTGGTACCGAGATTTCCTTCGCCCTTGACCGCCCGGGGGTGGACGAGAGGGAGATCAGGGTATTTACCACCCGCCCCGATACTGCCTTCGGGGTTACCTTCATGGTTCTGGCGCCGGAACACCCGCTGGTGGCCGAGCTGACCTCAGTGGAGAGAAGGGCTGAGGTTGAAGAATATGTGGCTCGGGCACGGCGCCAGACGGAGATAGAGAGGCTATCCACTGAGAGGGAAAAAGACGGCGTATTCACTGGAGCTTATGTGGTGAACAAGCTTAATGGGGAGAGGGTACCTATCTGGATTGCGGACTATGTGCTGCCTAGCTATGGTACTGGGGCGGTGATGGCGGTGCCGGCTCATGATGACCGTGACTTTGCCTTTGCCCAGAAATATAACCTGCCAATACGTGTAGTGGTCGCCCCGCCCGGGTGGCAGGGAGCGGACCTGGACCAGGCGTATATTGAACCGGGCACAATGGTGAACTCAGGGCAGTTTGACGGACTCCCCAGTGGGCAGGGTGCTGAAGCCATTTCTGATTTCCTGGAGGAGAGGGGTTGGGGGAAACGGACGGTAACCTACAGGCTGCGTGACTGGCTTATCTCCCGTCAGCGTTACTGGGGGGCGCCGATCCCGATGATTTACTGTGCTGAATGTGGAATTGTCCCCGTTCTAGAGAAAGACCTGCCGGTATTGCTACCGGAAGATGCCGAGTTCAAGCCCACTGGTGAATCCCCGCTCAGATACAATGAGAAGTTTGTCAACACCACCTGTCCCTGTTGTTCGGCCCCGGCCAAGCGGGAGACGGATACCATGGACACCTTTATGTGCTCCTCGTGGTATTTTCTGCGCTACGTGAGCCCTCATTGTGATGTGGCGGCCTTTGATGCTGACAAGGTGAGGTACTGGCTGCCAGTGGACTTATATACCGGTGGTGCCGAGCATGCCGTTATGCATCTACTGTATGCCCGCTTCTTTACCAAGGCGCTGCGGGACATGGGGCTGGTTCGCTTTGATGAGCCGTTTAAGCGCCTGTTCAACCAGGGAATTATCATTGTCGAGCGGCAGAAGATGAGCAAATCGAAGGGCAATGTGATTACCCCCGATGAGTATGTCTCTCAGCTTGGGGCGGATGCAGTCCGTAGCTACCTTATGTTTGTTGGCCCTTGGGAGCAGGGTGGTGAATGGGATGATAGTGGTATCAGTGGCGTAAGCCGCTGGCTTAACCGGGTATGGAACCTGCTTCTCGGCGGATACAGCGAGAGCGAGAGGGTCGGTCTTGCTGACAGGGAGAAGGCAAAACGGGAGCTAGCTCGTATCACTCACAAGACGATCAGGAAGGTTACTGATGACCTGGAGAGGATTCGCTTTAATACCATGGTGGCGGCGCTTATGGAATTCAGTAACTACCTGGCAAGGACGATGGAGGCCGGGGCAGTTGATTATGCCCACTGGGAGGAGTCGGTAGACACCCTGGTCCTGCTACTGGCTCCGACGGCACCGCATCTGGCTGAGGAGTTGTGGCAGCAGACCGGGCATGACTACAGCATCCATAATCAGCAGTGGCCAGGGTGGGATGAGGAGCTAGCCAGGGATGAAGAGATTACCCTGGTGATTCAGATCAATGGCAAGCTGCGTGACCGAATTGTAGTGCCGGCGTCTACCACCGAGGTTGAAGCTTGGCAAATAGCTGAAGAGTCGACGCGGGTGAAGCCATACCTCGAAGGTAAAGAGGTTTCAAAAAAAATATATGTGCCGGGTAGGCTGGTAAATCTGGTAGTGCGGTGATGCCAGTAGCTTTAGACATCGTAGCTAACATTGAGGCGGTAAGGGGGCGCATTGCCCACGCCTGCCAGCGCGTCGGCAGGTCGCCCGAAGAAATAACCCTGGTTGCCGTGACCAAGACTGTTGACCCGAAAGCCATTGCCATTGCTTTCGAGCTGGGCATCGGGCACTTTGGCGAAAACAGGGTTCAGGAGGCGGTGGACAAAATAAAGCAGCTGTCCAGATTTAAGCCCCGCCCCATGTGGCACATGGTTGGTCACCTTCAGACTAACAAGGCCAAGGTGGCGGTAGAAATCTTTGATGTTATCCAGAGCGTAGACTCAGTAAGGCTGGCTGAGGTGCTCAGCCGTCATACCCGGAAGACCCTGCCCATTTTGCTTGAGGTTAATGTTGCCGGCGAGGCCAGCAAGAGCGGTTTTTCGGCAGCTCAGGTGGCGCCGGCACTGGAGGCAATTTCTCGCCTGCCCCGGCTTGAGATAAAGGGGCTCATGACCATGGCGCCGCTGGTAGCCGATGCCGGGCAGGTTCGCCCGGTATTCCGCGAGCTACGTTCTCTGCGGGACTGCTTTGGGCTGGAACATCTATCGATGGGCATGACCGATGACTTTGAGGTCGCTATCGAAGAGGGAGCAACGATGGTCAGGATCGGTCGGGCTATTTTTGGCGAGAGGGAGATAAGGTGAAGATCGCCTTTATTGGTGGCGGAGCTATGGCGGAGGCGATGTTATCGGCCATTTTAGAGGCAGGGATAACTCCTCCACCCGCAATATCCGTAAGTGACATTAGCGATACGCGCCGCCTCTATATTGAGCATAAATATGGCGTGGCGGTTGTCAGCAGCAACCAGGGAGCTATAGAGAATGCTGATGTCGTCGTTCTGGCAATTAAACCGCAGAATCTGGCTGAGGTGATGGCTGAGCTCAATGGCTGGCTTAAATCCGACCAGCTGGTATTATCTATCATTGCTGGAGCGAGGGTTAATAAATTATCTCAGGGGCTGAATCATGGCTCTATCGTTCGGGTTATGCCCAATGCTCCGGCCCAGATTGGTGAGGGTGTAAGTGTCTGGACGGCAACTGGCAAGGTAAGTGAGGAGCAACGGGAATGGGCAGCTTCTATTCTCAGGGCGATGGGCAAAGAGTTTCGTGTTGCTGATGAGAAATATATTGATATGGCCACCGCCGTCAGTGGCAGTGGGCCGGCCTATATCTTTCTCATGATTGAGTCCCTGGTTGAGGCAGCGGTGCACATCGGCCTCCCCCGGGATATGGCGCAGGAGCTGGTACTCGAGACAATCCTGGGCTCGGGGCACTTCGTTCAGAGGTCGGGCAGGTCGCCGGCTGAGTTGCGCCGGATGGTTACCTCTCCCGGCGGCACTACTGCCGAGGCACTGCGCCGGTTGGAAGAGGGGGGATTCTCCGAGTTATTAAAGCAGGCGGTCGCCGCTGCCTATAATCGAGCCAGGGAGCTGGGAGGCTAGGTATGGTGTCTAACTTCCTTGGCTTTATCAGTTTCTTGTTGCAGGTGGCGACAATACTTATCATATTTCGAACAGTCATGTCTTGGTTTTCTCCACAACCAACAAATGTGTTGGCTATCTACCTCTATCGGGTTACCGAGCCAATTCTAGCACCCCTGCGTCGCATTATTCCCAGAACGGGCATGGTGGATTTTAGTCCGCTGCTGGCTATCGTGCTGCTGCAATTGATATCGCTAGTCCTGGGTTCTCTCTATTAGAGGTGTTTGGTTTGGATTATCTAAAGCTGGTTATCAAAAAGTCTCTTTTTGCGGGGCTGCTGATGGTCTTGGTGCTAGCCCTTGTCGTGGCTACAGTCCCGTTGCCTGCCCAGGCCGATCCCGATACCGATGCCTGGGGCAGGTATCCTATCCCTGAGAAGGGTGAGGCTGGTGGCTGGGTTCTGACCAGTGATGTTAGGAGTGAGGCAACTGGTGTTACTGCCATCGCGGTCGCTTTTGATAGTACTATCTATGCTGCCACCGAGGAGATTACAGGTTCTCCATTAGATGGCTACAACCTGTTCCAGTCCACTGACGGCGGCTATAGCTGGGAGCCGTTGTGGAAAATCCCGGCTCATGATAACCCGAATGGTGATACTAAGATAATCTCCCTTGTCCTGCCTGATTGGGAGGATACCGATACCCTGTATCTGGCAACCGAGTACAATATCTACAAGTCCACTGATGGCGGCGAACATTTCATCAGCCTTGGTCGACCCCCACTGGACGAAAGCGCGCTGATTACGTCTTTTGACGTTACTGACTATGGTGGCACCCATCTTGTTGTGGTCAGCACTCGGGATGCCGATAATGATGACTACGGTGGGGTCTATTTCTATGATCAATCGCGCCCGTTTACCGGCTGGGCTGACCTTCGGGTGGGCAGTGCTCCCGCCGGCACCAAGTATGACGTGCTTGCTGTTGCCTTTCCCCCCAATTTTACCGATGATGAGCAGGTTGTCGCTGTGGTAACTGATGAGGAAAATACCATCGTTACCGCCAAGCTTGGTAGCGCCGATTGGGGGACCACCGTTGGGGATGCTTATCTCTTGGACCCGACCTCTGGCCTTCCTGGTGAACCCTGGGCAGCCACTGGCGCCAGCCTTGCCTTTCCTGCTGACTATGACTCAGATGTCGCGGAGGATAGATACATGCAGTATGTCGGGCTTGATGTTGGCGGGGTAACTGGTGGCATCTATATGATAATGGGGGTTGAAGCTCCTGATGATTCTATTGCGGTTCCTGTGTTTTTCCCGGCTCCGGTTCATTCACTGGCTGCTGCCGGTGAGGCTTATGGTGCTGGAGTAATTGTCGGCGAGGGTTTTGACCCCACCGCGGTCGGGGCTTTTACCCCCGCCTTTGCCATTGCCGGCCTGACGGATGGCAGTGTGGTCAGCATAGCCACCGGCATCGCCTACACCCCACCGTCGGCATACCCGGCAGAAAATACGGTTGTTGCGCTGGGCGGGTTTCACGGCTCGGGGTACTTCGTCTATGCCGGTACCTCCGGCATTAATGGCGGCTTTGCCCGCAGCGTTGACACCGGGGCTACATTTGCCCGCACCGCCTTCATCTGCGATGACCTTGAGACCATTACTGATATAGCGGTATCACCAATCTACCGTAAAGATGGCACAGCTTACATGATTACCGAAGGACACTCCGGTAACAACATACTGTGGCGGACAACAGACCGCGGCCAGACCTGGGACGCGGTTCTTACTGAAGGTTTTAAGGTAACCAGTCCCAACGGTGATACAAATACTGTCGGCGCCTTTGATAAGGTCGCCATATCACCACGCTTCGCCTCTGATACCACCGTATTTATTAGTGAGTCAGGGAGTGAACCGGGTATATGGAGGTCAGTAGATAACGGCTTCCGCTTTTCTCCACTGCCAAGCAAGACGGGAACTGTGGGCGCAATCGATTCCTGGGTAGTAGTCGGGATTAAAGAGGTATTGGTCGGTGATAACCAGGGCGATTTCTATAAAACCACCAATGGCGGCCTGACCTGGAGCCCGGCGGTAGCCACTGGCCTAACTGGCTTCAGCTCTATGGCGCTGTCACCGGACTATGATAATGATCAGACTATCCTTGCTGGCGATGGTGATGGTAATGTTTATCTCTCCACGGATGATGGCGAGACTTGGCACCAGCCAGCTGACTCAGCCACCAGCCTCGGCGGCGGCACAGTAGTTGCCTTCTCGCCACATTATACCCAAAACAGGACTATCTATGCCGCTGATTCAGATACCGATACCGGCATTTTGCGATTTGTCATTGGCAAGGATACCCGCTGGCAGCGAATTGACCGGGCAAATCCAGAGCGAATTGAAGAGGTTACCCCCAATATCACCGGCCTCTATGTCGCTGACGATGGAGATGGCTTGAGTGTGCTTTATGCTACCAATTCTGACCCTGTGGTATCCCGTACAGTTGGCACTAGTGCCGCTGAAGGGGGCGTGGCGCGCTGTCTCAATCCGGCGGGTGTAATTTCCTCAGACGATGACGCCCCCTTATTTGAGATGGTAAATAGCGAACTGCCTTCAGGTACTGAGCTCACTGGCTTATGGTATGCTGAAGGTCACCGGTTATGGTCTATTGACACTGCTGCCACTCCTATGGTTCTTTATGCCTATGAGGGCACGCTTACTGTGCCTCTGCAGCTCGACTCGCCGGTCGATGGTGCCAGTTCCGGCAGACAGACCAGTGGTCAGGTTTCATGGCAGGCAATCAGCAGGGCCACGTCTTACGAGATATGGTATGATACTGCCCCGAGCTTCAACCAGTCTCCCGCCCGGTTATACTCTGAGGTGGCTCGTGCCGATATCACTGGTCTGGAAAGCGGTGTTACCTATTACTGGCGGGTGAGGGTAGGGCAGCGGGGCACTTCAATACTTGAGCCCGGGGCCATTATTGCCATCGGTGCCCCGGTTCTCAGCCGCTTCTCAGGCACCTGGTCATTTACTACCGCGCTCGGCGGCGGCCAGTGGTCTCCATTCACCACGCCGGATGGTATTGCTCCATTGCCTGGTGCTACCAGCGTGGCGGTAAGGCCTACCTTCCACTGGGATCCGGCTGACCGGGCTACCGCGTACGAGCTGGTAGTGGCCAGGGACAGCGAGTTTGCCGATGTGGTTATCGCCAGGGTGGGCGACAATGCGTTGTCTACTACTGTGTGGGCATCTGACAGCGATTTGGACTACGGCACCACCTACTACTGGAAAGTCCGAGCCGTCAGCGCTACCAGCTATAGCCAGTGGGCAGTTGGCATCTTTACCACTGAGTCAGCGCCGCTAGCGCCGTCATCACCACCACCACCTTCCCCCCCCCCTCCCCCTGCCGCATCCGGGACTCCCGTATCTATTTGGGTGATACTGGCTATTATTACCGTGCTGATTATGGTGTTGCTGGTGTTGATAATGACTACGCGGCGCTCCTACTAGGTGTCGCCGTGGTTATACTTTAAAGAAAAGGGGACAAGGTTACTTAAGGGGCCCCGCCCCTTAAGTAACCTTATAAAGGACCTTGTTTGTTGCTATTTTATTGGCTCTGGCTTATATTTATCTAGGGGAGGTTTTGAGATGAGAAGTGTATTATGTGGTTGTTTAGGGTTTTTAGTTTCTGCTTTGTTCGTGATATCAGTAACCACCCACACCTTTTTATTAAACTTAACAGCAAACAATCTTTAATCTCGGGCGACGCATACTACTTGACATCAGAACCCTACCCTAAATCACTTCAACAACTTATCATAATAGCACGTTCTAGTTGTGCGTATTTTACTTACGCACATTCTTTATGTGCGTTTACCACCAGAGCTAAAAACGCACCCACTGACATAAAACATATATACTAAAAGCACCCCCTATAAAGTGAGAACCATGTCATTCTTAAGCAAAACCGAAAGAGAAATTCTAGCCGCTTGGCGAGGACAAGACGTACAACACAAAGTCATAGCAGATCGAACAGGAAGAAGCGTAACCGCTATCAACTCTCACCTCACTAGGATCTTCCAAAAATACAGAGAGGCCATCAAAGTCATGAACAAACACCCCCAGATATTCAAAGGTAGATTCAAACAACACAACTCAAAAACGTGGGAAGAAATCAGGATACTAAGAAAAAACATAAAGGAAACTGAGAAATGATAGAAAGGAACTTTCCCATCTTTGAGACAGAACAAAACTGCTATGATCTAATAATCGAGGCAATCGAAACAGATAACCCAAACATATCGAAAGAACTTCTGTTAAAATATAAGGAACACTTTGAAACACTGGGGTTAATGCTCTACTCACCACCACCGAAAAGTCTTCTCCCAACATGGAAGGGATATAGATAATGCCGTCACTTCTTAAGCCCATAACGGCTGTCAGGTGCCCAATCAGCAGACGCCTCGTAACGGTCGAATCCTGTGAAGATTGCAAATGCGTCATAAACATTCGACGGCCCTGGAACCACTACATCGTAAAATGCGACCCCGGAAAAGCGCCCTCTAAACAGTTCAAAGTGAAATCTCCGTCTGAGTTATTAACTCAAGAGGATGTTGATGAGGAAGCCGACAGGATTCTTTCTTTACAGTAAACCTTTTATTCCTTCTTCTTCTTCTTATTATCTGATTGATATGTCTAACGTGTACATAGAAAAGAAAAGCTACAACAGCATCATCCGCCTCGGAGAAGACCCCAAAGACTTTGTTAATGACGCAGTAAAAGAAAAACTCAAAAAGGAAGCCACAAAATGAAGAAGGCTACCAAATTAGACGCACTCGAACACCTCAAAAAAATCAGTCAAATAGTTGAGACAGGAGATTTTATCGAGGTAACCATTTCAACAGAAAAACCATATTCATGGTCTCCAGCCATCAAGGGAAGGAATTATCTTCGTTTGACCATCGATCTCATAACCAAGGAGGTCACGGGGCAATGAGAGATCATCTTCTCAGGGGTCAAACCCGCATCGATCAACACGCCGCCCTCCACTGGACCTGGATGACGTTGCAGAGCAACACAAAAAAGAAATCAATAGAGAACATCAGGAATATGCTACGTGTGCTTGCCAAAGGAACCGACGTGGACTTTGAGGGCATCATAAAACAACTAATGGAGGACGGGTAGAGTAATGACAAAAAGTCAAAGGCCAAAAGTTAAAGGCCAAATAGTAGACGACCGCCTCCTATGGACGTGCCCCAAATGTAATAAAGTCACCAAGAGTCACATCAATAAACCTGTCAGGAAATTCTTGAAGAGCCGAGATATATCTACGGAGATGCCTAAGCTGTGTCAGAGCTGTCCACCGAAGGTATTTACTTGGTGTATTGTGGAGGTTGTTGACGATGAGTAGCAAATGGGATAAAATGAGGGCGCACTATAACAGCCTCCACAACGACGATGTAGGCGTCAGTGACATCATAAGCTTGATTGATGATTTCGAGGCTGCGAGGGACGCGATGAAGACGAAACTAGAGGCAATATATGAGATCGTGGAGAAATATAGAACCGGAGAACACTCATTAGCCAAAGCCCATATAGCCTTATTCAAAATAGATGTGGAGGTGTTGGGTGA
>SDBU01003033.1_pt1 | contig 21685 bp, 18 predicted proteins | sample 2277071 | NCBI WGS metagenome assembly SDBU01 (sample SAMN10397929, study PRJNA504765) | marine sediment metagenome | isolation source: marine sediment core GS08_GC12, 126 cmbsf | place: Arctic Ocean: Gakkel Ridge, Loki's castle | collected 2008 | reverse complement strand
TTGTCAAACAGCTGGTGGAGGCCCAGGGAGGCAGTGTCCGGGTTGAAAGTACTGTCGGCAAGGGCAGCACCTTTTCCTTCAGTATTCCGTTCCGCATGACATAAAATAACGAAAATCTGATACCAGTTTTGACTGTGATACAAAATGTGGCAATCAGCCTGGGCCATTGTGATTTAAAGAGTGGTATAATCACATAGAGCCAGCTCAAGAGAATAAGCTTAAAGGAGACCAGAGTAAATGACAAAGACTAGTCCGGAAGAGGGTCCTACCAGCAAGTGGATTTCTTACCGTCCGGGAATCAAGATCTTGGACTGTACAATTCGTGATGGCGGACTGATGAATGCTCATCGTTTCGATGATGAGGTCGTGAGGGCTGTTTATTCAGCATGTGTCGATGCCGGTATCGACTATATGGAAATCGGATATATAAACTCCAGAAGAATCTTTTCCCCGGCCGAGCATGGTGCGTGGAAGTATTGCAGGGAGGATGATATCCGGCGCATTGTCGGTGAAAACGATACTCCGTTGAAACTCTCGGTTATGGCGGATGCCGAAAAAAGCGACTACCATAATGACATCTTGCCCTGCGACCAGAGCGTACTGGATATGGTCCGGGTGGCGACCTACATCCACCAGATACCCTCAGCCCTGGACATGATTAAGGATGCTCACGACAAGGGCTATGAAACCACTGTCAACCTGATGGCTATTTCAACGGTTAATGACCGGGAGCTGGATGAGGCGCTGGAGATATTGTCGAATTCAGAAGTGGGCGCTATATACATCGTGGACAGTTTTGGCTCTCTCTACAGCGAACAAACCCATTTCCTTTTAGAGAAATACATAAGGTACGCCCAATCAAGCGGGAAACTGGTCGGGATGCATGCCCACAACAACCAGCAGTTGGCCTTTGCCAATACCATTGAAGCGATTATAAAGGGGGCCGACATGCTGGATGCAACCATGGCGGGACTCGGTCGTGGTGCTGGCAACTGCCCGCTCGAACTACTGGTCGGCTTCCTCCATAATCCCAAGTTCCATCTCAGGCCTATCCTCCAGTGCGTTCAGCAATACATCGAGCCACTGCGGGAGGAGCTTATGTGGGGATTTGACACTCCCTACATGATTACCGGGTTGCTAAACCAGCACCCGCGTGCCGCCATGGAGTTCAATGCCGGTAAGGATAGAGGCGACATAGTTAAATTCCTCGATTTGATTAGCGAAGAAGAGTAAACAGCAATATTAGAGTTCGTTGCTTCCCCACCCATCAGGGACAACGGGCTGGATACATATCCGGAGCCAGAAGGCATATTCCGCTTATATTTTTGATACGCTGTTATCGCCGCTATTGGCTATCCAGATATGGACGCCGTCAAAAGCTATATCGTACGGGCTATTGCCAACCGGAAATGGGCCAACCAGGCTGCCGTCAGAGACCTTGAGCTTGGTCACCGTATTACTTCCATAGTTAGCCACCCATACATTCACTCCGTCAAAGGCCAGTGACGTAGGGTTTAAACCAACTTGATAGGTGTCCAGCAAACTACCGTCAGAGGCCTTGAGCCTGGTCACGGTGTTGTTTTCATGGCTGGCTATCCAGATGTCGGTGCCGTCAAATACTATGCTGCGCGGATTTCCAATCTGGAATGTGCCCTGCAGGCTGCCGTCAGCAGCACGAATTTTCATCAATGTATTGCCCGTTTCGTTGGCCACCCAGATATTAGCTCCGTCAAAAGCCAGCGATGTGGGGCTGGCGCCAACCGGAAACACCCCCTGAAGGCTGCCATCAGAAACCTTAAGCTTGGTAATAGTATTATCACCGCTGTTGGCCACCCATATATTTGCCCCGTCGAAAACCAGAGCCCTGGGCTCTTTGCCTACACCAACAATATCTATTCGGCTGCCATCGGAAGCTTTAAACTTCATCACGTCGTTACTGCCAGAATTTGCCACCCAGATATGGGCGCCGTCGAAGGCTATATCCTGAGGTCCCACCCCCGTGGGGAAAGAGCCCAGCAGGCTGCCATCTGAAGCCCTGAGTTTCATTATGGTGTTGCTGCTGTAGTTAGCCACCCACATATGGTCACCGTCAAAGGCTAGAGCTCGGGGGCCGGATGCTACCGGGAAAGCGTAGTCAGTGGTGGAAGCCTCATACCAGCGTAACAGTGCGACCTGCATCGGGCTGTAATCAAGCCCAGGTGGCCCTTCAGCCCCCGGCGGCCCTATCGGCCCTTCCGGACCCGGTAGCCCCTCAGGCCCTTGCGGCCCCTGTAGTCCTTGTAGTCCTTGCAGTCCCTGGGGCCCCTGAGAGCCGGCGGGCCCTTGCGGCCCGGCTTCTCCCTGCAGACCGGTGGGGCCTTCCATACCCTGCGGCCCTGCCGGTCCCTGTGGCCCTTGTGGGCCGATGGCACCGGTGCAACCTGCTACGGTAAATACAAGAACAGAAATCACGATGAGGAACAGGGGCACTCCACTTAAAACTTTCATAATCTTTCCTCCCTTTAGGCTCACCTCATGAAAACGATATGCAATCCTGTCTTATTCAGGATTACCCGGTTTAATTATTCGGTGAGCTTTGGTCTTGAGTCTTTTTAAATCCTCTTCAGCAAATAGCCGCCAACCATTCCTGTCTCGATATACTACATCATCGAATATACCTTGCCTGACCCACCTGAGAAAGGTATTCCTGCTTATTCCCGCCATGGTGCAGGCTTCCGCCGTTCTATAATACCTTTCATTATTCAATATTAATGGCATTCTGACTCTTCGTTATAATATCAATGACTGAATATACTTAATTATATCCAGGTTGTTCAGCAATACATGACCCAAATGGGTCAATTTGTTAAGGATTTAGTAGCGGGATAATCGTACTGGTGAAGTCCCCGGAAAAACAGCCAAGATACAAACAGGGACCCGAGGGGGGCTTCTTGTTGGTGTTCGTTCTTATCGGATCCGGCTCCAGCGTAGTCTGTTACTGATATTATCGGGCGGCCTTTTTCATCTGGAGAAACGGGCTCGACTTCCTGTTGAACTATGGAGAAACTGCGAATATAAAGATTGAAGTGGCGACCCCGAGGGGATTCGAACCCCTGATCTCCACCGTGACAGGGTGGCATGTTAGACCGCTACACTACGGGGCCACGCGGCATGCTGGCCGGCCAGACGATGCCTGGCAAAATAAGTGTATCAATGGTGGGGCATTGTGTCAAACTGCGACCTGCTTTATTGTGTAGAAAGTGCTATGATGTACATCAGGAGGTGAACAGGCATGAAAACGCTGGAAGTTCTCGAAAAGGTGTTGAAAGGAAAAAGGATTAAGGTTTCTACTATAAGGCATTATCGGGAAGCCCTGGGGTCGTTGGCAAAGTACTCGGAAGAATGGCCAGACAGCGGTGCGGTTATTAATGAGTGGATGGGTACGTTGACAGAATATGCTGATACTACCGTTAGGAATTGGTATGCTTTTGTTAATTCGGCTGGTAAGTATATGAAAAAGGTGGCAAAGATAGATAATCCCTGTGAGGGTGCTGACAGGCCAAAGGTAGAAAAGAAACGTAGACGTTATTTCAATGCTGTTGAATTATTGAAGATTATTCAGGCGTGTAGGTTTGAACAGGACAAGGTCTTGATTTTGACCTTGATAGATAGCGCTTGCAGGATTGGTGAATTGGTAGGATTGCGGGAAAAGGCTGTCGGTGAAGCTTGGTTGTATTTGAAAGGTAAGACTGGTGAAAGGCGCTATCGTTGTGATAGCGTGATATGCAATAAGCTCAAGGAAATAGGTGCTGGTGGTGTGCCGATATTTACGGGTCAAAATGGTAAAGAGGCTGATGTTGATTGTTTGAAGCATAGAGTAAGGCGTGTGATTGCAAGAGCCGGTATCACTGGTAGTAAGTTAGGTGCACATACCTTGAGGCATAGTGGTGCTAGTTTGGTGGCTCAAGAGACAGGGTCGGCGTTGGCTGTCAAGGCGTTGTTGCAACATGATAATATAGAAACGAGTATGGGTTATATTCATGATGTTGAAGATGTTATTCAGCAAAGAATTAGTCCGTTAAGGCTGGTAAGTGAAAAGGTTTTAGGTGAAGGTGCTGAGGTTGGGTTTGAGACTAAACAGATAGGATTAGTGGCCTCTCCTGGAGGGCTTGGTGATGATGCTGGCGTTGTTGAAGGTGAGGCGGTTGACGTAGTTGATGATATGCTTGATGAGCAGTTTATTGAAATCAAGGATGGTGTCTCGGTCAGGCCGTTGTTAAAAACGGAAGATTTGCGGTTGATGAGGCGGTTGTTTATTGCGGTTATCAGAAGTGGTGATATATTAGGTTCTGATGAGACATTGGTTAAAGAGCTAATGAGGCGTATACTTTGTAAGGTGAAGTAAGGTAGGTAGAGATGGAGATGAATACAGAAAAATTGAGTGAATTAGATAAACAAAAGCTACTTAAGGAACTAAATGACTTTAAAGAGAGCCTGTTACGCTATAAAAAGCGACAAGAACATTTTGGGCGCGTGCAATTCACAGCTGGGCAGATTAAGAAACTTGAGGAACTGCAGGTAAGACTTCGGCGTGAATACCGCTGGCTAAAAGATAAGATTTCCAAATACGGAGGCCAGCCCACTTTTAGAACTCATGGTATAAATGACGATGCATTTCGCTATTGTTTGAGTTCTCTACATCTTGTACCTGACCAATTCACTGCATTGGACAAGGGATTAAACTTAGTCAGCAAAGCTATTGAAAGAATAGAGTCTACCCCCGTAGTTACCACTGAATTAAAGGTCACTGATACCAAACAAAAATCGGAGGTTGTTAACAAAGAACCTTGTCATCTCTTTGACAAAATACAATTTCATCCAAAAGTAATCGAGGTCAGCGAGTCTCTCTTTAAAACAGAGAACTACGCACCAGCCATCTTTGAAGCATTCAAAGCAGTAAACAATTTGGTAAAAGAAAAGTCAGGATTGACTCCAACCGAAATAAGGAAAATGACAGATAAACAACTTATGGCAAAGGTTTTTGATGAAAGCAACCCTATCATTAAGCTAAACGAACTACAAACCGATACCGAAATAAGTGAGCAAGAAGGTTTCAAGTTCTTATTTATGGGAGCAACCGCAGGAATAAGAAATCCCAAAGCTCATGATAGTGTTGTTCAAAGAGACCCCTATAAAACACTAGAGTATTTGGCATTTGCAAGTCTGTTAATGAAAAGAATAGATTTTTGGGAAGCAGATTAAGTGAAGAGGGATTGAATATTATAAAGTTGTCAAGGAATGCAGGTGAATTTAGAAAATCGGTCGTGGAGGCTGTTGATAAGGTAATAGAATTAAAAATAGGGCTACTGTCCGATTAAGCTAGGTTTGGATAAGGAAGAGGCTAGGAAATCAAAGACGAAGTAATAGGAAGCAGTCAAGAACGACTGAAAGTCGGGCAAAGCCTGTATTCTTGACGGCTGGTGTAGTAGTAAGATAATAAGACATGGGGGAGCTGATTAAAGCTCTCCTTATTAGTTGTAGTGCATCTGGTAAGGACATTAAGGCCATTGTTGAAGACTGAGGATTTGAGGTTGATGAGGCGGTTGTTTATGGTAGCTATTAGAAGCGGTGGTGTAGGTGGTGGTGTAGGCTCTGATGAGACAGGGGCTAAAGAGCTAATGAAGCGTATGCTTCGTTTCGTAAAGTGAAGTAAGGATTGACAGTGTAACTGGGAAGTGTTAGTATTTTAACAGTAGCTTAACAATAGAATAAGCTAAGGTGTGGTTATAGTCATTGTAATAAAATTGCTGATTATAACTAATTGTTAGGGAATTAAGTGATGTAATTCTCTTAACATTGTTGACCCTGGTCAGGGGACTAATTTAGGGACATCGTTTAGAAACGGTGTCCTGTTTTTTTATATATAGGAGGTAGTAAATAGGACGCTGATAAGGCTCAAACGGAGACTGCGGGCTGCTCGGTATTTCCAAAGTTCGCAAAGCGGAGTGCGAGAGAGTATCTGGGAGTATAAGCGGAAGGTGTCTAGCAGCCAATATGGATGTAGAGAGGATTAGATATGAGGAGTAAACGGGTGAATGGTAAACATAGGGTTGGTGGAAAATATCGTATAGATTTTGCTTGTAGTGCGTTGTGTATGCAAGGCATTGAAGCCTTTGGCGGTGGTGGCAAGGCTTTAGCCTGCCACATTGGAAGGTGGTATTAGGTTCTTCAGTACAATAGGTATATTAAAAGGGTTGAGATGTGAAGGAAAAATAGTAGTGCAAAAGATTGGAAGGGAAAAAGAAACTGAAGGGGCGGTAAAACAGAGCTTCTTTTTTGCCCTTCACTTGATTAAGTATATGATAAAGGATTGCATGTTGTATACAAGGGGTGCAAAGTGAGTGAGAAAAAAGGGCTAAAGGTGGGACAGGTAAAGACGGGTCAAAAGCGTGGTCGTTGTAGTCAATGTTACCCGAAGGATTACAAGTGGTGGCGTCCACTATATGCAATGAGGGCGGTGTATATCAGGTTGCCCTTGAGGGGTTTCGTAAGGATAGGGTGGTTCTTCGAGGAATGCGGTCATGTGGTCATTGACGGTAGTTGGTTAAAATTGGAGAGCAAGCAAAAATGATGCGGGAAGTTAGCTCAGTTGGTTGGAGCAATCGGTTAAGTATCTTAAATCAAGGGAGGTTGAAGTATTTGATAGATATGGTATGATAGCTGAAGTAGATGGTCTTTCCTCTCCCATGAAAGAGAAAGAATAAAAATGTCCATACAAGTAAAAAATCTCAAGATGTCAAGGTCGAAATGTAATGGAGTTCGTAGAAGAGCCTTGACGCTTGTTTTATAATATAAAAAAGGACATTTTATCCGTGAAGTTGCAGGGTGCTAAGAGTTAGTAAATGAAAGTTAAAGTGAGCATATGTTTAATTTAGTGAGCAATGTACAGCAGGCAGTGGTAGGGTTAATGAGTATATACCCAGCTTGTACAACAGGTTCTTGCTTTATTGTGAAGCAGGCAGATAATGCGCTCGGTGTTAGTTAGACAAGCGAGCGTTGTCGCCGCTTTCCCGTTATGGTATAATGGGCAATCGATTATTGGGGGAAGTAAGTGGCACCTAGAAGCGTAAAAACATCCAGGGGCGGGAAGGGGGTGGCTGAGCGGAGGGAAGTAAAAGAAGAGCAGCTGCGGGCTTATGAATTGATGCTGGTTATAAGCCCGGAGGTTATCGCAGAGAAACTGGATCTGGTACTGGATAATCTAAGGCAGCTTATTACCGGCTCTGGCGGTGTTGTTTCCGGGGTGGAACAGTGGGGCAGTCGAAAGCTGGCCTATCCGGTAAAGGGTTTTGTGGAAGGTAACTACGTTCTGTTTCAAATCCAGCTAAAGCCAACACAGAGCAGGGAGATAGAAGCGAAGCTGCATATTTCTGAAGATGTGATACGTCATCTATTGATGAAGCAGGACAGTTGATTCTATTTACGGTCTAGCGAGGGAAAAGGAGCTTTGGGGAAATGGTGAGTCTTAATAAAGTAATGATTATCGGTAATGTGGGCAATGACCCCGAAATGCGTTTTACCCCCAATGGTAACCCCGTAACCTCATTCCGGGTGGCTACCAACCGGGGTTATACTACACCTGACGGTGAGCGCAAGCAGGAAACTGACTGGTTTAGTGTGGTTTCCTGGAACAAACTGGCCGAGCAATGCAATCAGTTTCTTGGCAAGGGACGGCTTGTCTATGTCGAAGGGCGCTTGCACAACCGTAGCTGGGAAGGACAGGACGGGCAAAAGCGTTATCGCACCGAGATAATAGCCAGCAGGGTAACTTTCCTTGATAGACAGGCGTCAGCGCCTCTGCCTGAAGAAAAGGCGGATGAAACTGAAGCCGCTGTTGAGGAGTTGAGCCCTGATGATATCCCGGAGTAGATGGTCGAGAGAAAGTAACTTGAGCAGGAGAGTTGAGTAGTGGCGGGACGGATAACTAGAAATCCTAAGGGCAGGACAGGCAGGTGGGGTGGCGGCAGGTATGCGCCCAGGCGTAAGGTCTGTTTTTTCTGTAGTAATCATATAAAGGAGATAGGCTACAAGGATATCCCGGTTCTGGTTAAATATATATCGGATCGAGCTAAGATTGAGCCACGCCGTCGGACAGGCACCTGTGCCCGACATCAGCGTGCCCTGGCGCTGGCGATAAAGCGAGCGCGACACCTTGTATTGCTGCCGTTTGCACCGGATCACATTCATAAAATGGGAATGGTTGCCGTAGGTGTTCCTGCGCCTAAAATTGAGTCTAAGCCGCCAGAGGATACCGCTGCTGAGGCAGTTGAGGAGACGGCTTAATATTATTTGGGAAATTTGGTGTTTGTGTAATTCCAGACACTGGTTATCTTCCGGTTAATCTATTGCCTCTGCCTGTTGTCTAAGGGGCGATTAAGTTGTGAGATTGACTTTTTGCTCTGTTTAAGGAGTTGACGTGCCTAAAAGGACTTATCAGCCGAAGAGGATTCCGAGGAAGCGAGAGCACGGTTTTCTGGCCCGGATGAGCACCCGTGGCGGCCGGGCGGTAATAAAGTCGAGGCGACTCAAAGGCCGCAAGCGCTTGGTCGTGGTCTGAGGTGCCGTAGCAGCGACCTGTTTGTGAAATCATCTCCCCCTGGTAAACTTTCCCAGCCTTGATAATTGGTTCGGTTGCGAGTAAACTGAGAGATAATGAAGGGGGAGCAGTACCTTAGCAAATCGTGGCAATATGGTCTGGTTCATAGCCGGGGCCGTTTATATCCCGGCAATCTGGCAGTACTAAAGGTGTTGCCCAACGGTCTTGAATTATCCCGGTATGGCTTTGTCGTCAGCCGGCGAGTGGGCAAAGCGGTGGTAAGAAACAGGCTGAAGCGGTTGTTTCGTGAAATCCTGCGCTGCGCACCACTTAAGCCGGGCTGGGATGTTGTCATTATTGCTCGTCCCCGGGCAGCCGGGGCCAGTTTTGCCGGCATAAAGAACTTGATACTGAGTCTGCTATCCCGGGCTCAGTTACTTATGGAGAATTATGAAGAGTCTTGCATTAGGACTAATTAGGCTTTACCAGAATACAATATCACAGGTTTTACCCCCTTCCTGCCGTTTTACCCCAACCTGCTCTCAATATACCTATCAATCTATTATAAAATTCGGTGTTTTAAGGGGGGTATGGTTGGGCGTAAAGCGGCTGGCTCGTTGCCACCCCTTTCATGCGGGTGGCTATGACCCGGTGCCCGATAATCTGGGCCGGTGCTAAAGATTATGACGTTTAGATATAGAAGTTTAATTCCCAGCAAGATGTGGCTGTTGCTCGTTATACTGGTTAGCGGGCTGGTTGTCTCCGGATGTGTCGGCTTTGGCGTGAGCCAGGGGGGCTGGTCGGGGGTGGTGGTCGCCGGTGACCGGCTTTACTTTGGCTCAAGCGAAGGCGCGCTGGTAGCCCTGAATAGCTCAGGCGGTAGCCGCCTGTGGGAAGTTCCATTTGAGACCTCGGGGGGTGGTGGTTTTGGCTGCGCCCCTACCAGTTCATCAGTAGTTCTCTATGGCAGCCCGGCGGTGGCTGAGGACCTTGTCTTTGTCAGTGGCTTTGACGGCAAGGTTCGTGCCATCAATGCCCAGTCCGGTGCAGCAAGGTGGGTCTATCCCCGTGAAGGTGTCCTCCATTCCATCATTGCTGGCCCGCTGGTAGCGCAGGGAAGGGTCTACATCACTACCACTGGCGGCGATGTCCTTGCGCTGGAGGCGGCTACCGGCGACCTGGCGTGGCAGTTTGAAAACAGGGGTGAAATCTGGGCAAAGCCGGTGATTAGCGGCGATACCCTGTTTATCAGTGTCTTTGATAAAAAGCTGTATGCCCTGGATGCCAGTACCGGTGACGAGAAGTGGGCCCAGCCGTTCGAGACTCAGGGGCCGGTTGTGGCACCTCCCCTGGTATATAATGATACTCTCTATGTCGCTTCTTTTGACCGGCACATCTATGCCCTGGAGACTGACAGTGGCCAGTTGAAGTGGCAATTCCCGGCTGACGATGGTGCTGAAAATACACCTCGCCAGTGGTTCTGGGCCAGCCCGGTGGCTTACGAGAATACCATCTACGCCGCCAATATGGATGGCTTGGTCTACGCCATCGATGCCGAAAGTGGAGCGCTGGTCACCACCTTTGACCTTGAGGACGCCATTTCGTCAACGCCGGTCGTGGCCGATGGAGTGGTTATTGTCGCCGCCCAGGAAGGCGCGATATTTTCAATTGATACCGGTAGCGGCAGTCTCTTGAAAATGCGTGATATAGCAGGCACCATCAAGGCACCGCTTGTCTATAGCGGGGGTGTTGTCTATATCCACGCCCTGGCAGATGAAGTTATCTACGCCTTGAATCCAGAGACCGGGTTAATCATCTGGGACATGACGATTAATTAGCCGGAGGGGTAGTTTTAGTTGGATATTGGAGCCATTTGGGACCTGATTATTCTCCAGCCCATGATTAACAGCGTTATTACGCTGTCCAGTGTTCTTTTTAGCAACTTCGGGCTGGCCATTATAGCCCTGACCATTGTTGTCCGCGGGCTGATGTATCCCCTGACCGTAAAGCAGCTCCACGCCACCAAGGCCATGAAGGACATGCAGCCCAAGATTGCCGAACTCCAGAAGAAACACGGCAAAGACAAGCAAAAGCTGGCCGAGGAGCAGATGAAGCTCTACAAGGAGTCCGGGGTCAGCCCCGCCGGCTGCCTGATGCCAATGCTCCTCCAGATGCCCATTTGGATAGCCCTGTATCAGGCCATCATCCGTGTTCTGGCCTTAAACCCGGAGAATTTCTTAAACCTCTCCCATTATCTTTATGACTGGCCGGTGGTGTATTCGGCATTACCTTTAAATAATCAATTCCTGTGGATGAACCTGGCGGTGCCGGACTTTTTCCTGGCTATCCTGGTCGGCCTGTCGATGTGGGTGCAGACGAAGATGATAACCCCGACATCAACCGACCCCAAGCAGCAGACGCAGGGTCGCACCATGCAGGTGATGATGCCGTTTATGTTCTTCTTCCTGTCAATGACATTCCCCAGTGGCCTGGCGCTCTACTGGTTGACCACAAATATAATCACTGTTGTAATACAGTATTTTATTACCGGCTGGGGAGGCTTACTGCCGGCAAGAAGCAGGAAGGCACCGGAGCGGGATAAAAAACTGAAGAAACGCATCGCCGAAGTGGAGCAGCCGTCAGCTGAAATCACCGCTCCAGCGGCTGATATTATAGAACAGGGGGGAGAGGCCGAAGATGAAAGAAGTGGAGATGAACGCCAAGACCGTGGAGGAGGCTATCCAGCTAGCCTTAGAAGAATTAGGCGTAAGCCGAGAAGAGGTAGAGGTAGACGTTCTAAGCGAAGGTAAGAGCGGCGTACTGGGGCTCGGCGCCGAGGAGGCCAGGGTCAGGGTGAAGCTCGCGGCAGCGATTCCTTCTAAAGAGGCTGCTGAAACCGCGGGGGAAGGTGATGTCGCCAGCATCTCACAGGATATCCTGGAGACGATGCTCTCCAGGATGGGAGTGACCGCTTCCGTTACCTACCAGACTGACGCCGTCGTTCAGGAAAGTGAGCGGGATACGCCACCGTTCCTCTTTAACATTGAGGGTGATGAGCTGGGAATTCTCATCGGGCGGCGGGGACAGACACTGGCCAGCTTCCAGTACATTGTTCGCCTTATGGTCTCCCATCAGGTGAAAGCACCGGCTATTATCGTTGTTGATATCAACGGCTACAAGCAGCGCCGCTATCAATCACTCAAAGAGCTGGCCAGCCGTATGGCAGAGCAGGTGGTGGCCCATAAGAGGGAATTTGCCCTGGAGCCAATGCCGGCCTATGAGAGACGTATCATCCACCTTGCCTTGGCCGACCATCCGGAAGTCACCACCGAAAGCACCGGCATCGGCGAAGTCCGAAAGGTGGTCATCTCGCCCAGATAGTATCGGGGCCAGGTTTGCTTACTTCGGCTGTTTGTGATAGCCTTGTCTTTAAAATAAGACCATAAAAGGCAGAGACGGAGAAGAGTAAGGGTATAAGCGGGCAACAAGCGACCCTGGTTTGGTGAGAGCAGGTTTGTCCCTCCCCTGAAAATCACTCCCGAGCCGCCAACCGAACGGTGTAAAAGCCCAGTAGACTTGGCCGGATGTCATCCGTTACCGTGACAGGGCATGGATGTGCCTGGTGAGTGCCCCTGCATCTTAGGCGGGGGAAGCGGGGTGGTACCGCGGGTAGATAGTTCCCGTCCCTGAGGGCGGGATATTATTTTAAAGGGGATTTTAGTATGTTTCGGCCGGTAACCAGCAGGGTAGATTTCGCCCGGGTTGAGGAGGAGATACTCAAGTTCTGGCGCGAGAACGATATCTTCCGGCGGAGTATTGATGCCCGCAAGGCGGGCCCGCGCTTTGTTCTCTATGAAGGGCCACCGACGGCCAACGGCAGCCCGGGAATACACCACGTGCTGTCCCGTATCTTCAAGGATATCATCCCCCGCTATAAAGCGATGAAGGGTTACTATACGCCGCGTATCGCCGGCTGGGATACCCACGGACTGCCGGTGGAGCTGGAGGTGGAGAAGGAGCTGGGACTGGCTACCAAGGCTGATATTGAAAACTACGGTATTGATCGCTTCAATGCCAAATGCCGGGAGAGCGTCTTTCGTTATCTTGAGGAATGGAATGCCATGACCGAGCGCATCGCCTTCTGGCTGGACCTGGAGCACCCCTATATCACCATGGACAATACATATATCGAGTCCTGCTGGTGGGCGATAAAGCAGATGTGGGATAAAGGCCTGGTCTATCAGGGGTACAAGGTAACCCCCCACTGCCCCCGCTGCGGCACCTCTCTAAGCTCCCACGAGGTCGCCTTAGGCTATCAGGATGACACCGAAGACCCATCGGTTTACATAAAGTTTAGGGTTGCGAAATCACTTTACTCAAGCCCGGGTTTTCTTGGGGAACTGCGTAGTGGTTATGGCGATAGGGTAGCCGATTTTGCCAAGTGGCTTCTTAGCCTTGCTGGAGATAAAGGCATTTACCTGCTGGCCTGGACGACCACGCCGTGGACATTACCCGGCAACACCGCTCTGGCGGTTTCTGCTGACGCTGATTACGCCTTGATAGAAGTAGGGGATGAATATCTCATTTTAGCTGATGCTTTACGTGAACGGGTGGGGCTGGGTGATAACAAGGTGGTGGAGAGGGTAAAGGGCAGTGACTTGGTTGACTTAAGGTACCAGCCTTTATTTAGTCCTTTAGATTTTGCGATATCCGTTGCTAGGATGGACGTATTAAAAAAATCTGGGGAACCCTCCTCAGATATTATATGGAAAAAAGGTGGGATTTTAAATTACCCAATGATTGCTACCGATTTCGTTTCCATGGATGAGGGAACGGGTATAGTACATATAGCGCCCGCCTACGGCGAGGTTGATTATAAAGCAGGAGAGGATAATAGCCTGGATTTTGTCCATCCGGTGGACTTGCAGGGCATTATCACCGGAACCTATCCCTTTTCCGGCAAGTTCGTCAAGGATGCCGATGGTGACATAATATCCGACCTGAAGAGCCGCGGCCTCCTCTTCCGCGAGGAGAAGATTCACCACAGCTACCCCTTCTGCTGGCGCTGTAGCACGCCGCTGCTCTACTACGCCAAGCAGAGCTGGTACATCAGGACAACGGCGGTCAAGGATAGAATGATTGCCGGCAACCAGGAGATTAACTGGTATCCGGAGCACATTAAACAAGGCCGCTTCGGTGACTGGCTGGAGAACAACGTGGACTGGGCCATCTCCCGGGAGCGCTACTGGGGGACGCCGCTGCCGGTGTGGTGTTGCCAGTCCTGCGGCAATTACGAGTGCATTGGCGGGATGGAAGAGCTTGAGGCCAGGCCCGGTTTCAGCGGCTTTGAAGAGCCGCTGGACCTGCACCGCCCCTACGTTGACCGGCTGAGCTATAGCTGCCCTCAGTGCCAGGGACAGATGGCGCGCGTCACCGAGGTGATTGACTGCTGGTTTGATTCCGGTGCCATGCCCATCGCCCAGTGGCACTACCCCTTTGAAAATGAAACTATTCGTGAGGATGGCCGCTTCCCGGCTGACTACATCTGTGAAGCCGTTGACCAGACCCGCGGCTGGTTCTACAGCCTGCACGCCATTTCCACGCTGCTCTTTGACCGCCCCAGCTACAAGAATGTCATCTGCCTGGGCCACATCCTTGACGCCAGGGGTGATAAGATGAGCAAGGCCAAGGGTAATGTGGTCGAATTGTGGCCGATAATCGACAAGTACGGCGCTGACGCCCTGCGCTGGTATTTGTTCACGGCAACTCCGCCGGGGAATGCCCGTCGCTTCTCCGAGCAGCTTGTGTCCGAGGCAACCAGGCAGTTTCTGTTCACCTTGTGGAATGTCTATTCCTTTTTCGTCACCTATGCCAATATCGATAGGTTTAACCCGGCTGCGGTTTCAGGCCAGCCGGAGCCATCGGTGCTGGACCGCTGGATTATATCAGAGCTCAATCAGCTGGTGTTTGCCGTGGACGCCGCTCTTGGCAGCTACCATCCAACCGAAGCCGGACGGAAGATAGAGGGTTTTGTCAGCGACCTGTCCAACTGGTATGTACGCCGCAGCCGCCGCCGTTTCTGGAAGAGTGAAAGCGATGCCGATAAGCTGGCCGCCTATACCACCCTGTACCAGTGCCTGGTGACGCTTTCAAAGCTGATGGCACCGTTCACGCCGCTTCTGGCCGAGGCGCTCTATCAGAACCTGGTCGGCTCCGTTTATCCCGAAGCCCAGGATAGTGTCCACCTGACCGATTTTCCGCTTGCCGATAAGGGCAAGATTGATGAGCAGTTATCGGCCGACACCAGGCTGGCGATGAAGCTGTCCAGCCTGGGACGGGCAGCCAGGAGCCAGGCGGGTATTAAAGTGAGGCAGCCTCTGGCCGGAGCGCTGGTCAGCCTGACATCGACTATGGAGAAGCCGAGCCTGGGCAGGGTTGAGCCTCAGGTTATGGAAGAACTTAACATAAAGGGGTTGGAGGTTGTTGATAGTGCCGATGACCTGGAGAGGCCGGGCTATATGGTCAGTGCCGAGGGGGGGTACGGGGTGGCTATTTCCACTGAGATCACCCCGGAACTTGCTGCCGAGGGACTGGCCCGGGAAATAGTGCACCGCCTGCAGACCATGCGCCGCCAGGCGAAGTTCGATATCGCCGACTATATTATCACCTATTATCAGGGTGATGGCTACGTCCACCAGGTATTCGCCGATTTTGGCGACTATATCAAGCGGGAAACACTATCACGGCAGTTGGCGGCAGAAGTCCCCGCTGAAGGCGTATTTACCGAGAAATATAGGCTGGGCGGTCGTGACTTATTACTGGCAGTGGCCCGGCTGGGCTAGGTTATTCTGTGGGCCTGGCCACCAGTGTGGCATTGGTGACTCTCTGGGTATTACCCCGCCAGTAGGTTATTTCTATTTGCTGGCCGACCTCTCTGGAGCGTATTGCCCCGACCAGCTGTTCAATCGAGGTTATTTCCTCATCGTCGATAGCCACGATGACATCTTCCGGCTCGAGACCGGCGGCATCGGCCGGTTGTCCGGGGACGACATTGGTCAGCAATACTCCCCTATCTATGCTCAGGTCGAAGAAGGCGATAATAGCCGCATCGACGGTGTGCAGGCCGCCCACGCCCAGGTAGGGGTGAACGACAAAGCCCTGGGTAATCAGGTCTTCTATGACCGGAAGCGCCGTCTCAATGCTGATGGCGTAGCCGATGCCTTCCACCTCGACACCAACAAGCTTGACGCTGGTAATGCCGATAACCTCGCCATTCATATTCACCAGTGGCCCGCCGCTGTTTCCTGCGTTGATGGCAGCATCGGTTTCGATGAGACCGAAGAGCCACTGACCATCAACGATTACCGAGGTATTGAGCCGGCTGACCCAGCCACCCTTAAGGCTGATGCCCTGGCCGAGGCTATTACCAATGGCGGCTACCGGCTGGCCGACCTTCAAGTTATTGAAATCGGGTATATCAGCCGCCGGCAGATTCCGGGCATTAATCCGGACGATGGCAATATCTGTAAGCGGGTCAGCACTCACTGAATCGGCGGGGAAGGTGCGGCCATCGTCCAGAGTGACGAAGATGCTCTCGGCATCCTCGACCACGTGGTTGTTGGTGACGACAATGCCATCTGAATCTATTATCCAGCCGGAACCCTCTGAGGTCTCGGTTTCAATCACCACCACTGAGGGCCTGACCTTTTCCACCACATCAACGAAGCTGGGCGGCACCAGGCTGGAGCCATCTGTAGAGGGGGGCGTACCCGTGATGGTGATTGTTGCCGGCTGGCAGCCAGCAGCCGTTGCCAGCAAAAGCACCAGGGCAATGCCAACCAGGGGAAATACTGAACCTCGGCGAATCATAAGTGAAAACCTCTCCGCTATAAGTTTATCATAGTCCTGTACCGTCCGGTTGGCAAAAGAGATGTTGAGGGCGGCCAGAAAGGGGAGGGGGCTGGTTTCTACCAGCCCCCTCATGCGCTTTTACCTATAGATTAAGGCACCTCTGGCAGTGAGGCCAGCGCCTCCTTGACTTTGGCTTCGGGATAATCATAATCCTGCAGTTTTCCTGAGAGATAGGAGTCGTAGGCGGCCATGTCGAAGTGTCCGTGTCCGCTGTGGGCCAGGAGGATTGTCTTGGCTTCGCCGGACTGGCGGCACTTAAGGGCTTCGTCAATGGTCACCCTGATGGCGTGGTTTGTCTCCGGGGCGCTGATAATGCCCTCGGTGCGGGCGAAGGTAACCCCGGCCTCAAAGGTGGCCAGCTGGGGTACCGCCTGGGCCTCAACCAGGCCCAGCTTGTAGAGGTGGCAGACGATAGGTGCCATCCCGTGGTAGCGGAGGCCGCCGGCGTGAACCGGTGGCGGTATAAAACCATGACCCAGGGTGTACATCTTGAGTATCGGGGCCATACCGGCTACGTCACCGAAATCCCAGGTGTAGGGCCCCTTGGTCAGTGTCGGGCAACTGGTCGGCTCAACACAGATGATGCGAAGGTCCGGCTTTGTGCCCTCAATCTTGTCTTTGACGAAGGGCAGGAACATGCCGGCGAAGTTGGAGCCACCGCCGACACAGCCGACGATGATATCGGGATAGACGCCGGCCATCTCCATCTGTTTCCTGGCTTCCTGACCGATGACCGTCTGGTGCAGCAGGACATGATTGGCGACGCTGCCGATTGAGTACAGGGTGTCATCGCGTTTGAAGGCGTCTTCTATGGCTTCGCTGATGGCGATTCCCAGGCTGCCGGGAGAGTTGGGGTCTTCGGCGAGCATCTTCTGGCCAAAATCGGTGTCCGGGCTGGGGCTGGAGACGCACTGGGCTCCCCAGGTTTCCATCATAATGCGGCGGTAGGGCTTCTGGTGGTAGCTGACATTGACCATGTACACCTTGCATTCCAGCCCGAAGAGCATGCAGGCAAAGGCCAGCGAGCTGCCCCACTGGCCGGCGCCGGTTTCCGTGGCCAGGCGCTTAGCCCCCTGCTTCTTGCTGTAGTATGCTTGGGCGACTGCGGTATTGGGCTTGTGGCTGCCGGGAGGGCTGCTGCCTTCGTATTTGTAGTAAATCCTGGCCGGTGTATCAAGAAGCTTCTCCAGCCGGTAGGCCCGATATAAGGTTGTTGGCCTCCACAGTCGGTAGGCATCCCGCACCTCGTCCGGGATCTCTATCCAGTTCTCCGGGCTGAACTCCTGGTCGTTGATGGCTGCCGAGAACAGGGGGGGAGGCAGGATAGTGGGCTCCTTAGTTCCCGGGTGGAGCTCTGGCGGCAGCGGTTCCGGCAGGTCGGGGAGGATGTTATACCAGTGAGTTGGTATCTCCTTTTCACTCAGGACGAATGTGTTATTTTCCAACCGGTCCTCCTTGTTATTGTTAATTATCTCCTGCTGTATTTGCCTGTTAAGATGGCTAAGACTATAACAAACGGCCGATGTTTGTCAATGGCATAAGCGGCAGGTAATCACGCGACGGAATATGATATACTGCCGGGGGAGCTGAACTGGACAGGATGCGAGATGTTCTGGTCATCGGGGGTGGGCCAACAGGTAGCTATCTGGCTTCAAGGCTGGCCGGGATGGGCTTTGATGTGCTGGTGCTGGAGCGGCGGGCCAGGCTGGGGGATAAGGTCTGCTGCGCCGGTGTAATCGGCCAGGAATGCTTTGACTCCTTCGTGCTGGATGATAGCCTGCTTTTGAGGCGGGTCAATAGTGCCCGAGTTTTTCTGCCCTCGGGCAGACCTATCAGCCTGTGGCGAGAAGAAAACCAGGCCTGTATTGTAGACCGGGCTGCTCTTGACGTGGTTATGGCTGAACGGGCTCGAGCCGCCGGGGCTGAGTATGCTCTATCCAGCCCGGTGAAGGATATTCAGCTCGGGGAAGACCGGGTGACGGCTGAAATTAGAAACGGTGGTCACCAGCAGAATCTTGAGGCGAGGGCGGCTGTTATCGCTGCTGGGTTTGACTCCAGGCTGGCTGAGAGAGCTGGTTTGGGCAAGCCCGGTGATTTTGTTATCGGGGCCCAGGCCGAGGTGGAGATTGGAGATATCCCCGAAGTTGAAGTCTATCTGGGGCGGGAGACCGCCCCCGGCTTTTTCGCCTGGCTGGTGCCGACCTCGCCATCTAAGGGGCTGGTCGGATTGCTGTCGCGCCGTAAGCCGGGCATTTATCTGGAAAGGCTGCTCTCGTCCCTCAGGGCTCAGGGGAAGATAGGCATGGCTGGAGCGGAGCCGGGCTATCGCGGTATTTCGCTGAGGCCGCCGGACAGGACTTATGCCCGGAGGTTGCTTGTCGTTGGCGATGCTGCCGGGCAGGTGAAGCCGACCACCGGTGGCGGTATCTACTTCGGGCTGCTCGGTGCTGAAATAGCCGTACGGAAATTGAAAAGAGCACTGGAACAGGATGACCTGTCAGCCAGAAGTCTGGCCGGCTATGAAAAAGAGTGGAAAAAGAAGCTGGGGAAGGAGCTTGGTGTAGATTACTGGGCACGAAGGCTATATGAGCGTCTCAGTGACCGGCAACTTGACCGAGTATTCGAGATAGCAGTAGACAACGGTATTGTTGAGGCTCTCCTCGAGGACAAAGACCTGTCTTTTGACTGGCACGGTAAAGCGATATTGCGGGTGGCCCGTCAGAAGGCACTGGTTAGCGTCCTGGGGATGATGAAAGTTCCCCTTCAGTTTGGTCGGTGAGTATTCATGATTGTCAGCAACAATAAGACTGTTAAACTGGGTGAGGCAGCCAGTCGTTTTCTGGTTGGCCGGTCGTCTGGTGAGAGGGCTAGAAGTCAGCAGGCTATCAACCACTTTGTCCGCTGGTTCGGGCGGGAGCGGCTCATTGTCCGGCTTTCGGCTTCTGAGGTGGCTAACTATGCCAGGAGGGCCTCTTCACCAGACAGCGAATACCTGGAAAAGCTTGACATAATACGGGGTTTTCTCGCATATGCTAAAAAAGAGGGTTGGACTGAGACCAGCCTGGCCACTCATCTCAGGGCCAGGAAGGGAAAGGTTAAGCTATTAGCCGGCGCCGATAAGGGTTTGCCTGAGCCAGTGCCTTTGACTCAGCAGGGGTATGACGAAATCAGGCAGGAACTGGAGTCCCTCAGGAGCAAGCGCCTGCACACCATTGATGAAATAAGCCGGGCTGCGGCGGACAAGGACTTTCGGGAAAATGCCCCGCTGGATGCCGCCAGGGAGCAGCTATCTCACATTGACGGCAGGATCCGGGAACTGGAGGCGACCCTGAAATCGGCGGTCCTGATTGAGGGTAAGGCAACCACTACCGCCAAGGTAGGCATCGGCGACCGTGTTCTGCTTCGTGATGTTGCTTCCGGTGAGGAACTGTGCTTTACCATAGTCAGCCCCAAAGAGGTTAACCCGGCGAAGGGTAAAATCTCCAGCTCATCTCCACTGGGCAGAGCTGTTGTCGGCAAGGAATGCGGTGACGTTGTTGAAGTGACTGTGCCTGCCGGTCGGCTGTGCTACCGGATTGAAGAGGTGGGTGGTGATGGGTAAGCCAGCGGCTATTGACACTGGCTCGGTCCCGGTATACTCTTAAGCTAAGCTTTTATAATTGGAGGTTTGGCAGATGGAAAAGACCTCTACCGGTCTTGATGAAAATGTTGCCGGTCTGTTGTGCTATGTTCTGGGCTGGGTGAGCGGATTAATTTTCATTTTACTGGAGAAAGATAACAGGTTTGTCCGTTTCCACGCCATGCAGTCGATCATTGTTTTTGGCACTATCAATATTGCCGGCATTATCTTTGGCTGGATACCTGTAGTGGGTGTTGTCGTCGGGTCTTTGGTGGGTTTGCTTGCCTTCGTCTTGTGGATAGTCTTGATGGTCAAGGCATACCAGGGAGAGATGTACAAGCTGCCCGTAGCCGGTGATTTGGCTGAGAAGTGGCTGGGCCAGATAAAAACATAGTCAAATACGATGGCAGATAGCCTGCTTATCTGTTGGGCTTGAACTATGAGGGAAACCAAGATAAAAATCTGGGTATTTAGCCAGCAGCCACTCTTCCGCGAGGGCATCAGACAGTCCCTTGCTGCTGTATCTGACACAGAGATTGCCGGTGAAGCCAGTCTGACCGACAAGTTATCGCTGACTCTTGAAGTCATGCCGCCTGACGTGGCCATTGTCGATATTGATGCCTCCCCGGAAACAGGTCTTAACCTGGCCCATCGAATCAAGCAGGTTACCCCCAGTACTGCCGTCATCGTGCTATCGTCAAGCTCCAGTGATGACCATCTATTTCTGGCGATCAAAAACCGGGCTGCGGCCTATCTCAGTAAGAATATCAGCAGCCAAGAGCTGTGCGACGCCGTCAGGTCTGTTGCCGCCGGGGCACACCCGATAAACGAAAGTCTGAGCAATCGACCCAAGATAGCGCAGCACGTACTGCACCAATTCCAGGAGCTGTCTCAGAAGCGAGAAGTCGAAAGCCTCATATCCCCTCTCACCTCGCGGGAGACGGAGGTTATCAACTATATGGCCCAGGGTTTTGCCAACAAGCAGATTGCCGTCAGATTAGACATCAGTGAACAGACCATCAAGAATCACGTGACCTCCATTTTAAGCAAGCTGGACGCCAATGCCCGTACCGAAGCGGTGGTAAAGGCCATAAAACAGGGCCTGATTTCCGTGAAACCGGACTAGGGTCTTGGCTGCCTCGCTTTAAGGTTGGACGCCCGCACAAAAGAGGTGGCAAACCTCTCCTTCGCACTGAGATTTCACAGCCTCATTTCTTGTCTTCGCCGCTAGTTTGACTGCCGGCTACCGGCATGAGGCGGCTTCGGCGGCGAACCTCTGGTCTACCAGACTCAGTCCTATTTGCCCGGTGTACAGTGGCTGTTGTCGGCGGCTGCCGTCACGGTAGATGGTTATTCCTTTGAGCCCCTCCTCATAGGCCATCCGGTAGACTTTGGCGACATCTTCCCGGGTGGTCTCATGGGGCAGGTTGACCGTCTTGGAAACGGCGTTGTCCGTGTGTCTCTGAAAGGCGGCCTGCATCCGGACGTGCCACCGGGTGTCTATATCATGAGCGGTGACAAGGAGTCGTCTGATTGGCCCGGGAACATCTGTAAGATCGGCCAGTCGGATACCGGATACC
>SDBU01003032.1_pt1 | contig 21689 bp, 30 predicted proteins | sample 2277071 | NCBI WGS metagenome assembly SDBU01 (sample SAMN10397929, study PRJNA504765) | marine sediment metagenome | isolation source: marine sediment core GS08_GC12, 126 cmbsf | place: Arctic Ocean: Gakkel Ridge, Loki's castle | collected 2008 | reverse complement strand
CGTTGCCGGGGCCTGCCGGGAGCGCCGCGGTCCTGGGGAGCGGTGGGGCCCAGGTGTGCAGCGCGCCGGTCGTCGTGAATATAGGGGTTATAACGATTACCACCAGCTCAGACACCGGCGCGGGCGGCGCACTGGTGGCGTTCACCTGCTACTGGTCGCCGATTGACGCCGGCGCAACCGTCGTCGCTGCATAAGCAACAACCGCCGAGGGTGGGGGTTTGCCGCCCCCACCCCACGGCTCAAGGGAGGCGGATATGGCACTACAAGTAAAACGCGTCCACGACGCAAAGACCCTTATGGAGTCGGGCGTGCGCACAGCCGCAACGGGCAGCGGAGACGCCTTTCGCCTGCCGGGCATGGTCAACGGACTCTGTTTCGTGTTGGACGTGACGGCGGCCGCTACCACGTCCGGCGATCTGCTGGACGTGTACGTGCAGACGAAGATCGACGGCACGAACTGGGTCGACGTGCAGCGCTTCACCCAGGTGCTCGGCGACGGCGGGGCAAAGCGCTACGTCGCCAAGATCGCAGCGGGCACGGCCATGACCGAGTTTGAGATCGGCTCCGCGCTGGGCGCTGCAGCCCTGCGCAACCTCCTGGGCGACGAATGGCGCGTGCGTTGGGTCATTACCGACGAGAGCACCGACGACGCCAGTTTCACCTTCTCCGTCACCGCCTGTCCGATGTGATCCGCCGACGCCCAGGCGCTTACGCCGCCGCCCACGCCTTCGCGGGGCTATGGCGCACAAGATGGCGGACAGATGGCCCCCTAGGAGCTTTCGATGGGATTGACACAGACGGTCGCGCCCCTCATTGAGCCCGTCTCGCTCGCCGAGGCGAAGCTCCACCTCCGAGTGGAAGAGGCCGTGACCGAGGAGGATGCCCTCATCACGACGCTGATCGAGGCGGCCCGGGAGGACGTCGAGTCTTTCACGGGCCGTCAGCTCTGCGTTGCGACCTGGGCCTATACGCTCGACGCATTCCCTGCGCGGATGAAGCTGCCGAGGCCGCCGCTCATAAGCGTCTCGAGCATTCAGTATGTGGACTCAAACGGCGAGACCCAGACGGTGTCGACCGACGATTACGTCGTCTACACCAACACCGAGCCCGGCCGCATCGGCCTGGCCTACAACGCGACCTGGCCGACTACGCGCAGGATCCCCGACGCCGTCACGGTGACATACCTGGCCGGTTACGATCCCGGCGGATCGAGCGCATCGGACGATGCCGACGAGGTCCCCGCGCGGGCGAAGGCGGCCATCAAGCTCTTGGTGGCGGACATGTTCGAGCACAGGGAGGCGCGCCTCGAGGCGAAGGTCGAAGACAATCCGGCGATCGCCAGGCTCCTCTGGCCGCTTCGGATGCTGGAGCTCTGAGATGAACGACAAACCGATGGTGACGATGGCGCAGTTCGAAAGACATCGGGAGCGCTGCGCAACGAAGGGCCGCTGGCTCACCGGCCTTGTAATGGCGGCCGGGCTCTTCCTCGGCGGTACGCTCCTGGCGTCCTGGTCGAACGCGCGCGAACGGCTCTCGGCCAGTGAGGCGACGCAGGAACTCCTCAATGATCGGCTCGACAGGATCGAGCTCAAACTCGACCGTCTCCTGGAGAGATAGATGCAGGCCGGGAAACTCAACAAGCGCATACAGATCCAGGAGGCCAGCGAATCACGGGACGCCGGCGGGGGCGTTATTTCGACCTGGAGCACCATCGATACGGTATGGGGGGCCATCGAGCCCCTGTCGGGCATTGAGCTCGTGGAGGCCCAGCAGGTCCACGCCCGCGCGACGATCAAGGTGCGGATTCGGACGTATCCGGGACTCACGACGCATCACAGGCTGATCTATACGGAGTCGGCGTAGGAAAGGGAGAGCATGACACCTGAGCAGATTGATGTCTTGCGCACAGAGATGCAGGATGCGAAGTACGCGGACAAGACGCCAAGGGAAATCGCACGGATGCTCGTCGAGTATCCGATGATCGCGAACCCTGAGCCTGCGCCACAGATACCGAAGCCGATCACTGGGGCGGCCGTGCGACAGCTGCTCTCACAGGTGACAGTAACCCCGGAGGAAAAGGCCGAGCTTGTGCGGGCGGTGATGGGCGACAACAGGGGCGCCCTTGCGAAATGGGCGGACCTCTGCCTTGACGATCCCGCGCTCGTTCACAACTACCTCGCGCAGACCATCGCCGACCCCACCCATCCGGCGGAAGTGCGCGGACTCACCCGTGCCGAAGAGATCGGCCTTGCGGATGTTGAGGACGCCGAGGGGCGTAAGTATCACCTCTGGGGGATGCGTCCCTACGTGGAACAGATTTTAGCGGAGTAGCACGATGGCCGATTATATCACCGCTTTTCAGTCCGTTGTCGCTGCGATCACATCGAATGATCTTGCCGACGAGGGCACGGCTGAGGCGACGGAAGTAGACAACCAGACTCCCGGCGAAATCGGCGCCTGGATCATGGTCAAGGTCAACGACGGCGCGGGCGCTCATGCAGATGGCTGGTCGCTCTACCTGCGGGCCAGTCTTGACGACGGCACGACGGACAGTGATGCCAAGACGTGGTGGATTGGTTCGGGACCGAGCCCCAATAGTGGAACCATTACCCGTTTGTTCCGGGTGGATCGCTTGCCTGATCGTTACACGACGGGTGTCTACAACCAAACAGCCGCGACCGCTGATTTCACGGTGCAGGTGATGCCTGACCATATTGAGAGCTAAAGATGCCGACGCCCGACTACATAAACTGGCCCACGCATGGACCATATTTCAACAACGAGCATCCACTTGCGCGTGGGTGCAAGTTAGCAATGTTCTTCAATCCGAACTGGGGCATGGGGCAAAAGGCAGTTGATCTCTCGCCACACGGCAACGATGGCACACTGACGAACATGGAGCCAGCAAGCGACTGGACTGCGAGAGGTCTGGACTTTGATGTGACGAACGATGTTGTAGTCCTTCCATCCATCTTATTAGGCGCTTCTACCTACACAGCAATGATATCATTTCGTCTTAGGTCGCTTTATGATTATAACTCGCTTTTCGAAAACAATGACTGGGCTGGCTTCGTTCTTCATACTGCGGCCGATGGAACTGTCTATGCTGGCACCGTTGTTGGTGACCGTATTGTAACCGGTGCTGGCTACCTCTCAGTGGGCCTTTGGACGCACCTTGCCATTTCTCTGCGGCAGAGTGGTCATGCCCTCTATAAGAATGGCATACTTACGCATTCTGATGCTAATCCCTCCACACCCACTTATGGGGCGAGTATCATCAGTGCAGATGACCAACCCTTGGATGGACAGTGTGTAAGCGTACTGTGGTACGACCACGACTTGACGGACGACCAGATCGCCGAACACGCCGCCGACCCGCTGTTGCTGTCCCGGCAGAGGCGGGTACAGGTCTCGTTTTTTGTTGCGCCGGCGGCAGGGATGCTCCTCCTGATGGGCGCGAACAAACGAGGGAACAAACGGACCTTTGGGGACCGTAAGCAATGAAGGCTGGAACCACTGACCACATATCATATTTCAAGCTGGTTGATCCGGTAACAGGAATCGCCGAGACGGGCTTGACCGTTACGGACCTGGAGCTGACATACGTCCGAGATCAGGCCGCCGCCGTGAAGGCGGACGCGCTGGCGCATGGTGCCGTAACCGATGCCCATACCGACCTTGAATGTATTGAGATGGATGCCACCAAGTGCCCTGGTCTTTACCGGATAGACTGGCCTGATGCGGCATTTGCCGTTGGCGTGGAGAAGGTTCAGTTGTGCGTCACCGGCGCAGCTATTGATCCAGCGGTTCAAGAGATCGAGCTCACCGTTGGCGTGCCGCCTCTCTCCTATCACCCCGACGTCTCATCTGCGATCACCGTGGGTAATCAAGACGCTGGAACCTTTGCCTCTTGCGGAGCGGATGACGGCGCTCGCTGGACCATTGGTGACGAGGACGGATCGCCCACTATTGATGTGACCTGCGAGTTCAACATGGGCGCAGGCCGCACCGCCACGGGCCTGACAGTCAACGGGTATTTCAATCGCTTCGAAGGCGGTGGGTATGTCGTCGAGGTCTACGCCCACAACTATACCACAGGAGCTGACGTCAAGCTCTCTGCCGGCACGCCCACGACTGAGCTGCGTGATCGGTCTAACGACAAAGATTACACATTCGCACTTGGCCCTGAATACACCGATCCCGCCGGGACGCCCGGTGAGGTGAAGATTAGATTCAAGTCCACGCGGGACACTACGGCTGTGGGCGATGTGCTTTACCTTGACCATGTCCAGATCAATGGCATTGGCGCTGGTGGTCTCACATCAACGGAGATAGCTGTTGCCGTTCACACCGAGCTTGACGCCCACCTTCAGCATGATCCTGGTTTTACCGGATCGGTCCGCTACGTCGACGGCACAAACGGCAGTGACGAGAACGGTGGCCACATCCCAACTGATGCCTTTGCCACCATTAGTGCGGCGGCAGCAGCGTCATCGGCTGGTGACTACCTCAAAGTGCTCGCTGGTTCTTATGCTGAGGCTGTCACGCTCGCGGTCGACGGCCTTGAGCTCCACGGGGAGATCGGTGTGGAGATCACGGGCAATGGTGGGATAGCACTTACTGTCTCGGCGAACCACTGCAAGGTGGACTGGATTGATCTCACCCCTGCCGCAGGACAAACAGGCTGTCTCATAGGGGGTGATGAGAACCACTTTGAGTACTGTCAGAGCCATGATTCAGGAGCTATTGGATTCCGGTTGAACACAACCGCCGAGAGGAATCACTTTATTCATTGCTATGCCGCTCAGTTCACAGGCACAGGGTTTGATGTAAGGGGCTTCGGTAATGTGTTTACGGAGTGTGTCGCCACCGGTAATGGTGGCACAGAGAAAGGCTTCCATCTCAGCGATACTGCAGCGCACCGCAACGTATTTGATCGCTGCGATACCGTTGACTGCGCAACTGCCGGGTGGTCTGTGGACGCAGGAGCAGACGATAATCTATTCGTTTCATGTGCGGATAGCGCAGGCTGTGGCGCGAGGGTAGATAGTGGCACGAACAACACCTGGCGGGACTTCATGGAAACGGACGATACTATCGCGGCCGTTTTCGCTTATGCGGGGATCCTCGCCGACGGCACGACCACCTTCGCGGTGATCACGCGGGATCTCTACGCGCGGCACGTCCTGACGTCGTCGAGGGTCGGTGATCTCTACACCTTCCAGGATAGCGACGGGACGGCGCTCTATACCGGGACGCTCGCGGCGCCGTCATGGACTAAGGGATCGCCATGACCGTTGTGAAGGGCGATTATCAGAGCGTCTTCGCAGCGGGGCTCTGGATCACCCAGGGATCGGCGCCTTCGGAGCCGACGCTCTCGATCGTGAACGACGGGGACGGCGACGCCGTCACGGCGACGGTCGACGGCGATGCGGGCGCGACGAACACGCTCTATTATCGCAAGCTCGCCGCCACGGCCTGGACCGAAGGGTCGAGCCGGTCGGGCGACGGGGAGATCGCCCAGTCGGGGCTCGACGACAACACGGTCTATGCATTCGTGTGCGTCTCCTCGAGCGGGCTCTATTACAGCCTGCCGAGCGACGTGGTGCGGATCCGCGTCACGAGCGGCACCGTGCGCACATTCAACATCGTATCGATCCAGAACCTCGCCGAGCGGGGCACCGAGATGGTGGTCATCTGCACGGAGGGGGATTGAGCATGGGAGTATTCAAGAACATCGGCCGTAGCCTGAGACCCCGAGGGCGCGTGTCCTGGAAACATTCAGCCAACTGGGTCGTGCTTGAGGGTCACATAGCCCTGCAGAGGAAGATCGCCAACCTGGGATCTCCGGCGACGCAACGGCGGATCATTCGCCCCGCCGTCACTCAGGCCCTGGCGCCGATCAACAAGGCGGCCAAGCGCAAGGCGCCGGTGGAAACGGGTCTCCTGAAGAAGTCGATAGGGAAGAAGGTCGCAGTCGTCAGGCGCACGGGGGATATCTGGGGCGGCGTGGGAATACGGAAGGGCTTCAAACAGGAAGTTACGGTCGACGGCAAGACCGAAATGCGTAATCCGATCAACTATGCGCACCTGGTGGAGTTCGGCACGAAGAATCAGCCGGCCAAGCCGTTCCTGCGGCCGGCGCTCGATGAGAAGAGGCCCGAGGCAATGAGGATATTGGCGCGGGTCGTCAAGGAGCGCCTCCACAAAGAGGCGGCGAAAAGGCAATGATCGAGGACGCGCTCCACGCACACCTAGCGGCTGATTCGAACATCACCGCCCTCCTCAGCGCGACCGATGGGATATACCCCGCGGGCGAAGTGCGCCGCAGCGCCGGCACGAAGTACGTCACCTATCAGAAGGTGAGTTCCGTGCACCATCGCCATCAGACGGGCAGTGGCCTATGGGAGACGCGCTTCCAGTTGAATTGCTGGGCGAAGAACAATCTCGACGCCCGGACAATAGCGGCCGCCGTCAAGACATCGCTCGACCGCTACCGCGGCGAGATGGGCGATTCGGGAGCGACGGTTACGGTCAAGGGAGCATTCGTGGAGGAGAATGCGGCAGAGTTCAATCCGCCGTCGGACGCCACGCAGACGGGTCCCCACGGCGAATCGGTCGACATAGTCATCTGGCACAAACGGGAGGAATGATACGATGGATGCACCAGACATCGGCACAGGCACCACGATCACCTTTGTGACGAGCGCCTTCTCGGCCTGGATCCGCGACATCACGCAGCTCTACTCGGCGACGAGGGGCGAGGTGGATATCAGCCACATGGGGACGACGGGCGGGCGGGAGTTCATCCCGACGGACCTCTACGATGGGGGTCACCTCAACTTCGAGATACTGTTCGACCCCGACGACAATCCCCCGATCACGGGCGCTAAGGAGACCGTCCAGATCGATCTGCCCTCCGGCTCACAGATTCAATTCTCGATCTTCATGGTCGAGTTCACGCCGGCGGTCCCCTTCGAGGACCTGATGATGGCCACATGCAGTTTCAAGGTCTCAGGCGACGTCACCCACGTCCCGGCCGGGAGCGCTGGATCGAGCGGCGCCGGCGGGAGCGCATTCGAGATCTAAGCCGCTGCAATCGCTTCTGAGTCACTCAAGAAGAAGGAGAAGGTACGCCAATGGAAACGGAAAAGGGCAAGCTGTTGAGTAGCGCAGATGAGCCCCGTCTGAAGGAGGAAGAGGAAGAGGAGGCGCCTCAAGCGCTCTGTCCAACGGCCCTCGACGGGGCGGCGGTCATGGAGGCGAAGGATCTACCCACAAGGCGCGTGGACGTTCCTGAATGGGGCGGGCACGTCTTCGTCAAGACGCTCTCGGGCGTCGAGCGCGATTCCTATGAACAGATATGCGAGAATGCCCAGAAGCAAAGCCCGAAGCGCCGGAAGCACATGAATGTCAAGGGGCTCAAGGCGCTCCTCGTGGTGATGGCGACCGTCGATGCCGAGGGGACGCCGCTCTTCAAGCGCGAGGACGTGCCGGCGCTCAACAGGAAGTCCGGCAAGGCCATTGACCGCATCTTCCAGGTCGCCGCTGAGCTCAGCGGGCTGTCCGAGGAAGACATTGAGGATCTGGCAAAAAACTCCGAGGGCGGCCGGAGCGACGATTCTGGTTCAAGCTGACGCTTGCACTGGGACACGCTTCAGTCGCCGAGGCGCAGAGGTGCATCAACTCGCGCGAGTTCGCCGAGTGGCTCGCCTTTGACCGGCTCGACCCGATAGGCCAGGAGCGCGCGGATCGAAACGCCGCCCTGATCGCGTGCGTCATGGCGAACGCCTTCCGGGGCAAGGGCCAGGCCCCCGCCAAGATTGAAGATTTCATGCCACAGTATGGCGGTCCCGTCGAGGTCGACCCGGAGGAGCTCGAGAAGAAGATTCTGGGCTGGGCAAAGTCACAGGACGCCCACAAGGGCAATCGGGGCGGTAGACGCAAAGGAAAGATAGGTGGCTAAGACAACCATCGGCAAGTTGGTCGTGACGCTCACGGGGCGCTCCAAGGGCTTTCAGAAGATGATGTCCGGGGCGTCTAAGATGCTCATGGGGTTTCAGACGCAAGTCGATCACCTGGGCCGCTCGATGCAGAAGACGGGTGGATGGATGATCGCGGGGGCGAGCGCGGCAGCTACTGCGTTGGCTGTGGCCGGGCGCAGCTTTGCAAAGTGGGGCGATGATATCGCGAAGATGAGCCGCCGAACGGGGATAGCGACAGAGACGATATCCCTTCTCGCACATACAGCCGAGCTGAGCGGGGCGAGTATGGAAGATGTCGAAAAGGGTCTGAGACGGATGGCGAGCTCAATCATTGATATGAACGCGGGGCTGCTGGAGGCCAAACCGGCATTTGACGCCCTTGGTTTGAGTGCTCAGGCTCTCGTAAAGCTGTCGCCGGAAGATCAGTTTTTCGCATTCGCGGATGCCTTCAAGGGGATGGAAAGCCACACAGCCAAAGTAAGCGCGGCTATGGATATCTTCGGCCGCGCCGGGACGCTGCTGCTGCCTATGTTCAAGAAGGGCGCTGCGGGCATTCGGCACTATATGAACGAACTCCGCCGCCTGGGGGTCATTCTCGACAAGGAGGGCGCCAGGAAGGCGGAGCTTCTTACGGATATGCTCTTCCGCATGAGGCAGGCGTTCCGTGGTCTGGTGAACGTGATCGCCCAGTCCGTCGTGGGCGCGCTCGTCAAGACCGCGACCTGGATCACGAACATCGTCGCGGGCGTGAGTTCTTACCTGCGCGAGCACCCGCAGTTCTTGAAGGCCCTGTGGCAGACGGTGAAAGTGGTCGCCATCCTGGGAGCGACCTTTGTCATCCTGGGCGGCGCGATCCGCATCGTGGGGAAGCTCCTCTCGCCGGGAGGCATCATCGTAGGGATAGTCGCGGGTCTCACGCTGTGGGGAATGTCGCTCAACGAAACGACAAGTCAGTGGATCGCCTTCGTCAAGAATATCGAGATCGGCGGGCTCAGGATAGGCGATTGGTTCGGGCGGATTGGTGAGATGTTCGCGGCGATGAAGCCGGTGTTCAAAGCGGTAGGCTCGGCGATCCTGGCGACGTTCGAGTCCTTGTGGGTCAAGATCAGCCTGGGCTTTCGTCGCACGTTTCGTCAGATCTTAAGACGCTTGGGAGTATGGATGACGAACTTCGCCGGGAGGCTCTGGGAAGCGTCCAAGGCGATGACAGGGCTTTCAGAAGTGGTCGTAACGCATCTCGCCGGGGCCTTTGACGCTGTGGGCATCGGGTTGCGCAAATCATTCGCGGCTCTATACGACTCCCCGCAATCCGTGGTGCAGAAAACCATAGAGGCGGCTACCAAGATGCAGGATGCCTTCGCGGCGATCACGCCGGCGTTTGCGGGATCGCTTCAGGCGGTCCTGGGGATCACGCAGAAGGTCGGCAAGGAGTTCTTGAAATCGCCGACGGGGAAGAGTCTTCAGGCCTTGGTTGGCGCGTTGACAAAGGGCTTTCCTGAAATCGCGGGCGGCATGGCGGGGGCGGGAGGGTCATCCCTCGAAGCGCTCGGCGGGGCAAGGCGCCCGGCCGCTCTTGAGCGGGGCACCGTCGGCGCCTATTCGGCGGCCCTGCGGACGCCGACATACCGAGGGATCGACGGGGTCGCCCGCAACACGGCTGAATCGGTCAAGGTCGAGAAGAAGATGCTCGGCGAGCTGCAGAAGCTGACGCAAACCGAACAGCCCGCACTGGTGGGAATCTGATATGAGTCCGAGCGGATATGAGGTGACTGACAGGGTAGTCGGCAATAACGCCTGGCGTGACGCAAACGGTCCGCATTACGTTCGGGTCTGGCATGTCGACGTCGACCAGGTCGACTATGACAATCCGCGGCTTGCGCTCGAGACGGCCTCGATCCCCGACTATGGCGAAGCCTATCCACATGATGCGGCGGCCCTTGCGCGCAAGATCTCCGTGGCCGACACCGAGAACCGGGAACTCTGGGAGGTCACGGTCCTCTACGAGCGCCCGACGCCCGGGACGGGCGCAGTGACGCCCCTGAGCGACGACGTCCGGATCCGCTGGGGATCGATCCCCTACATGAGGGTGCTCGAACGGGACATCTACGGCAACGCGATCCTCAACAGCGCCAACGATCCCTTCGACCCGCCTCTCGAGCAGGAGCTCCGCGGCAAGACGGTCACGATCGTCCGGAACGAATCCGATTATGACCCGGGTGTGGCCGCGGGTTTCGAAGAGTACGTGAACCATGCGCAGGTTCAGATCGCGGGCTTCACCGTCTACGCCGGCCAGGCGAGATGCGTGGAGTATTCCGGGGAAAGCGACAAGCGCGCGGGCGTGGATTACTGGAGCGTCACATATGTCATCCACTTCGTGCCCTATGCTGGCCTCGGCAACAGCGCCGGCACCGATAGCTGGGCGCGGGAGGTGCTCGATCAAGGATTCTACTACTACAACAGCGATGGCAAGAAAACGAGGATAGTGATCCGCGGTAGTCCGGTAGTTACGCCGAAGCTCCTCGACGGCAACGGCGGCATCCTGCCGGGTGAGCTCGGATCGACGGGCGTTGTCGGGTCGGCGGTATTCCTCTCCTTCGACACATATCCGCCAGCAGACTTCGATGCGCTGGACCTCGGGGGATCTGCCCTGTGATCCTCGGGGCAAGATGCGGAAAGGCGGATATATGGCCGGCGTGATCTTCACCAGAGACGCTGCGGGGCGCATCAGGCGCGCCGTCAGGACCGTTGAGGGCGCATCCCGGGCATTCAGGGAGCGTGCCAGCGCGCCCCTGGCTCCGGACGACATCAGCATCACTATCAGCAACGGCGGGGGTGCAACGGCGCCTCGGGGCGCAGTTGTCAAACTGACGGCCTACGACAGTGACACAAACGTCTGGACTGCGACCAAGTGCGCCCAGGAGAATCAGCCCCGGATCGCCCTTGTCGTCGATGATATCGCAAACACCGCGACCGGCCCCGCGCTGCTGGCGATCAACTACAGATCGTTTGTGGTACTCGTGGATGACATAGGTGACGTCTCACTCGGCGACCGCCTCGGCACGGCGAGCGGCTCCTGGGGTCTTGTGAAGGACTTCATGGGGCCCTTTGTCGTTATCGACAAGATCGACACAGGCAGCGCGGGATCGAGTGGGCTGGACGGCCTTGTGGTGGCGCAGTATCTGCCCGTCGCGGCGCCGCCACTTCTCAAGACAACGGGCGCGCCTGACAGCGCCGATGAGATCACCGCGAAACAGGTCGATGAGTCATTCGCCGTCACGGGCGACGACCGAACGTTCCTGACGGACACGTCCTGATGACACTTGGATCAGGCGACCTCGCGATCGCGACGCCCGTCTCGACGGGCCGGCAATCGCTCTATCCGATTGCAGGGATCCTGGCCGATGATACGGGACAGCTCTGCATTCCCGTCGAGCTATCGACGGGCCGGTATTCACTCCTGCGCGTCGAAACGATCAGCGCCGCTTTGATGTCCTGCGTCAACAGCTTCACGGACGCGTTCGGCCGGACGGAAGACCCGCTCAACGGCGACTACGAACAGATGTACGCCCTCGGGACTACCGACTGGAGGTGCGACGGAGATGAGGCGGTCCTCGACAGCACCGCCGACGGTACCAGCATTGCAACGACGGTCCTGTATAACGCCCCGTTTTGCAGCGACGACGTTCTGGTTGAGATCAGCGACATCACGCATCCCGAGCCGGGCTTTCCCTCCGGTGAGGCCGCGCAGGAGTCGGTGAGTTTTCGCATCTTCGCGCGGGGCAGCCGGAACGATATGGTCTTCCCCGCGGAGCTGTCGACAGGGCGTTATACCCTCGTGGGCGCGATCGTTAATACGACCTGGCTCCCGCGATGGGGCTATGTCGCACACGTGCGCACGCTTGGCGGCAACCCCGCATCCGACATTTACCTCCAGAAGCGCGTCAACAACGTTCAGACCGAGATCGCCACGACGCACTACGCTCATGACATCACGATCACCTCGCTGATGCTCTGCTGCGAGGGGGGCCGAATAAAGGCGCGCGTCGAGACGGGGTCTTCGGGCGATCTGTGGTTGAGCGTCGCCGACGGCGATGTGGACGGCTCCCACGGCGACTATTGCGGCTGGTTCGGCGGCCTCAAGTTCTATTCCAATGAAACCCTGAACGTAGGCTCTTTCAGCATGGCCGCCGGCGTCTGCGGTGGCTCGGCCTGGAGCGGTAGTTGATATGCGATTGTGGTTGCCACTCATAGGGCCGGGCGGCGAAGAGGAGGGCTACCGGGCGGGCATTGACTTCGACGACGACAAGGTGCCGCCCCGGGGTGTGACGGTTATTCCCGTTGCCGGCGGCTTCTGTATCAAGGATCCGGAGTCGGCCCGTTACGGGCATCCCATCGGAAGTGAATATGGCGGCCACATCCTGATCGAAGTCGCCGACGATGAGGCCCCCGCAATCATGAACGCCATACCCGAAGACCAGGTCCCGCAGGCCCTGCGCTTCTGTTGCGCGATCATCGAGGGTCTGGAGCTCGATGTGGACGGCGTATTCCTGAACGGAGAGAAGGCGGCCACGGCCTTCTTCGCGGAAGCGCAAAAGCTGACCGGCGACGAACGGGCAAAGAAGGCAACCCTTATCCGGGCGCTCAAGGAAGCCGCCGACCGGGGCTTGCGGATTGAGGACGTGGAGAGAATCGGGGGGGGCCTTGGACTTATTGATCGAGGCTAAAGGCGCCGCCACGCGATACGCGAAGGCGAAGGGCGTCCGTCCACAGAAGCGATGCGACGCCTGCGAGGCGCCCGATCTGCCCTTCGCGCCGCACGATCGGATTTGGCGGATGCACGAGGGTAAGACATTCCTCGTGGTGGGGCGGGGGCCATCGTTCACGGAGCACGTAGAAGAGATCGCCGCGGTCAAGCGTGACGTCACGATCGCCGCCAACTACACCCTCTGGAGCGACGCGGAAAAGGCGGCGGTGCTGCCCGACTATGATTTTTCCGTCGACTCGAAGCCTTGTCAGAACAAGCGGCCGAAGTCCGTCAAGCTGGTGACTGTGGCGAACACGCCGGCGGGGATGAAGGCTCGACAGGGTCACGCCTGGGCGGCCTTCAAACATCTGGGCCGGAAGAAATGGGGTGATCTCAAGCCCGGGCAGCCGCTCCCGACGTCATACAACTCCGGGATAGGCGCGGTATCGTTGGCGCTCTTCATGGGAGCGAAGCGCGTCAAGGTCATCGGGATCGACTTCACGACCGGGAAGAACGGCGGGATACATTCGCAAGACACGGGAAAAGTGAAGCGAGGCAAGGGCGCCGATCAGTTCAAGCGCAATCAGGGTCACGTCCAGACGCACGCGCTCGAACAGGGCAAGTGGGCGTCGAGGCATGGGGTCGAGATCGAGAACCTCTCGACCCAGGGCGTGATCGCATGGGCCAGGCAAAAAACGCGGATCGGCGCGAAAGGGGCATCAAAGCACGTGACGAAACAGGTGAGTATCAAAGTCCAGGGCCGTCACGGAGATGGTCGGGATGGACAGGATCCCGTCGTGTTTACCTTGGCAAGGACGAACCGCCGGGTCGGGTCGATCTATTCGGCGATCGAGCGTACGCCCAACTGCCGCTTGAGTGAGGATCCCGCGAAGGCGAATATTTACCTCGCGATCAACGGCAAACTCCGGCATGGGAAGAGGGAGCGGGTGCTCGGCGGGCAGGTATCCTGCGCGTGGATGGTTGACGACGTCCACTGGATCGACAGGCACGCGGCGATCGGCAGGGAGTTTGATCTCGTCTTCACGCCCGACCGGAATGCCCTCGAGGTTCACGGTCGCCACAAGAGCCACTACCTACCCCTGGCTGCGGGACCGGAGATCTTCTATCCTCGGCCCGTTCCCAAAGAGTATCGATCTGATGTCCTCTTCCTGATGGCCGTTCATCCCACGAGGGGCCCCATGATCGAGGAGGTCTGTTCGCTCCTGCCGAAGGGCGTCGACGTCAAGGTCGTCGGCAACTCCCACGTCGGCAACCTTTCGTCGAAGATCTGGCACAAGCGACAGCGCGTGAGCGGGCAGGAAGCGTCCATGTATTACGCCGGCGCGAAGATCTCCGTTGGGATCCCCAGGTCGGAGTTCGGCTGGCACACGGCCAACTCCCAGAAGATCATCGAGAGCAAGCTCACCACGCGGGCATATCAATCCGCGATGTGCGGGGCCTTTCACCTGACTCCTTTCAAAGCCGATCTGCCGATCCTCTTTCCGTGCGGGGGATACGGTCTCTATGAGGCATGGGACGCCCAGGACTGCGCGAAACAGATCATGCATTGGATTGAACATGAGGAGGAGCGCCTGGAGCAGGCCGAGCGGGCATGCGCTTGGGCGCGTGGCCATCATGGATACTGGAACCGGATACAGACGATCATCCAGACCTGCAGGCAGTGGCTTGCACGATCCCCTGACCGTGAGGCAAAGCCCATAGCGCCTGTCACCGTAAACACGCGACCTGTCCTGGATGAGACGCAAGAAGAGCGCGACGCCGAGCTCGCCGGGCTGATGGGGATCTCTGTCGAAGAGGTTACCTCAATTGATATGGCGAGGGGCCCGGTCAAGATAGTCCCGAGCACGCGGGACCTGGTCCCTGGGGCGCCCGAGGAATATCTGTCTCTCTATCGGGATCCGCCAAGCGAGCTCCTGTTGCCGGCCCTGCGTCGCATGATGCAGACGAGCGCTCGGACCCGCCATAAGAACCTCTACGACCAACTGCGCCGAACGCACGGGAAACGCGTGCTCGACTTCGGCGCCGGCACGGGCACCCACGCGATCGCGGCGCTCGAGAGCGGCAATACCGTCTCGGTGCTCGACGCGCCCGGGGCCTTCTTGGAGTTCACGCGGAGGCGGATCGAAGCGCGATTCCCGGACAAGGTGTCTGAGGTGACGTTCTATGAGGCCACTTCCGCTCTGCCGGCAGGCGCTTTTGATCTCGTCATCTGCACGAACGTCCTCGAGCACGTCTTCGATCCCGTGGGCGAACTCAAGAGAATTCACGCGGCCCTCGCCATGCGCGGGGTCCTGCACCTGGCCGTAAGCGGCACGGTGCATCCGGAGGGAGGTCACTTCCGGGAGAGCATCGAGAAGTGGCGAGCCCGGGGCCCGCGCTTTCTGGACGGCCACTTCAAGGTGGTGAGGCCGACTGTCTATCGAAAGGTCAAATGATGAAAGTCAAGATTGTGAGCGATGGGACAGAAGTGGGCACAAAAGTAATCGACTGTGATACTGGTGAAGCCATTGAGAATGTCTACTCTGCGGTGTGGGAATGCGATATTGACAATGTTCGGCTTGCGCGTCTGACACTGAAGATCCGGCCAGTTGAAATAGAGGCCGTGGGTGATGTTGAGATGGAGCTTCAAGAACGAACGCAGTTCGGCGACGAATCCCGACGCTATAGGATGGGACCGAAGAAATCAGGATGAAGATCGCTCTTATCAACCTACCTGCAATCGGCCGGCGCGTTTCCCGCGCTGAAGCGCTGCGCATGGCACGCCGGGCGCTTGAACGCGCAGAAATAGAGAGGCTTGAACTCGCCGACGTGGAGGCGGCGCGGGGGATCACGCCATGAAGATCGCTCTGATCAACCCACCCCACCCGTATCTGATACATCCCGACAGCCAAGCGCCGCTCGGGTTGTTGTATATCGCGGCGGCGCTGCGAGACGCGGGGCATGACGTCGAGTTCGTCAATCTGTCGCGCTACGACGAATGGCGGGCGATTCCCCATGTGCCCCTCGATTGCGACCTCTATGGTTTCACGGCGACATCCGTGGATTATCCGCGCGTCGAGGGAATGGCGAAGCGGCTCCATGAGTTGCTGCCAAGTGCGAAGATCATCCTCGGCGGGGCCCACGCGACGGCCGCCCCTGAGCTGGTCGATCCGGACGTCTTCGACGCCGTCTGCATAGGGGAAGGCGAGGAGATCATCCTCAAGATCGTAGCCGATGCCGAGCGCGGTCACCTGGCGATGGTCTACCAGGCGGAGCGGATACGGGATCTCGACCGCCTGCCACTGCCGGCGAGGGATCTCCTGTATGCCCAGGGCGGCGACATCTTCGCACGGGGCGCACACTATGGTCCCGCGACTGCGGGAGAATCGACGGTGATCGTCTCTGCACGAGGCTGTCCCTTCAACTGTGCCTTCTGCGCCTCCGAGGCGATCTGGGGGCGATGCACGACGGTACGCCCCGCATGCGGGGTCGCCGCCGAGGTTATCACCGTGCGGGACGACCTCGGCGTGCGGGAGTTCAGATTCAGCGACGAGACCTTCAACCTGAACCGCGATCGGCTGCGGGATCTCTGCCGGGCGCTGACGGGTCTCGATGTCTATTGGCGAGCGAGCATCCGCCCGGGTCTTTCAACAGTTGAAGATTTCAGCTTTATGTATGATGCGGGATGTCGCGAGATATCCGCCGGCGTCGAGAGCGGCGATCAGCGCGTGCTCGACGTGCTGAGGAAGGGGCTGACGGTTGACGACAGCCGGGAGATGTGCGAACGGGCGACACGCGCGGGCCTCAAGGTGCGCCTGCTCCTCATGACGGGCTGCCCCGGAGAGGCGCCCGATAGCCCCGAGATCACGCGCGACTTCCTCGAAAGCGTGCCTTTCGATCTGGTGGCTCTCACGCAGTTTCGGCCGCTTCCGGGATCTCCAGTGTGGGATGACCCGAGCGCCTTCGGCGTACGGATCATCGACCGGGCCCTCGACCACTACAACATCTACAACTGGCGACGAACGCTGTCGCAGGCCCGATCGCTCGCCCCGAGCAGATCGGTGATCGAGACGGACGCGATGAGCAGGGAGGCGCTCGAGGGCAACATGGATCGGATGCGTCAGTATGTCATGGACACTGGCAAATGCAATATGGGCTAAACGGAAAGGGACGTAGAATGGCAAAGAACGCAAGGCTGTCGCTCATCCTGGCAATCAGCGCGGGGATCATACTGGTGCTGGTGTTGATTGCGGGCGGGTGCACGGCCGCGGATGTGCTGATGAATCGGGACAAGCTGGACCACCTTGACGCCAAGGACAGGGCCGACCGGGATACAGAAATGAGCAAGACGCAACCGCCCACGATCAATCAGACTGGGCCTGCAACGGGCGAAGGCGGCGGTCCCCAGATTATGGTGTTCGGCGACAAGGTCTTGGCCGAGCTTTCTGCGATGCTCAAATACTTCTCCAGCACGGCGGAAGAACGGCAGACCGATTTGATGCAGCGAACCAAGAGCAAGCTCAATCTGCTCGGATACGGCGTGGCGCTGGGCCTTATCGTTATCGTTGTCGGGGTAGCTTGGCGTAAGACTTCGAAGGCGCGGAAGGCGGTTGCCGCTGCTGCCGTGAAGGGCGCGGCGATGATCGATCCCTTGGTAACGCGGATCAAGGCGCTGGTCGCGAGGACCCAGGAGACGACCGATCCGAAAGAGATCGCGCGATTGAACGCCGAGATTGTGACTCTCAATGGGATCAAGGCGAAGGCGGAGAAGGTCAACGCTTAGCCTGATCTGACATGCGAACCAATCACCCCCGCGAGCACGATGAGCTATCGCGTTCGCGGGGGTATTCTTGTGTCTATTACCCCCCGCCTAGATTCAGCTTCTCGATCTCATCTTCTCCCCCCGGGACGAAGCTCAGATAGATCATGGTCGTCTGGATCGACCCGTGTCCCATCCACTCCTGTATCTTGCGCAGCGCCACATTGGCGGCGGCGAGGTACGTCCCGAATGAGTGGCGGAAGGCGTGGAAGTTGACCCAGGGGAGCCCGTGCTGTTTCAAGAACCGCCGCCACTGATGGTTTGCCTTCCAGGTTGCGCCCCCCTTCCAGACGTGTCCCTGGCGCTCACCGTCCGGGATCTCCTCCAGAATTCTCGCCAGCTCCGATGAGATCGGGATGAGTCTGCGCTCGTGATCCTTGGGCATGAAGCCCTCCTCCAGGTGGGCCTGAACCGTGAGGCGCCGCTCGGCGAGATTGACGTCGCTCCAGCCGAGGTGCACGAACTCAGATAGGCGCAGGCCTGCGTAGAAGGCGAGCGCGACGGGGATGCGCCATTCGCTCTCGATGGCGAGGATCTTCGAGACGAGCTCACGGGGCGCATGCTTGGGAGCGTTCCGCACGCGCCGCGCCTCCCGGCGCACACCGTGCACGGGATTGCTCTCGAGGCCCCCCGTCCGGACGCAGTAGGCGAAGAAGGCGCTGATCCCGCTCATGTGGCGGTCGATGGTCGCATTGGAGCGCCCTTCGAAGGTCTCCTTGTACTTCTCGATGTCGGCCCGGGTGACCGCCGCCAGGTCTTTCGGCGTGGTGGTCTCGATCCACCGGCGAACCTGGAACTCGTAGCCCTCCACGGTCCGGGGCCGAAGGTGCGCGTGCGCCCAGGCGATGAACTTCTCACAGGCGATCAAGGGAGAGTCCGTTGCGGCGATCCGCCGGCGCGGGAAGCCCTTCTTCTTGAAGGCAATGCTGAGTTCCTTTGCAAGGATCAGCGCCGTTGCCAGGGATTCGCTCTTGAGAGAGATCTGCCGGCGGCGGCCGTGGCGGTCTTCATAGTCGGCATGCCAGGTATTACGCACCAGGCGCAGGCGCAAGGGGACCCCTCCCCGAGGCGCGACGAGGGGGTATTTCCGCTTGGATTTACCCCATCTAACTCCCGGCTGTGTCACACTTTGCGTCCCTGATTTTGCGAACACATTTTGCGAACATCTATCCATGTGTTGAAGTCCTTGACACACTAAGCGTAAGTTCAGGCAGGTATGCAGGTTTGGCGAGGCCGACGGGACTCGAACCCGCAACCCTCGGATCGACAGTCCGATGGACGCCTTCTCAAGCATACCCCGAGGGCGTTTGCGTGTCAAGGGTTACGAAGACAAAAGCCTTTCCGTCTCAAATGGTTGCGTCAACTCCAGAGCCCCCTCTCAGTGCATCCGAGTGCATCCGAATGCATCCCAGTGCATCCGAGTAATGTAAACGTTTGCGAACATCTGAGGGACATGTTCGCAAAATGATCGCCTCAAATCAGAACAGACAAGGGCCGAATACTAACATGATGAGCGCGACGACGCCGACGATCAAGATGAGGACAATCCCGCATCCGATGTTCATCCCGTCAAGGATCCCGAGAGGCCGTTTGTTCTCAACTACCTGCACATTGACGGGTGCGGGCTTTGTGGACTCCTCTGAGCGATCTTTTTGTGGCAGGTCTTGGCGTGAGCCACCTGCTAGGCGCTGATGGCATTCCTGACAGATCGGCTGGTCTTTCCAGAGATAGGCCTCCTCGAGCCGCCCGATCATCCGGTCGCAGTTGGAACATGTCACCGGATCAGGCATTTTCAGAACTTCCTGCAGAGCTGGTAGAGGACGCCCTTGATCTCAAGCACGACCGTCTTTGCCCGTGGTCGTCCAATGGGACGACAATCCCATGCGCCAGAGGCTGGCGTGGCGGGATCATTTATAGTTCCCTGTGCACAATATCCGTTACGACCCCCTGGATCAGGAGCTCGTCGCTGCTGCCGACCATGATCGGGTGGCTGTCGGGATTATCCCCCTTGAGCATGACGACCTCTTCCTCATCCTTGCGCTCTACGAACAGTTTCTTGAGCGTGGCTTGTCCGTTGAGCAGGACGGCCAGTATCTGCCCCGATAAGTCCGCGAGCCGGTGGCGCTTGGGGGCCTCATTGTCGACGAGGATAAGGTCCCGGTGACGGATCGTGGGGGCCATGCTGTTGCCCGCCACGCGCAGGACATAACGGCCGGGGCTCGCCAAGTGGGCCAGGACCTCGTATGTCTCGAGGGCCTCGTGTGGGGGCGCGGGGTCGCCGGCGACGATCTCTCCATACATGGGCAGGGGCTTCGTGATGACGGGTTGGGCGGCATCCAGTTCGGGCTCCTTTTTATTGCCCAAGAGTTCCGCCGGATCGCAACCGAGGTCCGTCACGATATTCATGAGGTGCTCTGCCGAGGGCATTCTCTCACCAGAAAGATACCCAGAAACCGTAGAAGCGTGCGCACCGGCAAAAAATCTTTGGCCTATTTTCGCCAGCGACAAATAAGGCAAAACTGCCTGTAACCGCTTAGCAAGGGTAGTCTTGGGTTGAGGCCACTTTATGGGTCTGCCGACCTTTTGTTGCGCGCACACGATATTTCCCCTTGACCGACCGAGATAATGTGGTACATATACGGTGGTAAGCCGCACAAATCAGCGAGGGAACAAGATGAATATAACACAAAAGCGCACAAAGTCAAGGCGAAAGTCGGACGTATGGCTGTCGACGGCCGAGGCGGCGGCCTATGCGGGCGTGCACGTCAACACGATCAAGAACGCGCTCGCGAAGCGGACACTCGTCCCGGTCGGCGCGACTCCTGGCGGGCAGCACCGCTTCACGATCCAGCAGATTGATCGGTGGCTCAAGAAGAATGCGGCCGCGCTGCAGAGGACGGGCAATGATAGCTAACTCGTCAACCTGCCCCGCCCAGTCGCCCCAGGGCGCGACATCTGGGCAGGAGGGGTGTTCTGTCCCGCGGTCGCGGGATGAGGCGGATACAGGCGATCCTGGGGCGGATTCTGGGAGGGCCGAGAGGTGAGTGAGCACGATGAGCCGGTGGCGCTGCGGAAACTCAGAGTCTATGAGCCGACCCTGCAAATCGTCGTTGATTACTGCCCCGCACGCACGCAGCGCGTCCCGGACGCTCTCAAGTGCCTGGGCTGCCCGCGGTCGCGGGGGTTCATCGGCGCCGACGGGATCGTGACGCCCTTCCTGGTCCAGGTCGACGGGTCGACCTCCATGATCGTGCGCTGCGCCGACGAGGTCCGGGAGGAGCCCGAGGAGCCACCGTGGCCCACGGGCATGAGTTGCGCTGAGGCTTGCCGCCGCTTAAGTCAAGGGCTTGCAAGCCACGCCAAGAAACCGCACTCCGAGGAGCCACCGCAGCCCACGCTCGCGCTCATCAAGGATGATCTCAACGATCATTTCGTCGACGCGCGGTTTAACTTGCGGCGTGCCGCTACCTGCGCGCAGAAAGATGAGGTTGAGGCGCTGTACGCGCATATGAATGTGGCGCAACTATACATGGACAAGGCGCGGGAGCTGCTCGACAGCACTCTCGCCGCTCAGGCCCGGGCGCGGCAGCGGGAAGGAAAGGGGGCCTATTCGCCACCATTGCGCCCTCCGGCCTATCGGAGGATCGACGTCGAGCACGCCGAGCGGGCCGGGGGGGAAAGCTGATATGGCTGAGAACATGTGGACGATGATTTGCGAGCTCTCGCTCGACGACACGGACAGGCGGGCGGTGCGCTTCAGCGAGGGGAAAGAGGGCCTGGCGACGGTCCAGGAGGTAAAGGACGCATTCATCCATCACTGGGCGCTCTGGATCGAGGCTCGCATCGCCGAGATGCAGGATGCCGAGGTGGAGGAGATTCAGGGTTCCGGATCAGAGCTTGAGCAAGAAGGAGGCTGACGATGGCGGGCAAGGGTATCTGCAAGGTAGACGGGTGCGAGAAGAAGGTGCTCGGCAGGGGATGGTGCTGGAAGCACTACAACGCTGCGAAGATGCGGGGGGAGTTCACGCCGAACCCGACCAGATCCCAGGCGGCCCAAGCGCGTGGGAAGAAAAAGAGCCATCACAAGAAGGAGGCTGCGGTCTCTACGGGCGAGTCAGCCTCAGCGAGCGCCGCCGCCGGC
>SDBU01003031.1_pt1 | contig 21693 bp, 15 predicted proteins | sample 2277071 | NCBI WGS metagenome assembly SDBU01 (sample SAMN10397929, study PRJNA504765) | marine sediment metagenome | isolation source: marine sediment core GS08_GC12, 126 cmbsf | place: Arctic Ocean: Gakkel Ridge, Loki's castle | collected 2008 | reverse complement strand
CGTGCATCTCTTCGGCCAGTGTGCCGATATGGATCCGATATGCCAAATTGCCGCGAAACACAAGTTGCATATCGTCGAGGATGCCGCACAGGCTATCGGCGCGACATACAACGGCAGAAAAGCAGGCTCCATCGGGGACATGGGCTGTTTCTCGTTCTATGTCTCGAAAAATCTCGGCGCTTACGGCGAGGGCGGGTTGCTTGTCACTGACGATGAGGATCTGTACAACAAGGCAAAGATGTTACGCAGCCATGGAGAGAACGAACGTTACTTCAATGTGCTCATTGGTGGCAATTTCAGGCTCGATGCGATCCAGGCTGCCATCCTTCTCGTGAAACTCCAGTACCTTGACGGCTGGACCCAGGGGAGACGTGAAAATGCCCGGACATACGACAGACTCCTGGCGGATATTCCCATCAATAAACCCTCCGTGAAGGACGGCAACTTCATGATATATAACCAGTACGTCATAAAAACGCGCAAGCGCGACGAACTCATGCACTTCCTCAAGGCTAACGATATCGCCACAAAGATCTACTATCCTGTCCCGATGCCGCTTCAGACGTGCTACAAATCCCTCAACTACACTGAGAAACACTTCCCAAACTCAGTCGAGGCAGCAAATACTACACTGGCGCTGCCGATATATCCCGAACTCACTCACGACCAGATGGAGTATGTGGCGGCGAAAATACGCGAATTCTTCGCCAATGGAGCTCATTAGTTGAAAGAGCACATCCGCAAAATCGGCGGTCAGTCCATGATCTATGGAGTGCCCGAGATCCTCGATAGCGCCATCACCGTCCTCCTGATCCCGCTTTACACAAGCTACCTCTCCAAGGCCGATTTCGGAATATTGGGCCTGATGGCCACCGTGAGGACGGCGCTGGCAATCTTCTACATGCTCGCCCTCAACTCCGCTCTCATCAAACAGCACTTCGATTTCGAGACCGAAGAAGAAAGAAAACACTACTTCGGCAGCATCGTCACGTTCGTAATAGCGTACAACATCCTCATCACGGTTGTGCTTACCGCCGTAGGATTACTGTTCGTCAGACTGCGAGTCAGTGACGTCCCTTTCACCCCATACTTCATCACCGTCATCTGGGCCACCTTCTTCTCCGGGCTGGGTGTTATCGCCATGATTCGGTTCAGAGCCATGGATAAGCCGCTCCAGTTCTCGATAATGGCCATCTCAAGGTTTGTCCTTTCCACAGCTATCACTGTTGTCCTCATAGCGAAGTACGGTCTCGGAGCAATGGGAAGGCTCTACGCGGTGCTCTGCACGTCCGTGGGCTTCTTCGCGATATCGTTTTATCTGCTCAGAGACCTGAACTTCCGGCCCGATTACCGTTACGTAAGAAAGGCGCTCAAATTCAGCCTGCCGCTCTTCCCATTCTTCATCTGTACGTGGATACTCAGATCATCGGATAACTGGATAATCAAATACTACAAAGACCTTGCACAAGTCGGCCTGTACAACCTCGGATTCAGAGTCGCCTCCATAATGCGCTTCGTCATCAACGGCATCTTCCTCGCAGTCGTCCAGTACTTCTACAGACTGGCGAAAGAGGAGAAAAGGGATGATTTGGGCAGGATGGCAACCTACTTCGCGGTCTTCATGGTCACCGTGGCGCTTTGCGTCGCAACATTCGGCAGGGAGCTGATCTTCATTCTCGCTGCCGAGCCCTACCATCCTGCGGCGGCTGTCGTCCCTATGCTGACACTCGCTTTCCTATTCCGGGCGATGTTCATCTTCCCGAACTGCGCCATCCAGTTCAAAGAGAGAACAGCCGTAATGTCTCTCGTCACAGTCGCAGGCGCGGTCTTGAATCTCGGCCTCAACTTCGTCCTCATTCCCCGTTTTGGAATGATGGGTGCCGCTATCACGACCGCAATAACCCTCTTCTGCATGTGGGTCACACTCCAGTTCTTTTCCCAGAGGACGTATCCCCTCAAATACGATTACAAACCGATCGCCACTGCCGCCCTCATCGCAGGTGCAGCATATGCCGGCCAGGCCCTGATTCCCCCGCTTCCCTCACCGCTGTTGACAAGAGTAGCGAGGCTCAGTATCGTTGTTTTGGGGGTGCTTGTCATATTCTTCCTCGTCCTGATTAGGTACCCCCGCAAAAGAAACGTCGATACGCACGTATCGGATAATGGCGAATCGTCCCTGAAGCCAGGAAGTGACACAGAGCGATGATTGTTCCCGAGCTCCTGATACTCTTCGCTGTTATTGGCGTCGCTCTCGTTTTCCTGATGCTTCTCAACATCAAACTGGGTCTCTTCATCTTCTTCGTCACTTTGCCTTTCCAGAGCATCTTTTTCTACTTCAAGTTCATGTACATGGCACTCAGCGATATCTTCGCCGCTCTGATCTTTCTCTCATGGCTCATTCTGCTGCTGCTGCGACGCGTGGAATTCCCGCGCAAAAGAGCGCTCTACTTCATCGGAATACTGTGGGCGCTCATCCTCGTCGGGTGCTTGACAAGCATCGACCAGCGTACTTCCCTTCGGTTCGCCTTTCGTCTCCTTTCCTTCTTCGCAGTCTTTATCGTGCTCCTGAGCGTTATGCAGAACATGCGGATAGTCCGTCTGATCCTGTACGCCATGGCCGTCCAACTCCTGCTCATCAGCGTCGTCACGAACTGGAAGTACATGAAGTCTGGAGTTCAGATACAAGATCTCAGCGATGTCGATGAGGAATCTGAGCACACCAGAGTCCGACAGAGCGGAATCGCGGGATGCATGAATGAGACTGCTTTCAACATCACCATGCTGATGCCGTTGACACTCGGCCTGGCCTTGTCCGAAAAGAGAAAGAAGCTTTTCGTCGTCATTGCGGTCGCTCTTGCCGCTCTCGTCATTACCATGTCGAGATCGGGATGGGTCGCCTGCATGGCGTCCGTCTTTTTCCTGCCAAAGCTGAGGCTGAAACATCTCCTGTTTTTCGCAGTAGTATTCGTTCTTGTGTTCTCGATCTTCTACAACATCTTCATCGGCAGGATCGAGGCCAGCACCCTCAAGAGCACCTCTATCCGCACAAGACTGCTGATGTGGGACTACTCATTCTATCTGACCAAGAAACGTCCTTTCCTCGGCATAGGCGCCGGCAACTTCGCCGAGAATGCATACAGAGAATTCCCTGAACTGGTGTATCGGTTGCCTGTCGGAATCAATCACTGCTCGACACACAACCAGTATCTCGGCATCCTGGTTGAAAACGGCATTATTGCCCTGATTGTCTATGTCCTTTTTCTCGTTCACACCGCTAAGCGTGTTCTGTACAACAAAACTTTTGCCGGTGAAAAGATGAACATACTCCGCAGGAGTGTCCTCGCTTCGTTCGTGGCATTGGTTATCTTTCAAATGTTTGCTCAGTATGGCCTCAGAAATTACCTTGCCTGGAGCATCCTCGCGTTGGCATATTGCCTGCACGATATCGCTGCAAGAGAATACGAAAAGGAAAAGGTGGTGTCGGCCCACGTATCGCTCGAGGTCGTGGATGCGGAATTTGCCGAGGGTGAGAAGTGGGAAAGCCTGAGCTTTCAGGATGGTCAAGAGGAAACCAGAATCGTGGATGACGAGCAGGAACATCAAAAGGATGGGTGAGAAGACACAGCAATCTGCGGGCACGGCGAGAAACACCCGAAAGAAGGTGAAGATCGCGTTCACGACCGGTTCGCTCGCGATAGGCGGCGCCGAGAGGTGGATACTGAAGCTCGTCCAGAAACTCGATCGCCGCAAATTCGAGTGTTGCGTCATAGCGATCAAGCCCTTGCAGCCGCCGGACGATGCTCTTCTTGGAGAATTTCGCGAGAACAACATCCCGGTTTTCGGCCTCAATCTCAGACACTACAAGCTCCTTTTTCCACTTGGCACTATGAGGATGAAAAGACTCCTCAGTAAAATCAAGCCCGACGTGATACAGACAGTTCTTCTGATCGATCGTTTCTTCGCTGTTCGCGCAGCGGCGGCATTGAACATACCCGTTGTGTCCTCATTCAGGGGCACAGAAGCTCTCGCAGGCCTTCCCAAGTTCAAGAGGAGGATATACCTCGAGCACCTCGAGTGTTCGGACGAGATCTTCGCTGTCTCAGAGCACACAAGGGATTCTCTGCCGGAGGAGATTCGCAAATCCGTCTCAGTAATCCACAATTTCGTCGACACAAAGCATTTTTCCCCGTCAGGGCCGCGTTCGTTCGGTGAAAAGCAGGAATTCATCCTTGGAACCGTCTCGAGGCTCGAGAAGGTGAAGAACATTCCCGCTCTGGTAGAGCTCTTCGCCGCTGTGAGGAGTCGGCTGCCGTTCGTCAAAAAGCTCATCATCGTCGGCGATGGTTCCGAGCGTCCCGCCATCGAGCGGCTGATATCGGACAAGGGTCTTTCGGAAGCCGTGGTCCTGGCAGGTCGGCAAAATGACGTGAGGCCCTGGTATGATCGCATGGATTTCTTCATTTCCACGTCCAGGAGCGAGGGTATGCCTAACACCATGCTCGAGGCCATGGCATCATCAGTCATCCCGATCATCACCAGAGTCGGAGGAGTGCCGGAGGCGATTTCTGAGGGAGAAAACGGCTTCTTTCTTGATCCGGACGATATGACGGCAAATATCCAGAAACTCGAGGGCATCTTCGCCGATTGCGTCAAAACCCCGTCTAAGTTCAACAACATCGCAAGAGCCGCCAGAAAGACCATAGTATCTAAATTCATCCCCGATGTCATTGTCCCGCAATACGAGGAGATCTTCCTCAGGTTGGCGGAAAGCCGGGAAAGCGCGGAATGAGAAAAGTCCTCTACATCGCATCGACGACAAAGTTCTACAGCGGCGCCGAGTTGAGTCTTTTCAACCTCATGCTGCACCTGAGGGAACAGTTCGATGTCAGGTTTCTCGTCCCGGACAGGGGAGAGCTCTTCATACGATGCCGGGAAGCGCGAATCCTCACGATCGTCGTCCAGTACATCCCCACCGGCATCAGGGCCCTTTCTTTTCCGCGCATATTCTCCTATATTCTCGTCAACACATTGTATATTTTCAGGCTCACCTTCCACATACTGCGCAATGGAATCGATATCGTTCATGTCAACGAGATATACAATTTCCCGGCCCTTATCGCTGCGAAAATCGCAGGCGCGAGAACAGTGTGCCACGTACGCGCCGGAGTTCTTCCCTCGCGTGTGCTGAGGCGGATCGCTTTCGGAACGGTCAACCTGCTCGCCGACCGCACGATCTGGGTATCTCATGGCGTGAGAGATGTATGGCATGGCGGTGCGGCGCCGTCTCGAAAATCGGTTGTCATACATAACATGCACCCCGATTCGAAGAAGTTTGATCCCGCGCAATACCCGGAGGTGGACAAGAAACATCTCGTTGTCGGTATGGTCTCGAAGTTCAATGTGCAGAAGGGGCACGGCAACCTCGTCGAAGCTGCCGCAAGGATTCGTGAGATGGGCGTGAATGATATCAGGTACTCCATCGTTGGAGGCCCCATGAGGGGTCACGAGGACTTCTACGACCAGATAATCGGCCTGATAAGATCGCGTGGGCTTGAGAGCGAATTCACCTTGCACGGGATGAGCAAAGACGTTCCGCGTCTGTTGTCCGAGATGGATGTTTTCGTCCACCCGCCGGATTGCGACGACGCCTTTCCCACCGTCGTGCTGGAGGCGATGATGATGGAGAAGCCGGTTTTATGTTTCGACAGGGGAGGCATATCCGAGCAGTTCGAGAACGGCGTTTCCGGGATACTCGTACCCGCGGGAAACATCGACCGACTGGCCCGTGAGATCGCATCGCTCTGCAGGGACCCTGCGAGGCGCAGATCGATGGGCAAAAAGGCCCGCGAACATGTTCTTGAACGGTTCAGCCCGGAGGCCTTGTCGAGAAGAATGGCGGATGTCTACACGGGTCTCTTCGCGAATTAAATACTGACTGTTGAAATACGGCATTTATCGACTCACGTTGAGGCAATCCGCATCCTCGGAAAGGATACGGTTCATCCTGCAGATGATGTATGCGCGGAAGGCCAGAAGGTTGTGGTCAATTCGGGGCTTGAAGAAAGTTCTTCTCAGCATGTTCCTGATACCGGCGGGAATGAGAGCTTGAATGCGCTCTCTCAGCGATCTCCTTCGGTGTCTGAGACCATCCGAGACCCTGATTCTCTCGAGAAGATATTGAACAAACCCGTCGGGTAAAAGGCCCCTGGCGTGGTCAGTTTTCAGTTCGTGAGAGATTAGATTTACAGCCTCCTTCGTTCTCAGAACGTTCCCTTGACTTGCGATGGCGGGGTATCTGGCGAAACCTATGTTGGGATTCAGGGACCGGACGATTTTCTTGAAGAGACTTTTGCCGGTGCGCAGGTGGTCGGGCATCTTTCTGACCTGTTCGATAATGCTTCTCGAAAGGAAAGGATTGATCAGTTCAACGTAGGCGCATTTCAAATCGCTCAGAGCGGCCAGGAAAACCGGTATGCGGAACTCGTGATATAGCCGGTCACGCCATGCAGCGAGAGATTCGTTCGCTTTTCTCTCGAGGTTCCCGGGCAGGACTTGTTTCTTGAGACCGAATTCATCCAGGCTCCTCAAGTTGGAATAGTGAGAGAACAGATTGATTCCGACAGAACGCAGGACGTCAAACGGAGTGTTGACCGGCGCCCACCCAAAACCCTCGTCCGACCTGATGACTCCCGAGTAACCCTGTTCAAACAGGTATTTCCATATCTTGAAGCCGTCCATGTAGCCTGATATGTGGTCTATTCTGCCCTCGCCGGCGACGAGGAATCTGTTGAAGATCTTTTCTATCGGCTCGTCCGAAACATCTGTTTCCAGATACATATGCTCCACGTTCATACGGTCCGCCAATAGCCTGGCGATGTAAGCGTCGTTACCTCTTTCAGACAGTGATGATCTCAGGCCCCAGGTTATGCATCTGAGGTTCTCCCGGTTTTTCAGCATGAGGAGGATCGCCCTGCTGTCGTAACCGCCGGATAACGGCAGAACCGGTTGCGAGTAATCCAATTTAAGATGCTCGAAAACATGTTCCAGAGCTTTGCTGAGCTGTACTTCATGTTGTTCATCAGACAGATCCAGCGGGTCGAAACGGGCGGTTCCCTCGCTGACGGTCAGTTTCCATGACGAGCGATCCAGGACGAGGCGCGAGTTTGCGCCGAGGCATCTTATCCTGCTGTCCCAGGATAGGCCCGGACCGAGGGTGCCGGAAGACAACATCCACGAGAACGCGGTCCTGTTGGGTTTGAAATCCCGAAGAAAGAACACGATCGCGCGTTGGGAAGTTGATGCTATGAGCATATCCTCCGTCTGAACATACCAGATAGTCCTGGATGCCACGATGTCAGTCGCCAGTTCAACAGTCCTTTTGTCGCCGCGAAACAGAGCATATGTTCCGTCCGGGATCGAGGCCATGGGTTGCCACCAATTCTCTTCCGGCTCGATGAGATTTCCCATGCACACGCTTGTGTTCCTGACTGGGATGGATTCAGCGGGATTGAATATGCCGATAAGGACTCCGTTCTCATTTATTATCAGGGGGGGATTGGGGGAGATATTGTCTGGAGTCAGTCTTTGCGACAATATCTCAATATCTCTGGACGAGAAACGGCTCTGTTCACGGTCTCTGAAACAGATGAATACGGCTTTTGACATTTTTATTCCCGTCCAATTCCTGTCTTCTCAGGCGGATATTGCCGGATAGCTCGACGTCTGAGCACGAAGTCCCGTATCCGTCTCATGACTTTTCGGAGTCGCCTCATTACGCTGTATGCAAGAGCTGATCTTCGAGAGATTCGCTGCGGGAGATTCCGTCTCATTCCCGGTGATGAACGTGAAATGCTCGTCGAGTCGCTCAGGGCGGCCCTGCTCAGTTCGACGGATTTCCCGAGAGCTTCGAGGTGCTCGGCCATGCGGCGGAATGACGCCAGCCAGAGCCATTTCTCGTGAGGCATGTAGCCGTATGGGCCTCGTCCATCTGCTCCAAGGCGGACCTGTTCAGCCAAAGCGCGTATCCCATCGCCATCGAATATCCCTGTTGCGGCAAACCACTCCGGGTCTATGTATCGACGCAGCTCATCGTACAGCGGCGCGCTGCCCCATACCGTGTAGTCCAGGAAATGCTTTCGCAAGCCGCGTTTTGCGCCTACCGTTTTACCTCTGAGCGCCCGATTGGTTCGTGCCCACGGCATACGCGCCAGCTTCGGATGAAGCTGCTCCAGCAGCTCAGCGTAGATCCCGCGCGTGCGCAGGGCCGGGTGTATCGACCAGATGTACTTGTATATTTTGGGATGGGTGAACATCTGGTAGATTCTGCAGTACTGGTTGATGACACTCATGACATGCGCGATCATGTTCCGCATGTAGTGGCCGAGCATCTCATGTTCGCATGTGACATATCTGGGCCGGCCCGGCGACCGATCATGCAGGTCTTTGAGGTCATTCATCACGCCATCATACGCTGATTTGAGGACTTCGTTGCGGATCAGACCGAAAGTGTTCGCCGGCCGGAGGTAATCGAGTTCCAAGAGATTCCGTCCGCTGTATTCGAGGCGTGCTGCGCTGTCACCATAGCTGGCAGCTAAAACCAAAGCTTCCCGTGACACGTTCTTAAACCAACCTATGCGATGTAGGTGCAGTGGAGATACCATGGCCCCCATGGCAATCGCCAGTTCATCCGTGTTATAGCGAAAATCCTCCAGGCTCAGATCGAGGTGTATCCACTCGAAACCCAGGATTTCCGCTGCCATTTTGCCATAGGCCACATCTCGAGAGTCCCCCAATCCCCATGTCACGCAGACCGGTTTTGCTTTCAATCTGCCTTCCTGGTAAAGACCGGCCAGAATCCCGGCGATTATGCGGCTGTCCAGACCCCCCGACAGAAGGAGGTAGATCTCTTTCCTCCCTTCGCATACCTCCAATGCCTCGTCGAGAAGAAGTCTCCTGAAATCATCGGCTATTTTCCCATGTGTCTTCCATAGTCTTCCGTGCTGCGGAATCTCCTCAAGCCGCGGCTCGTTGTCGGGTCCGATCTCCGACAGCCACGGCTGGCGCTTTACTTCGTTGACCAACGTCCGGTCACCGCAGGCATAGTTGAACGACAGGATCGCCAAGATCGCGGCGGTATCCCATGTCAGCTTTTCGTCACACTGGGCGACGGCATCGACAAAAATATCCTTCCACTCTCCTCTGCTTCCACGATACAGCGGAGGCTGGTATAGGTGAAGGCTCGATTCCAGTTGGCTCATTTTTCAGTTCTGGTCCTTTCGTTTTCGGGGCACGATATCAGTCTCATGGATTGGGCTCACGTCCCTCACATTGAGCTTTCGCAAAAATGCGAAAATTTGCGAAAAAATGAACTTTCCGGTTTTGTGCAAGTGCTTGGTATGCAGAGCATTGTTATGAAAACGACCCCGGATTTTTTCGCAAAAACGACACTTCTTGTACGGTTATTGGCCCTTCTCGTTCGTTTCATTTTTCCCATTGTTCCCGGTATTGGGTATCTTCCATTCTGCGAGTAACATATCGTAGAGCTCTCGTATTGTCAAGCGAATAATGATTATCTTGTCACTACGAAAAGCGCGAAGGAGATCAGCACTGAAAAGAGGTTCTTTCATAACTGCGGGAGAAGGAGTATAGGACGTGCCTGTCACGTTGGTACTCCAGACTCTTTCATGCATCGTAGGATTCATGGGGTGACGTGGTCGGTTTCGGTTAGCGTGGTTTTCCATCTCTTGAATAATTCCAAGCAATATCGGATCTCATGAAGCGCAAAGATAACGATTAACCATTCAACGGTCAGGCGAAATCTGCTACCTCCTCCCGTCAGATATGATGGAAACACAAAATATGAAACGTAGATAAGCAGCGTGAACAAAAACAGGAAGTTCCTCGACCCAGTCAATCTAATTAAGAAAGACAGGAATAATGTGTATATAGCCAGATTTATCAGATACCAGATAAGAACGATGGCAAGAACGAGGTTTGACTCTTTCAGTGTGATGTCTTCACTCAAGGTTTCATCTTCCCAGTGGTATCCCCAGAAGTGAGCAACATTCAATAGATGGGTGTGCCCCATTACGGGTATCGCGTTATGGATGTAGTATTTTAGAGTGGTTCCCGGGTATTTCCTATAGATGTGCAAAGCATATTTCCTTCTCAGCGCCAGTATTTCCTTCAGGTCGTGCGCTTCTTCTATCTCATTACGCATTGCTTCATAAGCATCGAGATCATTTCTGCCTGTCATTACATTCTTACCGAAATGATTGAAAAGATTGCTTTCTAACGCATCAGTGGGTCTGAAGACCCCGTGGTTCAGGTAGTTTCTCAAGGAGGGAAGGTTGCATGTCAAAAGAATCAAAACCGACGAAACAGCTATTAGTGCTTTTGCTCTCCTTTCACCGGAGATGCCGTACCTCTTTGCCATTGAAAGCAGGACAAAGACGTTGACTATCGGATAGAAAATCAGTGTCGGACGGACCTGACCGGCGTACCCGAGAAAGATCACTTGCAGCACGAGATACTTCCAGCTCTGATTGATTATCGACAGCAGACCGAAGCATATACCTATGACGAGCAGTACAGCAAAGAACAGGTCGGTCAATATCACGGGCACAGTTGCGAAGTATGCCCCTGACAACAGGGAGAATATGAAAACCGGTCTCACAATCGATTTTTGATTCGGGAAAAGGATAACCGCTATCTTCGACACAGCAGGATAGATAAAGGCGAAGAGAATCGCCTGTACGAACAAGACCGCGATGAGCCATCTACTTCCAAATAGCATCATCATAACCGACAGGAATAGGGGATAACCTATCGTTCTGTGATAATCGGGTGAGTGTCCATCTCCGAAGACGCGGTAATCCAGGAAATTCCTTGCAGGCTCGACGTACGTCATCACGTCAGTTCCCCTCCAGAGATTATTCGAATATTCCCCTTCCGGGATCTGGAGGTTCCTGTAAGAAACGTTCGAGGCGAGGAGGATGATCAGGAAGATGAGGTTTAGAGCAAGTCCTATGAGATATTGGACTATTAATGATTCGATATTGATCTTCTTCAACACCACCATGTCTCTCTGTTCTCGACTGCTCAAGCATTATACGGTTCCCGCAAATCAATCAGAAGCCTTTTCCATCCGCCAGTCCGGGATTCTATAAAAGACATTGACACCCATGAAGGCGGTCATATAATGACAAAACACTCGTATTACTGGACGAGAGAACTGGACGGCAACGGCGTATTGCTAAACACTAAGGAAAATCGACGGATGAATATCCTGGTAACAGGCGGTGCGGGCTATGTGGGCTCGACCCTGGCTCCCGTGCTGCTTGAGAGAGGTTATGGAGTAAGAGTCTACGACAACCTGATGTTCGGGGGCAGGGGACTTCTGCCGTGCTTCAGGGACAAGAATTTCGAATTGGTCGTTGGGGATACGCGTGATGAATCGGGGCTTAAGAAAGCACTGCAAGACATGGATATTGTGGTTCATCTCGCTGCCATCGTCGGTTATCCCGCCTGCAAGAAAAACGAACGGCTTGCAGATGAAGTGAATTACGGCGCCACTGTTCTCCTCGAGAGACTGCGTCCTAAAGATGTGCCTGTAATCTTCGCGTCGACCGGGAGCAATTATGGCGCTCTGATCGGCGATGTCTGCACGGAGGAAACGCCGCTTAATCCCCTTACTGTCTACGGCAAAACAAAAACGGCCGCCGAGGAGCACCTCGTGAAAATGGGCAATGTCGTGTGCCATCGTTTCGCGACCGCTTTCGGCGTGTCCAATCGTATGCGCCTTGATTTGCTCATAAACGACTTCGTCTACCAGGCGGTAAAAAACAAGAACCTCATCATCTACGAGAGAAGCTTCAAACGCACATTTATACACGTCGGCGATATGGCGCGCGCATTTCTATTTACTGTCGAGAACATCGACAAAATGCGCGACAACGTCTACAACGTCGGCAGCGACACGATGAACTGGAGCAAGGAACAGGTCGCAAGAAAGATAAGTGAGAAGGTGGAGTTCTACCTCCACTTCGCTGAGGTGGGCACCGACGAGGATAAGCGTAATTACGAGGTCTCGTACGAGAAAATCTCGGCTTTGGGCTACAAGACAATGATCACGGTGGAAGAGGGGATAGATGAGCTTGTTCAGGCCGTGAAAGTAATCGAAATCAAGAACGAGTTCTCCAACGTATAGTTTTTCGAATCATGGAAATATCGGGCAAGAAGATAGTTGTAACCGGAGGAGCTGGGTTCCTCGGCAGCCAGATTGTTCCGAGGCTGGAGGCGCTTGGAGCGGAAGTCTTCGTCCCCCGCAAAAAGGACTATGACTTCGTGTCCTTTGACGCCTGCGAACGATGCATGAAGGAGCATAAGCCCCGCATCGTGATACATTCCGCTGCGTTTTACGGCGGAATCTGGATCAACCAGCTCCATCCGGGGAAAATCTACTACGAAAACCTCGTCATGGGCGCTCACCTCATGGAGGCCGCAAGGCTCCATAACGTCGAGAAATTCGTCGCAATCGGCACGGCGTGTTCATATCCGGGATACCTCACCGGAGAGCTCAACGAGGATGATCTCTGGGACGGCCCGCTCCACGAGAGCGTCGTGAACTACGGTCTTACGAAAAAAATGCTTGCCGTTCAGGCACTGGCGTACAAAAAGGAATACGACTTCAACGCGATCCATCTCATCCTCACAAACCTCTATGGTCCCGGCGACACGTTCCACATCAAACGCGCGCATGTGGTCTCTGCACTGATAAAGAAATTCGTCGAGGCGCAAATGCAGGATGCACCGACTGTCGAGGTGTGGGGAACGGGGAAACCGATCCGCGAATTCCTCTACGTCGAGGACTGCGCCGAGGGCATCCTGAAAGCGACTCAGGTTTACGACGAGGTCAAGCCGCTGAACATAGGCACCGGCCGCGGGACAGCAATAAGGGAGCTCGCGGAACTCATCCATAAACTGAGCGGCTTCAGAGGCGAGATCACCTGGAATACCGACAAGCCTGACGGGGCCGTGAAGAAAGTGTTGGACGTTACGAGGATGAGGGAGAAGCTCGACTGGTCGCCTCCGACTTCTCTCGAGGAGGGTCTTCGCAAGACAATCGAGTGGTATCGCAAGAACAAGCAACTCGCCGACGAACGCCTATGACGCCTACTTCTTATCAGCGGGGCCCTGTGTGCTCTCAACCTTCAGCAGATACCTGTTCATAACACGCTTTCCCGGTTGCGTGAACGTGCTCTCGAGCTCAAACCCGAACTTCTCATAGAGCCTTATCGTCCTCTCGTTATCGTCCCGGTCTGTCGTGAGATACACGTAATCAATTCCGGCGTTTCGAATCTTCTCGCAAAACGCGTCAAGCAACGATTGCCCGATGCCCTCGCCGGAGAAATCGGGATCGACGGCAATGCTGCTGAGTAGAGCAGCCTCCTCGTGCGAAGGGGGTTGGTCTCCCGTGTAAGAACGTGCGCCGATGAGCTTTCTCGTCACCCGGAACGGTTGTCTGAACATACCGCCGAGAGACTTGAGCAGGAAAATATGCCAGCGCTTCTTCCTCAGCTTTCGAAAGAATCGTACTGGACGAAGAGCACCCGCGGCAAAACCGGCGACATGGTTACGCGCTTCAGCGACTATGCACATACCATCTTCTTCGATAATGAAATTTCGATAAAGCTCGTCGAGAAACCCTCTGCCCATGAGCGTGAGAAAGAAATCCTCAAAGGCCCGCATGTGGATCGCGACTATCTGCTTGATGTCTCTTTCAGTTGCCGGTCGGATAGTAACCATCTAACTCCTTCGAAGAGCCTCGAAGAGCTTCCTGTACTTCTCCAGAACGGTATTCCTGTTCAGGTTCTCCTCGAGGTACTTCCTGCCATTTATGCCGAGGCGTGCACGCAGCTCATCAGACTTGTGCAGATTGAGAATCGCATCGGCGATCGCATCAGAGTCTCCCGCGGGTACCACAATGCCGCAATCGGCTCTGCTTATCTGTCTCGCTGTCTCAGTCTCTGCATCGACAGAAGCGATGACCGGTCGTGCCGCCGCCATGTAGCTGAGGACCTTGCTTGGGACCGAGAAATTACCCTTGCCTTGGCGCATAGTCACGAGCGAGATGTCGGCAGTGGCCTGCACATCGTTCAGGATATTCTTGTCCTGGAAAGGCGCGAAAATGGTGTTGTCGAGTGATAGCTTCTCGCTTCGTTGTCTCAGCTTCCCTACGAGCGGCCCATCCCCGACGAACAGGAATTTGATGTCTTTTTGGCTGCGTAACTTGTCGGCGGCATTCAAGACAATCTCAACACCGGAAACAAAACCGATCGTGCCGGCGTAGAGAACAACACAATCTCCATCCGAAAGACCCATTCTCGTGCGAAAGTCGTTTATCCTGTTACCGGGAGTTATCTCATTCAGATTGACCCAGTTCTCGATCACCTCCACTCTGTCCGGGGGAATGCCTTTCGAGATGACATGTTTCTTGAAATGGTCGCAGATGACGGTCACCTTGTCTGCGGAACGATAGGAAAACGATTCGATCAATCGCAGGACTCCTACGACCGCCTTGTTCCTGATGAATCCCAGATCGACGAGGGCATCGGGGTGCAGGTCTTGTAAGTTGAAAATCAGCCGCGCCCGTTTCATCCTCGAGAGAATAGGAACGAAAATGCCGATGCTCAATGGCTGAAGAATCGAAAAGACCACGTCGCATTTTCCTTTCAGGAAAACGGTGCAAGATGCCATCAGCGCAAATGACAGAGAGGTCAGCATTCGATTGAGCAGGTTTCGACTTGGCGAAGTGATAGAATAAACACGCCAGACCCGCACGCCATTGAGATATTCTTCCTGAAGGAGCCTTTTCCGGTACCCTTCGAAGACAATGCCGGACGGGTGATTCGGGAATCCCGTAACGACAGTGACCTCGTGTCCGGCTCTGACGAGATCGGAAGCGAGCTCAAGCACCATGTGACCTGCCGCCACGTGCTCCGGTGGAAACCATTGGGTGATCATGAAGATACGCATAGTCAAATAGACGCCGGCGAAAAGGAGCTCGGCATTTGTGTGCCAAAGCTACTGCATAGCACTGCGCAAGTCAACGATGAGATTTTTCGCTCGATGCCTCATACATCCTTGTGATACTCTGTTTCTGATTCATTTTCGCTTTGTTGACAAACACGACTGACCACGAAATGACTTGCGAAAGACAGAAATGAGATACCTCATCACCGGAGGAGCGGGCTTCATAGGCTCGCACCTCTGCGATCAACTGCTGCAGGACGAAGAGAATTATGTGTTCGTAATCGACGATCTGTCTACTGGAAGCATCAAGAACATCATCCATAACAAGGATAATTCCCGCTTCCAGTATGTTATCGACTCGATAATGCACAAGGCGGTTCTCGCCGAGCTCGTTGACCAGGTGGACATCATCTTTCATCTCGCCGCGAGTGTCGGTGTTCGCCTGATTATCGAGGCGCCGGTGGCGACGATTGAGACGAATATCAAAGGCACCGAGAACGTGCTGGAACTTGCCGCAAAGAAACGGAAGAAAGTCATCATTGCGTCCAGCTCAGAGGTCTACGGCAAGAGCGATCGCAAGGCATTCTCCGAGAATGATGATCTCGTGCTCGGCCCCACAAACAAGTCTCGCTGGAGCTATGCAAGCTCGAAAATCGTCGATGAGTTCCTCGCACTTGCATACATGAAAGAGAAGAAGGTCCCCGTCGTTATCGTGCGTCTTTTCAACACAGTGGGCCCTCGTCAGACCGGCCGTTACGGGATGGTCCTTCCGACGTTCGTCAGCCAGGCACTTGAAGGCAAGCCTATTACCGTATACTCGGACGGCAAACAGATCAGGTGTTTCACTCATGCCAGCGATGTTGTCAATGCTCTGATACAGCTCGCGAACCACCCTGATGCGGCAGGCGAAATAGTCAATATCGGCAGTTCCGAAGAGACAACGATTCTCGATCTGGCGAAACTCGTGAAATCAATGACAGGGTCCTCGTCTGAGATCAAGCTCGTTCCCTACGATGAAGCGTATGAAGAGGGATTCGAAGACATGCGAAGGCGCTCGCCGGACATAAGCAAAGCGCGGAAGCTGATAGGATATGAACCCGTGTTTACGCTCAAAGACACTGTGAAGAGCATCATCGATTACCAGAGAAACAATGCATAAGCGTCTGTTCGATCTCATCTTCGCTTCGGTCGCGTTGGTCTTCTTGATGCCTCTTCTCATAATGTCTATGGCCATGATAAAGCTGACAAGCAGGGGGCCGATCTTCTTCGTCCAGGAAAGGATAGGGCTTAACGGGAAACCTTTTCGGATGATCAAACTCAGGAGCATGGTCACGGGTGACGCCGACGACAGGCCTCGCCTCACGACAAGAAACGATCCGCGTGTTACGACTATCGGACGATTTCTGAGAAAGCACAAACTCGACGAGCTGCCCCAGTTGATTAACGTCTTGAAAGGCGATATGAGCATTGTCGGGCCCCGGCCCGAGCTCGCCCGGTATGTGGATATGTTCCGGAATGACTACGATGTCGTCCTCACGGTCAAGCCGGGCATAACCGACTATGCTTCCATAGAGTTCAGGGATGAATCCGAACTGCTCGAATCTCCCGAGACTTTCGAAAAGCGCTACGTGGAAGAGATCATGCCTGCTAAAATAAGGCTGTACAGACAATACGTCGCGAGCCGCTCGTGGAGAGTCGATCTTCGCATTCTTATACAAACACTATCCTCTCTGGTTCGAACATGAAACGTGTGTTGAATTTCATAAAATCGCAGTCGCGCATACTGATTGTTGCGGTGGACGCTCTCGTCATCATCGCGAGCTACTACCTCGCTTTCGTCGTGAGGCATCCGCCCGAAGCAGGGTATGACCATTTCTTGAGAACACTTCCGATAATCTTTGCCCTCAGATTTGCGTTTTTCATCTATTTCCGTCTCTACAAAGGCTCCTGGCGGTATGCCAGTATCACCGACCTGTGGAATATCATCAGAGCGGTCGTCGCCAGCGAGACGGTCTTCATTCTTTTTATGGTATTCGTCTACAGGCTCGGAACTTATCCGCGTGGGGTATTCGTTATCGATGCGGCCATAGCGATACTCCTTCTCGGCTCGATGAGGTTCAGCTCGAGGCTGCTGCGCGAATTCGAGAGGAGTTTCAAGATCGACAAGTCGGCCAGGAGGGTCCTTATCGTTGGTGCTGGAGATGCCGGCGAGATGGTCGCTCGCGAGATGCTTTCGACGACACGTATATCGAGCGTCCCGATAGCATTTGTCGATGACAAGAAGGAGAAACGAGGTCAGCTCATCCACGGTGTTCCGGTCGTGGGCCCAATAGCTGAGATACCTGAAGCGGTCGAGGACCTGAGCATCGACGAGATCATTATAGCCATCCCTTCCGCTTCGCCTAAGCTCATCAAGCGGATCATGGTAAGCAGCGAGGGGACTCGTGCGAAGGTCAAGATTGTGCCTGCCCTGAGAGATCTCATCGACGGTAAGATATCGATTGCGCAGATCCGCGAGATAGATATCGAGGACCTGCTTGGGCGCGAGGTGGTGAATACGGATATCGAAAGCATAAGCAAGTACCTCCGCGGTAAACGGATCCTCGTGACGGGCGCAGGGGGGTCGATCGGCGGAGAGATATGCAAGCAGGTGCTGAGGTTCGATCCTGAAAATGTGATGATGCTCGACATAAACGAGAACACACTGCAGGATACGTACACCTCGCTGGTGCACGGCTCCGAAGTGGAACTCGTAAGAATCGTGGCATCGATAACCAATCCGAGGAAGCTCCGCTCGGTTTTCGCGAGCTGTCGTCCCGATATTGTCTTCCATGCCGCCGCGTGCAAACACGTTGATCTCATGGAGGACAACTGCGACGAGGCCGTGATAACGAACATCGCTGGGACGAAGAACGTCATAGAATTTGCCAAGGAACTGAATGTCGAACGCGTCATCGTGATATCCTCGGACAAAGCCGCCGACCCGATCAGCGTGATGGGATGCACAAAACGTGTTGCCGAGATGCTGATCCAGTCCGAGCCGGACGGCGGCACGGTGGTGTGCGGTGTGCGGTTTGGAAACGTCCTGGGCAGCCAGGGCAGCGTTGTGCCCTTGTTCCGGAGGCAGATCGAACAGGGGGGGCCGATAACGATCACGGATGCGAACATGAAACGCTACTTCATGACGATTCCCGAAGCGGTCGAGCTGGTCATTCAGGCGGGAGCGATGGGGAAACACAAGGACATCTTCATGCTCGACATGGGGAAACCCATGAAGATCATCGATCTTGCCAGGGACATGATCAAGCTCTCCGGGTTTAACGAGGAAGATTTCGAGATGAAATTCATAGGCATGAGAAGAGGGGAGAAGCTCGAGGAGGTCCTCGTTGGTAAGAACGAGACGTTGGTGAATACCTCCCACCCGAAGATACTGCTTGTGCAATTCGATAACGGTCACGTCGACAGGCAGATGCTGAATAATGCGACCGAGGCGCTCGTGAAATCCGTTATCGAGGTGGATATTGGGAGAATTCGTGAAATACTTGCCGAGATCGTGCCTGAATACCGTGATCAACCGGTGGTAAACAAGAGTTAATTCCTTTCTGCGATTCATCGAGCAATGGACCATTTCAAGTTGGTAACCGATTTTGTTCCGCGAGGGGACCAGCCAAAAGCCATCGAGCAACTGGCGGACGGTTTGTTCAGCGGCAAAACGCACCAGGTACTGCTCGGCGTGACCGGTTCCGGCAAGACGTTCACGATGGCGAATGCGATTGCGGCGGTGAACAGGCCGGCCCTGATAATCGCGCACAACAAGACCCTTGCGGCGCAGTTGTACCAGGAGTTCAGGGAGCTTTTTCCCGAGAACGCGGTCGAGTATTTCGTCAGCTACTACGACTATTACCAGCCGGAGGCGTATCTGCCGGCCACGGACACGTACATTGCAAAGGACGCATCGATCAACGAGATGATTGACAAGATGCGGCACTCCGCTACGCGGTCGCTCCTCGAGCGTCGCGATGTGATAATCGTCGCCAGCGTCTCGTGCATCTACGGTCTGGGCTCGCCCGATACTTATCGCGGAATGCTCCTGAGGATCGAGAACCAGTCCGAGAACTCCCGTGAGGAGATTCTGAACAAGCTCGTGGCGATACGCTACCAGCGCAATGATACGGATTTCCACCGTGGCACGTTCAGGGCGCGCGGCGATATCCTCGAGATATTCCCGGCGCACGAACAGGATACGGCCATACGGATCGAGTTCTTCGGCGACATGATCGAGTCGATATCGGAGATCGATCCGCTGCGGGGGATGGTACTGAGCAAGCTCGATTCGGTGACGGTCTATCCAGGCAGCCACTACGTCACTCCTGAAATCACGATGAAACATGCTATCGAGAGCATCAAGGAGGAGTTGGAAGAGCGGCTGGCACACTTCAGGAAGAAGGGAAAGCTCGTCGAGATGCAGCGTCTGGAACAGCGCACGAATTACGATATCGAGATGCTCACCGAGATGGGTTATTGCACGGGAATCGAGAACTACTCGCGCCATTTCACCGGACGAAAGCCGGGCGAGCCGCCGCCGGTCCTGCTCGAGTACTTTCCAGATGACTATATTGTCTTCATCGACGAGAGCCACGCTACCATACCTCAGCTCCACGGGATGTACCGCGGCGATCAGTCCCGCAAGAACACTCTCGTTGAGCACGGTTTTCGTCTGCCTTCGGCCCGTGACAACAGGCCGCTGATGTTCGAGGAATTCGAGCAACGCGTCAGCCAGGTTTGTTACGTCTCTGCTACACCTGCCGACTATGAACTCGAAACGACCGCCGGTATTTTCATTGACCAGGTTATCCGCCCAACGGGGTTGATGGACCCCGAGATCGAGCTCAGGCCCGCAAAGCGGCAGGTGGATGATCTGCTCGACGAGATCCGCGAAAGGGTGAAGCGCAAGGAACGCGTCCTCGTGACAACTCTCACCAAGAGAATGGCGGAAGATCTCACCGATTACTACCATGATATAGGCCTGAACGTGAGGTACCTGCACTCGGATATCAATACTCTCAAGCGGGTCGAGATAATCCGCGACCTCCGAAAAGGGGAGTTCGACGTGCTCATAGGCATCAACCTGCTGCGCGAGGGGCTTGACATCCCCGAGGTCTCGCTCGTCGCGATACTCGATGCCGACAAGGAGGGTTTTCTCCGTTCCGAGCGGTCGCTCATCCAGACCTGCGGCCGCGCTGCCCGTAACATAAACGGCAAAGTCCTCATGTACTGCGATGGGAGTACCAAGTCCATCGACGCCGCCGTCCGAGAGACCAACCGGAGGCGCGAGATCCAGAGGAAATTCAACGAGGAGAACGATATCACGCCTCAGAGCATCCAGAAGAATATCTCGGACGTTATGGCCTCGGTCTACGAGGCCGATTACGTTACCGTCCCCGTGCTGAAGGAGGGGAAGCCGCGCTACTACTCGCCGGACGAGCTCAAGAAAGAGATAACCGGCCTCACGCGGCAGATGAGGCAGGCGGCCCAGGAACTCCGGTTCGAGGACGCCGCCCAACTGCGTGACCGGATCAAGGAACTGGAGGAACTCCAGATCGCGTTTGGGTGAGCTGATCCCCGGGAAGGTCAAATTCCGACCTTGTATCATCCGATTTCCGTTAACTGTATTCAATTCTCGATGAAAATCCTTTTTGTAGAAAGTTTGTAATCCATACAGATTTCGACAGATTTTGACAGATTTCTGCAAACTTTTCAGAGCGCGCCAAAATCCCTAAGCCATTACATAGTCGTTAGTTAGCAAGATCAGCGTCGAAGAAAGTTTGTAAAAACGGCCATATTTTTCCTTCTTATTAGTATGTGGATCTGGGTGTTTGACTCTTATTCAACATCCAGGTCGTTTGAGAAAGAGCGAGTATTTTTCTATTATAGAAGGGGTATAGCATATTGGTTTCATAATGTCAAGAACAAAATGCGGGAGTTCCGGAAGAGTAACGGCCTCTTGCCAGTTACATCACAAATTGCAAGGCAGTTTTTTTGGCTGAAGCCGTTGATCGAGAAGCCCGCTTCGCGGGCGTGCCTCGACGCTGCTTGCGTCGGTCCCATTCGGGACACGGCCCTGCCTAAAGCCGGCTATTTGTTTGTGTTGTCCTTTTGCACCCCCAGCTGAAGCAGGGGGCTAACAGGAGCCGGCTGAAGCCCGGCTTTCGATGTTCACGTATTCAACGGCGGGTAACGGGAAGGCGTTGTTCAGGAAGATTGAGGGGCTGAAGTGGAGTCTTTGTCGATCTGGTGTTTTCTTGTCAAGGACAGGGGTAGATGTGTGAAGCCGGCTGAAGTCCGGCTTGGAGAGTTCGGTCGGGTAGTTCAACAACCAGCGGAAGCGTTGGGGTACGGGCAAGGTTTTTCGACGCCAGTGGCGGGCAGGTATTCTTCTCAGTCTCCAAGTCCGGCTACTCGTGGACTCTGTAGAACTTCGTTGTTTCTGAGATGCTATAATCAGTCCAGTGATCGGTCTCGCCGACGGGGACATCGGTCCAGTCATCCATGTCTGTCGAGTATTGGACAGTGTAGCTTATGCCTGGCCGGGCATTCCAGTAGAGACTAATGTCGTTGGCGGTCATCTCAATAGAGGTTATATAGAGGTCGGCACTGAGT
>SDBU01003030.1_pt1 | contig 21702 bp, 25 predicted proteins | sample 2277071 | NCBI WGS metagenome assembly SDBU01 (sample SAMN10397929, study PRJNA504765) | marine sediment metagenome | isolation source: marine sediment core GS08_GC12, 126 cmbsf | place: Arctic Ocean: Gakkel Ridge, Loki's castle | collected 2008 | reverse complement strand
TTTAGGGGGGTCTGTTTATAAAGGACTTACAGGATTGGGCAGGGGAAAGTGTCCCACAAAGTGTCTTAAACCACTTTATTTTCATAGGCTTTTAGCTAAGTACCCCCCCCTCCCCATCAGCGAACAGTAGGGGAATCTAATGGCACCACGAGGGCCAGCACCAACGCCGAAAGTGATTCAACTTGCGAAGGGTAATCCGGGTCAACGCAAGCTGAATGACGAGGAACCGGAACCCGAAGTCGAAGCTCCTCCATGCCCTGACTTCCTTTCTGATTATGCCCGTGAGGAATGGGAGAGTATCGTTCCGATTCTGCTTCGAAACGGCCTTCTGACTGTCCTCGATGGCGCCGCATTGGCGGCATATTGTCAGGCATATGGTCGATGGCGTGAGGCAGAAAAGCAACTCGCGCTGTACGGCATGGTTGTTAAGATGGGAGATAAGGGGTACGAGGGCAAGTCGCCGTGGCTCCAGATAGCGGACAAAGCGATGAAACAGATCGAAGTGTTTGTTGCCCGCTTCGGAATGTCGCCCTCGGATCGTACCCGAATTCATGTTAAGCCTCGTGAGCCGGCTGAGACTGACGAGAAGAGAGGGCGTGCAAAGGCCATGCTTCACAAGAATAGGGCAGGATGAGAATGCTTGGACCATATACTCTCGATGAAATCCACTGCGTTGATTGCCGAGAGGCGATGAGCGAACTACCTACAAATCAAAGAATTGTTATTGTGACAGATCCGCCATATAACATCGGGTTCGAATACGATAATTATGTTGATAAGATAGATGATGCGGACTATATAAAAACGCTGTCTATTTTGCATGGTTTTAGATCTGCCATTATGCAATATCCAGAGGGAACCATGAAATATATAGTCCCCGCCCTTGGAGTTCCCGAGGATGTTTTGGCGTGGTGCTATAACAGCAATATAGGAAAACAATTTCGACTTATTTCAATATACAATACTCCCGTTAATTATAGGGCAGTGCGACAGCGGGCCAAGAATGAAAAAGACAATAGAATATCTGGCGACGTTAGAGTTTATGATTGGTTTAGCGACATTCAGATAGTGAAGAATAATGTAAAAATACACGCCCATCCCTGTCCTTGGCCAGAGGATTTGGCTAAAAGGATTATTTCTCTAATAACAAAACAAAATGATATTGTCCTTGATCCCTTCGCCGGTTCCGGTACGACTCTTGTCGCCGCGAAGCAGCTCGGACGGCGGTTCCTCGGCTTCGAAATCGAATCGAAGTACTGCGAGATAGCACGAAAGCGACTCGCGCAAGAGGAGTTATTCGGGGCGCTACAATGAGTCGCAAGAAAGGATATTACTTCGACAAGCGAGCCGCCGAAGATGCAGAGCTATTCTTCAGCGAGCTTCTCGTTCACACGAAGGGAAGGTGGTCGGGACAACCGTTTGAACTTCTGCCCTGGCAGCGCGATACGGTCCGGCGGATATTCGGTTGGAAGAGATCGAGCGATGGCACTCGAAGGTATCGAACCGTCTACATAGAAGTACCCCGGAAGAACGGGAAATCAACCTTCGCTGCGGGGCTTGCGCTATTGCTTCTGTTCGCTGACGGAGAGCATGGCGCGGAGGTTTACTCGGCAGCGGGGGATAGATACCAGGCCGGAATTGTCTACGAGGTGGCCCGCGAAATGGTTCAGCTTTCGCCAGCGCTTCGGGAACTCAGCGAGCCGATGAGACGTTGTATCTATGTGCCTGATACCTTCTCCCGCTACGAAGCGATCAGCCGGGAAGCGGGTACGAAGTTTGGAATCAATCCGCATGGAATCATCATAGACGAGCTACACGTCCACAAGACCCGAGACTTATATGATACGCTAACAACCGCAACGGGAGCCCGGCATCAACCACTGACGATTATAATCACAACAGCGGGATGGGATCGGACATCGATTTGTTGGGAGGTTCACGAAGAGGCCAAGCGGGTTTTGAGTGGCGCAAGTAGCGATGCCGAATTCTTGCCAGTACTGTTTGGTGCGGACCCCGAGGACGACTGGACCGACCCCAAGACATGGCGCAAGGCGAACCCGAGCTTGGGCATGACGATCAGCGAAGATGATCTCCGAAAGGACTGCAAAAGGGCTCAAGAGATTCCGGGTCGACAAAACACGTTCAAGAGATTGCACTTGAATCTCTGGACCGAACAGGCCAACCGCTGGATCGATATGGAGGACTGGGATGCTTGTGCGGTTGAAATCTCATTGGAGAATTTAGTCCATCAATCCTGTTATGGAGCGATTGATCTTTCAAGCACCCGAGACCTGGCCTCCCTCGGACTGGTATTTCCACCGAGAGAGGTAGATGAGAAATGGGTATTGATTCCTCGTTTCTATATGCCCGAGGATAATGTTCGAAGGCGAGTAGAAGACAGTGGGGTTCCTTACGATCAATGGGTCGATGAAGGATACATTATAACCACGCCGGGCAACGTTGTCGATCAAGAATATATCCGTAAGGATATAGAGATGTTGGGTCAAAAAATTACAATAAAAGAACTTGCTTTTGACCGGTGGAATGCTACATATTTAATGACCCAGTTGGCAGAGGACGGTTTGACCGTAGTTCCATTCGGTCAGGGGTTCGCATCAATGAGCGGGCCGTCGAGGGAATTTGAGAAGTTGGTGGTCGGGAGACAGATTGAACACGACGGCAGTCCGGTCATGCGATGGAATATTTCCAACGTGGCAATTAAGGAAGACCCTGCCGGAAATATCAAGCCGGACAAGAGCAGGTCTTCCGAGAAAATCGACGGTGCAGTGACGGGCATCATGGCACTTGGCCGGGCGATCTTCGCGGAGGAAGAGGACGGCGGGCCGTCGGTCTACGAGAAGCGGGGGGTTGTGACGATATGAATTGGTTAAGCAAGATTGCCGGGAAAACCATCCGTACACTACGTACTATCAAGTGGGGATCGATGCCGCCTCGCGATCCCGTTCTCGCCCGCATGTGGGGAGGTGCGGAGGATGATGATACCGGAGTCGTGGTCAACGAGATGGAGGCACTTCAACTGACGGCAGTATGGCGAGCAGTCTCCCTACTCTCAAATAAGGTTGCTGAGTTGCCAATGCTTGTCTATCGGCGAATAGAGAACGGCGGGAAAGAGCGAGATGTAAATCATCCGCTATACGATTTATTGCACCTGAGACCAAACAGTTATCAAACCGCTTTCGAATTCAAAGACATGATGATGGGGCACCTGCTTCTCAGGGGCAACGCTTACGCTGAGATCATACCTACCGGCGGTCAGGCCGTCTCCGAATTGATCCCGCGAAACCCGGATTGTATCCATCCGTTTTGGGCTCCCGATGGTAGGCGAGCCTATGAGTACCAACCTCTCGACGGCAAGTCCCGAGTCATTCTCCAAGATGAAATGTTTCACGTCATGGGCTATTCGCAGGATGGGCTTATCGGCATGAACCCCATCGAGTGTCACCGGCGTTCCCTTGGTCTTGCTATTGGCGCGGAGAAGTTTGGCGCACGGTTCTTTAAGAACGATGCCATGCCGGGGATGATATTGGAACATCCGGGGTCACTGAGTGAAAAGGCGCTTCAGAGTCTAAAAGAATCTTGGAATAGAGATCACTTGGGAGTTGATAGATCGCACAAACTTAAAATTCTCGAAGAAGGAATGGTAGTTCACGAGTTAGGGATCAAGCCCGAGGACGCGCAATACCTCCAGACTCGGAAGTTTCAAGTAACAGAAATTGCACGTATCTTCGGCGTACCGACTCACTTGATTGAGGAGTTCGAAGGGGGAGCAACATATGCCAGCATTGAGCAGCGTAGTCTTGATTTTGTAACCTATTATTTCATGCCGTGGGTAGCACGATGGGAACAGGTCGCTATGAGAGACCTGCTCACCGACACGGACAAGAAAACTCACTTGGTCGAGTTCCTCTTGGACGCGCTACTGCGCGGGGATACGGCGAGCCGGTATGCTGCTTACGCCATTGCGCGACAGTGGGGCTGGTTGTCCGTGAACGATATACGCGCAAGGGAGAACATGAATCCCGTCACCGGTGGCGACACTTATCTTGTGCCGTTGAACATGGTTCCGGCGCAAACGTTGAGAGACCTGTGGCATGAAGGCGGGCCAGACCTTTTACGCTCGATAACTCAAGCCCGAATAGGAACCGATGGCAATGGTGATGCCCATGCCGCTTTGGAAGAGGAGACTGAAAATGCCGTCTAAAAAAGATATACCCGGAAGCCCGGAAGTCGAAAGACGAACGTTCCTGAGCAAAGAGATTCGCGCCGACCAGGAAGGCGAAGAGGACGAAGCCGTTACTGTTATCTCTGGTTATGCCGCAGTTTACAATGAACCCAGTGACGAACTCCCGTTCGTGGAGATATTCAAACCGGGAGTTTTTAAGAGAAGCATTGAGGAAGACGATGTGGTTATACTATTCAACCACAACTCAGACCTCCCATTGGGCCGTAAGTCGGCAGGGACGCTTACCCTCGAAGAGGATGAGAGAGGATTGAAATTCAAAAACACTCCTCCCGACACACAAGTTGGACGCGACTTGCCTATATTGGTGAGACGCGGCGATGTCCAAGGCGCGTCCATTGCTTTCAGAGTATTTGAAGGTGGCGACGATTGGGACATGCTCGAGGATGGTGTAACCCTGAAACGTACCATCACGGAAGCGAAACTATACGACGTAAGCCCGGCAACGTTTCCGGCATACAAGCAGACAGAAGTTGATGTCCGGGCCAAGATCGAACAGTTGAAGCAGGAGCGGAAGGTCACCGGGTCACCCTGGCGGCGCAACCTGGCACGACTGAAGATGGAACTAATTGAAGATTGATAATGCGCCGGATTCTATACAACGCCCTCGAACTGCTGACCAGGTATGTTATCTGGTATACGAAGGACGACAAATTCAGCGGCAAGATCACAATCAGGTGGCGTGACGGCCATCCTCAAAAGGACAAGGTAGAAATTGCAGACATCATGAAATAACCGAAGTAGACAACCACGGCCCAACGGAGCATTCCGACGCCCTTATCTCTGCAAAGAGATGGGGGCTTTTCTCTTTGAGCCAAAAAGAAGGAGAAGTAAGATGCCAAAACTAAAAGAATTGCGTGAGAAGCGCGGCAAAGCGATTGCAGATATGCGAGCGGTTCTCGACCTGGCGGAGACGGAAGAGCGTGATATCTCTACAACCGAAAAGGAGCAGTACGAAAAGCTCTTTGACGAGCAAAAGAAATCAGGCGACTCCATCAAGCTCGAAGAACGTCAGCAGGAACTTGACCGCGAAGCCGCCGCAAAGATTGTACCGGAGACTACGCCGGGGAATGGTGGAGCATCCTCGAAAGAGGAAAGCGAGAAGCGGGCGATGACGGCTTTCTCCCGCTATCTTGCCAGCGGCGTAACGGCTGGAGAAGGCGCGGAAGAATTACGCGCCATACAGCAACGCGCCCTACAGCAAGATGTTGACATTCAGGGCGGGTATCTTGTTGCCCCCGAGCAGTTTGTCAATGAGATAATCAAGGGCGTTGACAACATGGTTTTCATGCGAGGTCTCGCAAGAGTCATGCCCGTCACCTCGGCGAAATCGCTCGGTATCCCCACGCTTGATACTGATGTTGGCGATGCCGACTGGACTGCGGAAATCGGCACGATCAGCGCGGACACGGCGATGAGATTTGGGAAGCGCAATCTGGAGCCACACAAGCTGACTAAGTATGTTCCGGTAAGCATGGACTTACTCAGCAGCTCGGCTATACCAGTTGAGCAGCTTGTCGCAGAACGACTCATCTATAAAAAGGGAGTCACCGAAGAGAAAGGGTATATGACGGGTAGCGGCGCGCAGCAGCCCCTCGGTGTATTCACCGCCAGTGACGACGGTATCTCGACAGGCCGTGATGTTGATACGGGCAATACTACATCCACGATAGTTGCCGACAATCTCAAGCGGGTGAAGTACAACCTGAAATCCCAGTATCATGGTGCCGCCCAATGGATTTTCCATCCTGACGCAGTATTGCAGGTTTCGCTATTTAAGGATGGCGACGGACAGTATCTCTGGAGAGAGGGAATACAAGAAGGTGAGCCCGACAGATTACTCGGCTTCCCGATCAACATGAGCGAGTATGCACCGAACACTTTCGAGACCACGCTGTATGTCGGTATCCTCGGTGATTTCAGTAAATACTACATCGCCGATTCAGTTGCGATGCAAGTACAACGGCTCAATGAGTTGCTCGCGTTGACCAGTCAAATTGGCTTTATCCTCCGAGCGCACACTGACGGGATGCCTGTACTGGAAGAAGCGTTTAGTCGCGTTCAGTTGGGATAAGGCAGACCGAACTAAGAAAGGAGCAGTAAGATGAACCTATCTAAAAACGTAAAAATCAGCACGGCGATCACAGTGACCAACGGCGCCGCTGCTACAAGCGCTATCGAAGGAACAGTTCTCGATATGAAGGGCTTCGAGGGAGTGCTCATGGTGGTGCAGATGGGCGCGATTGAGGGAAGCGCGACAACGTCGATCAAAGCGCGGTCTGGCACGGATGATACCGTCACGGATGCCGCCGATCTATTGGGTACGAGTCAGACTATTTCTGACGGCGACGACGAGGATGTTTTCTACATCGACCTGTATAAACCGGTTGAGCGTTACGTCCAGCTCTATGTGACTCGCGGGGTGTCGAACGCCACGCTGTCTGCGAACTATATCCAGTACGGTCCGGCGTTGATGCCGACGACTCACGGTGACATTGTGAATGGTGAGACTCATATTTCTCCTGCAGAAGGCACAGCATAGCGGGTAAGTTCTTAATAATACGGAGCTTACATGGCGGAAGATTTTGACGATGCTCTTGCCGAGAAGCGTGCAGAATGGGCGTCTTATATGCGTGCCTATACGAGGCGCAACAAAGACGCTATCAATGCGGAGCGACGTGCAAGACGTGCTGAAAACCGAGAGGTGACTTTGGCTCGTGAAAAGGCTTGGCGTACCGCCAACAGAGAAAAGGTATTGGAGTACAAAAAGCGCGATCGAGAAAAGCGTCCCGAGGATTATGCCCGGTGGAAACGCGACTGGGAAAAAAGAAACATTGATAAGGTTAAGGCTCGCAAAAAGGCAGACTATCGGGAGAACAAAGACGAGATAAACGCACGACTGAAGAAGTTCCGGCGTGAAAATCCAGAGCATTACAGGAAGCAAAGGCTGGATCAATCGCAGCGCAGACGAGCTCGTCTTGCGAAGCTACCGATGGAAGACATCAGAATTGATGTTCTCTATGAGAGAGACAAAGGGGTTTGTGGAATATGCGGCAGGGAAGTTGAGCAGAAAGATATGAGCGTTGACCACATCGTACCGGTTTCTTTCGGCGGGGCACACACATACGACAACGTGCAGTTGGCTCATATCAACTGCAACAAAGCGCGTGGAAATAGAGATTTATCTGAGACGCGCGAAGTAATTAACGCCTTTGACGTTCCCGTCAAGGGATAGGTGGGGCGGGAGCTCGCCATAGCTCCGGCAACACTGTAGCCAACGAAAAGAGGTGTAACATGGCAGACAAATCATACTTACCAAACGTCTACAAAGAGCAGGGCGGGGCGCGATTAGTTGTGGCTTCGTCCGGCTCTCTGGACGTAGAGAGCGGCGGTGAGATTGATATTGAATCCGGCGGTGCTCTGAAAATAGCCGGTACGGCTATTACCGCGTCGGCGGATGAGATCAATGCACTCGCAACGCAGCAAGCGTTTACTGCCGACACTGGCGGGGTCGCTCAGTATGACATCGTTTTTGTGAGCGGATGGGATGGCACTAATACGCGGGTCAAGATGGACCAAGCCAAGGCTGACTCCGCTGATACAAGTGAAGATTTGTACTGGGTAGACGAAGCGGTTCTTGTTGGAGTCGCCGGTAATGCGCTAAGACACGGTTACTTTACATCAGGTCTTAGTGGAACGACTGGCGACAAGGTTTATCTTTCCGACCAGACTGCCGGAGCCGTGACGCTGACCGAACCAACTGGCGGCGACATTGTGAGAATTGTTGGCTCGCTTTTGACTACTGGCGCAAGCGGTGTCGTGCATATTGATCTGAGTGGTGAGTCGATTCAGGTCCACGACCATGCCGATGCGGCGGGCGGTGGAACGCTTTCGACTCCTGCTTTGACAGGGACTACAGCAGACGGCTTTGAGTTTGATGTAGGCGGTACGGTGCCCAATATCAAAATCGCTGTTGGGGCCACAACGGGCAATTATTCTCAAACAATCAAACCCGCCGATACGCTGACCAGTAGCGATGCGGATATTACCATTCCTGACACGGCGGGCGTGGATCATTCGTTTGCCCTGATTAACGGGTCAAACAAACTACTCAACTCAATCACCGATATTACAAACGCGCAACACGATCATAGCTCTGCCGCTACGGGCGGAACGCTGGCAAGCATCCTCGGATTGTCGGGTACTACTGGACTGGCTTTTGAGGTTGATACCGACGGCACCCTTCCCGCCATTGCAATCGGAGTAGGTACAACGGGCGACTTCACGCAGACGATCAAACCTGCCGCAGTTATCACGTCGAGTGACGTAGACATCACAATCCCTGATACGGCAGGTGCTGCGGGAGTGTTTGTGCTGGAAGGTATTAGCCAGACGCTCACAAACAAAACACTGACCGCACCAACGATTAACGCCGGAACGATAACAGGCACGGTGACAATTACTACGCCGACGGTCATCGGTACATGGGCGAATCTTGGTTCAGTGACTACCTGCGATATTAACGGTGGCGCGATTGATGGTGCCATTATCGGTGCGGCAACACCGGCGGCGATTACCGGCGTGACCGTAACTGGTACGACTATTACAGACGGTACGTTCAGCGTAAGCGCCGGGGCGATAACGGGTGTAAAGAATATCACTTCGGCTTCCGGTGCATATGCCGTCGATTACAGCAGTGCGAGCGGCACGTTCAAAACATCAACCGGTACGAACACGCTCTCCGGCGATATTGAAGTTGCCGCGAACAAAGACCTTCAACTGCTCCAAGGCACTGGGTACTTTCTAATCAATGCCGAGACGAACGGCTCTCTGAAGATTCTCCCGACTGCGGCCACTGCTCAGGCGGTAGTGCTTTCCACAACAGCACAGACTTCGAGCGGTTGTACTGTATCTATTCCGAACATGGCCGGGCAAAGCTCCGAATTTGTGATGACTCACACTGCTCAGTCCATCGCAGGGATCAAAACGTTCACTGACAATACCGTCATGGACGGGATCACTGGTGGCGATGTTGATCTCGATATTACTGCTGCCGCTGGTTCTGCTTCTAATGGCAAGCCGCTCATCTTAGCGAGTGGTGCCGGTGCTGGTGCAGGCAATGCTGGCGGAATTATCACTGGAACCACTGGCGCAGGAGTTGCCGGTTCTGGTGGCGGGACCGGTGGAGCCTCTGGTGCCGCGACTATTACAAGTGGCGCAGCTGGGACAGAGACAACCGGAACGGCTGGCGCATCTGGAGCAATTACTGTTTCCAGTGCTGTTGGCGGTGCCGCAAGTGGCAACGATGGTACTGGTGGTGCTGGCGGTCTCATCTCGATCACTGGTGGCGCTGGCGGTGCTTGTGCTGCTGCTAACGGTGGCGAAACTGGCGGCGTCGGTGCAAGCATTAATATCTATGGCGGTGCTGGCGGTGATGGTACTCAAGGTGCTGGCACGGATGGCGACGGCGGAAGCGTCACGATTCGTGCGGGGGTTGGCGATACTAACGGTACAATTTCTATCGGCGGCACGAGTGCCTCAGCCGTAGCAATCGGGCGCACTGGCGTAACCACTTCTCTACACGGCACGGTATCTCTGGCCGATGGAGCCACACCTATTCTTAGCATAGCCAGCGGCGGAACCAACACCGGCTACATCGAGGTTCTTGGTAAAACTGATGGCGGGCTGAAAATTATCTCGGCTGACTCAGCGGATTATCTCTTGACCATGAGTCTCGCTACTCAGACAGGCGGAGTAGCGACTCTCACCATTCCCGATCTTGCGAACACCGCTGCAAACATGCTTGTCTCCGGCCAGGCTTCAATCGTCAATGCTGACGTTCACGCTTCGGCGGGGATTGTGAGAAGCAAGCTGGCTCAGGATGCTCTGGCGATCTATACAGTTCCACTCACAGCGATGCGAATATGGGACGCACAAGACGCCAATCTTCCAGACACGGCTGCCGCTGATGACATGGCACTGGTCTCCGGCACGTTCGGAACAGCATGTCCAACCCTTCAAGGTGTTGATTTCCAGTCAACTACCTCAGATGAAAAGAGCCGGTTCCAGTTTGCGCTCCCGGCTGAGTATGATGACGGAGAAACCGTCACACTCAGATTGGGATGCGCCATGCTCCAGAACATCTCTGATACCAGTTGCGACGTAGATGTTGAGTGCTTCCTATCGGATCGTGACGGAGCTGTCGGGTCGGACATATGTGCAACCGTTGCCCAGAGCATAAACAGCGTAACCCCTGCGGATCAAGATTTCACCATTACGCCGACAGGATTGGTCCCTGGTGATTTGCTGGACATTCGTTTGGCATTTGTAGGAACCGATGGATCCGGCAGCTCGCCGGTAATTCCCGAAATCAGTCAGGTAGAATTCCTACTCGACATCAAGGGATAATTTGAAAAGGAGAAGTTGTGGCAAAGTCAAAGTCAAAGTCGAAAAAGAAGCGAGTGGCTTCTGGTTCCAAAAAGCCGGAACGGAAGCGGGTACAGTTGGCGATTATTGAACTATACGATGATGGCTCGATCAACTGTCAAACCGATCCTCCGCTGGTGGGCTTCGCCCTGATAGGACTGCTCACATTCGTAAAGCGGCAACTGGGCGGCTGAGGAAGCTATGACATTAGTGAGAAGAGACAATCAGAACCAGACGTATATCGATGACTCTACAGGGTTACTTCATCTCGTAACCGTCGCTAACGATGGGACGGTTACGAATGTTGTGGCGTACGCTGGGAATGGTCGTCTTGATGGTATAACCGAGGCGGCTGTCACCGTTGATTATGACCACCACAAAATACATGATGGAGATTCATATACCTGTCAGGTTGGTCAACTGGTCAGCGATACAAACGACAGAACGGCTATCGCATTCAAGGCGCCGAGTACTTCCAAATGGGTTCACATAATCGCTAAGGGAACGGCGAGTTCACCAGCTTGGTTTTACATTCGAGAGGGTGCAACGGTAGCGGACAATCAGGGCGCTACTCAAGCAGTTCTCAATCGGGATCGCAATAGTGCGAACACAAGCGGAGTAATTGATACGAGTCAGAATCCAGATGCGACCGGCGCGGCAACATATTTCGCCGAAGCGGATCAGGCGCATGTAACCGAAAATGGTACGTTATTGTATCAAGATTTGCTGGCGGCTGAGAAGAAAAAAGGCGGAGGCGATACACGGGGAACATCGGAGTTAGTTCTCGAGCCGAATATACAATATGTATTTTATTTGAAGTCGTTGAATAATGACAATAATTATCACGGCATAGTTCTTGATTGGTATGAACATATTAGCTTGGCATAGGAGACAATATGAGTTACGCAAAACGGATAGAAGTTTCAGTCACAACGAACTCAGACGGAGACGCGACTGCGTACTCGGAGATGATCCCCTACGGGCGCATTCATTCGCTCACGTACACTAAAGATAATTTCGCGTCTGGTGTTGATTTCGCAATCACTGTCGAGGGAACCACCGAGGGAGTATGGACGGAGGCCAATGTCAACGCAACGAAAACCGTGGCTCCGCGCCTCCCTACCCATGATCTTGTTGGAGTGGCTTCGGAATACTCGAGCGGGTTTCCTGCCGAGGATTATATCGTAGTGATGAATGACAAGTTGAAGTTTGTAATTGACGAAGGTGGATCGGTCACAAGCGGGACGTTTCACATAGTTGTGACTTAACAAAATGAGGACACGATGAAGAGAGTGAAGCTCAGAACCATTATGGCCGGGCCTAAAAGGACTGCGGCGCCGGGAGATATTATCGAGGTAACGGATGCGGAAGCCAAGTCTCTGATTATGCACGGATTCGCTTCGGAGGTTGAGAAGGTGAAGGAGCCCGAGCTGGAGTTGGAAGAAGAACCAGTACCGGAATCCACCTCGGCTCCAGTAGAACCGGAGACTACCTCGAAGCCAGCGGTCAAGAAAAGGAAATTCAAGAGCAGAAGCAAGCTCAAACGTAAGGTGTAACATGAATATCCATTGGGCGTTGAAATATGCCACCGATGGTGAGCCTGAAGTTGAGCCTATCTCTACCGCTGCGGCCAAGAGCCATCTCCGGGTAAAAGTTTCAGATGATGATGACCTGATTGATGATCTTGTCTCGGCGGCGAGAGAACGAATGGAAAGCGATACTCGCCGGGCGTTCATAACGCAGACGTGGGAATTGACGCTCGACTCATTCCCGATCAGTAGTGAGGTCGCCATTCTGTTACCGCGTCCTCCCTTGCAGTCGGTGACTTCGATTGAGTATCTGGACACCGACGGCGATGAGCAGACCTGGGCGTCGGCCAACTGGCGGGAAGATAAGGCAAGCGAACCGGCCCGGATTACGCCGGAGTATTCCAAGGTCTATCCGACTACACGCGAAGTAACCGGAGCGGTAACGATCACTTATAAAACCGGCTACGGAGATTCGGCCGCGTCTGTGCCGAAAGCGTTTATGCAAGCAATGCTCATGCTAATCGGGCACTGGTACGAGAACCGGGAGTCCGTGGTGATCGGTACGATAACATCACCAGTTCCAATGACCTATGAGTTCATGGTTGCGCCTTGGGTAGTGTGGACATGATCGAGCCGAACGGACAGGTGAAGCTCTGGAGCGCACCTCCGGTATGGCAGGGAGAAACAATCGTCTGCGCTGGCTGCGGGCCGAGCCTCACTGTTGAGCAGCTCGAAGAGTGCCGCGAGACGGCGAGGATCATTGTAATCAATGACGCCTACAAGCTGGCTCCGATGGCGGACGTACTGTACGCTTGCGATGCGCGATGGTGGGCATGGAATGAAGGAGCACCACAGTTTTTCGGTATCCGGGTTGGGCTCGGATGGGACGGCGTAGAAGGGAAGTTATATCCCCAATGGAAGAACGAGAGAGAATCTTTTAATAGTGTATCGATTCTCGCCAGTACCGGCCAGACCGGACTGGAGACAGAGGATCGGCGCGGATTGCGGAACGGTAGCAATAGCGGGTATCAGGCGATCAACCTGGCGATTCACTTGGGCGCGAAACGGATTGTACTCATAGGTTATGACATGAAGAAAGTAAACGGTAAAGATCACTTCTTCGGGAATCGGGATCCTCTGCCATCGCCGCCATACAAACTATTTCTCAAGGCGTTCAAGACGATGCGGGAACCGCTCAAGGAGTTGGGCATCGAGGTACTGAACGCAACGCCCAACAGTGCGCTCAAGGTATTCCCGCGAGTCAGCCTGATGGAGGCATTGTAGCATGAGTCTAATTGGAGATCAAAAGAAAATCTACAGAGAAGTCTGGACGGATGAGGGATATCGGAAGAAGTGCCACAGCCTGATATTGTGGCATGACCATCGCGAGGCATTCCCGCCGTCCTTCAATTCGGCTCTTGACCTCGGCTGCGGACGTGGATTGCTGTTCAAGCATCTGAATGACATGGGAATTGACGCTTGGGCTGTAGATCACACGTCGAACTGTCTTGACGAGAACGTCGAGCGAATGTGGGGTCACAAGTTTTTCGAGGCTTGCCTTTGGGAACTCGACTTGAGGCTCGCCTTTCAGTTGGGAATTTGTATAGATGTTATGGAGCATATCCCGGAGGGAATGGTTGATCCAGTTCTCATGCGGATAGCCGATCACTGTGAAGTGGTGATTTTCAAAATAGACAATAACCATTCAAAATGTCTTGGTCACGACCTGCACCCGACGATGCGGACGGCGGACTGGTGGCAATCAAAGATGGAAGAGGTCGGCGGCTATGTGCTTCCCATTAAGATTGAATTGCCGAAGCCGAACACATACTGCTTCACATGGTATACCTGAGAGGCTGATGTGAGAATAGTTATTTATTGCAGACGAGGATCGAAACATGCGGATAGGGCGGCTTGACCGGGTAATCATCATTCAACAGCGGGTGGATACGAAGGACTCTCATGGCGACCCGGTTCCCGCTTGGTCTACATTGGCAACCGTGTGGGCGTATAAGATACCGTTACGCGGCACTGAACGATTTCAAAGTCAACAGACATTGGCTCAGGCCGATCATCTTTGGCGGATACGATACCGAACCGATGTAACGGAGAAGATGAGACTTAGTCACGAAAGCGAATACTATGACATTCAAAGCGTGTCGGAGATAGGTAGGGGTAAAGGGACTGAGCTGGTAACAAAGCTGAACGCAAGCTGATGGGATATAAAACAGCATACAAAAAGGCGGGTACGCTTCAAGTCACCGTCGAGGGTTTTGAAGAGCTTGACCGGGTGCTCAAGAAGCTACCGACTTCGACACAGAGAAGACACTTCCTGGCGGCTTTGGGGCTCGCGGCGAAGCCGATAGTACGCGACGCAAAAGCGAAGCTGCCGAGTGCTCTAAAGAAACATGCGAAGTCGATCAGGATATTCAAATTGAAGTCGAAGAAGAACGCCGCGACGATACTCATTGGACCGGACTCGGGGCATTGGTGGATGTCGCTATTTGAAATAGGATTTCACAGTCGGGCGGCGGAACCGTTTTTGAGACCGGCATGGGATAAGAACAAGAGCGGGATTGCGAAGGACTTCTCGAAGAGCATGTGGTTCGTATTGCAACGGATGGCGAAGCGATTGACTAAACAAGCGTATGCCGGGAAGTTGAGCAGATCGGGCCGGAGGGCTTTAGGGTTATGATCGAAGAGGGATTGATAGCATTGCTGTTAGCCGATACGGACGTGGCGACTCTTGTCAGTACGAGGGTCTACGGTGTGAAGCTACCTCAAGACCCGGTTCTGCCCGCGGTTATATGTACCCGTATTTCGGAATCGCCAGAGTACGCTACCGAAGGGATGATCGGCTTGTCGAGCGGCAGGTTTCAAATCGACTGTTGGGCTGACGGCCTGGCAGATTCGAGGAACCTGAAAGAAGCTGTCAGGATCCTTTTGAGTGGTTATTCGGGAACGATAGGATCGGAAACAATCAGAGCATCGTTTCAGGAAACCTCAACGGATTTGTACGACAGCGAACTCGACGCGCATCGGGTGAGCATGGACTTTTTGATATGGCACGTTGAACCAACATCATAAACGGGAGTAGCTATGGCTACGTTAGGATACGGAGTACTATTGAAAGAGGGCGATGGTGCGAGCTCGGAGTCATTTACGGCGATAGCAGAACTCTTTAATCTGAGCGGGCCGAGCCTTGGACTTGATACCGTCGAGACTACATTCTCCATCGTAGATGTGCTCGCCAATTCTCAAGCGACCTCCGATCAAAGAATTGAAGCGAACTCAGTTGCCTTGTGGACGGCCTCGAACTCAACGCTCTCTTCGGTGACGACTGGGGCGGGGCCACAGAGTGGAACGTATGCAATGAAGATAGTCACCGGAGGCAATCCCGCTCAGGCCCGGCAGTCATTCACGTCGGTTATCGGTGTAGTGTATCGCGTCACGGCATGGTTGTATGATGCCGATTTCGATGACGGAGATATGACTCTCCGGGTCGGTACTGCGGCGGGCGGCAACCAGTTGGGAGAGTCGGCGGCTGTAACGACGGACACCACGTATCAGGAGAGGCATGTTGAATTCACCGCAACCGGCACGACAACTCATATCTCGATCTCCAAGGCGACGGCCACGGTGCTCAACAACTATGCTGACAATATATACGTTACACTGCAACAGGCTCGCAACCGCGAACATATTGCAGGACTACTCGACGCGGGTGAGGTAAGTGCGGAGATGAATTTTCTCCCTGCTAATGCGACTCAAAACGAGGCGGCGGGTATTCTTAAAACGATGAGCGACCGGACGTTGAGAAACTGGCAAATCGTCTGGACGGACTCGGGGCCGACTACCTGGTCATTTGCAGCTTTTGTTACGTCCTTCGAGCCGAGCGCATCAATCGAAGATAGAACAACAGCAAGCATCACATTGAAATTATCCGGCGATCCGTCGCTGTCGTAAACAGAAGGGGTAGTGAGATGGGAACATTAGGATACGGAGTAGTGTTGAAGCGGGGTGATGCGGCAAGCTCGGAGCAGTTCACGGCGATTGCCGAGCTCTTCAACTTGTCCGGGCCGAGCCTTGGGCTTGATACAGTTGAGACCACGCACACAGCATCGACCGGTGCTTACCGCGAGTATATCGCTGGACTGCTTGAGGCGGGCGAAGTAAGCGCAGAAGTAAACTTCCTGCCGGCTGACGCGACACAGACGGAAGCCGCTGGTATTCTGCTGGATTTGAAAAACCGGACACTGAGAAACTGGCAGATTATCTGGACAGACGCGGGGCCGACTACTTGGGCGTTTGCAGCTTTTGTTACATCGTTCGAGCCGTCGGCATCAATCGAAGATCGTATGACGGCTTCCATCACATTGAAACTGTCGGGCGATCCTACACTGGCATAAAGGGGGAGTGGTGAGAAAGAACTCTTATCGTGGCGATGTTGCGCTTGAAATAGGCGGCAAGCAGTATGTACTGAAATACGATTGGACGGCGGTCGTTCAGCTAAAAACCGAGTTCGGCAACGAGTTCGATCTGGAGACGAGCCGAGCTATGACCGAGATGGACTTACCCGTACTGGCGAAGATTCTCGCTATTGGGCTTGAATGCTACCAGCTGGGTAAATTCACCGATCAAGACATTATCAAACTGTCACCGCCAATCGTGCCTATTATCGGGGCCATTGAGAAGGCAATCTCACGCGCCTATTATGGCGAAGGAGAAGCGCCGAGTGATCGCCCTACGATCCCGGAGAGGATGTGGAACGTCCTGACGATCCTCTTCGGGAAGCGCAGAAAGCCGCGTATCGCTTCGGCATGACGCCGGATCAGTTTTGGACGCTGACTCCCGATGAAACCTATTGTTGGATCGAGAGCCGGTTCGAGGCTGAGGGGTCTAGGCATAAAGAGAATGCTTGGCTCGCGTGGCATATTGCCTGTTTCTCTCGACAGAAGCGACTCCCATCGTTACAGTCCGTTATGGGGAAACTCGACAAGAAACATCCCAAGGCGAGACAGACACCCGAGGAGATGTTAAAAGTAGCGGAAGCTATAAACCTCGCTCTCGGAGGCACGGACTTGAGGAAAAAGAAAACTAAAGAGGCTGACAGTGGCGTTTAAAATTGGCGGAATGTTTATCAAGATGTCGGCAGACTCTGCCAGGCTGAAGAAGGATATGGCAGTCGCCCGCGCTGCGGCCAAGCGTACCGGCAAGGGTATGAAGTCCTCTTTCCGTGGTGCGGCGGTCGCCAGCGCGACGCTATCCAAAGCTCTTGGCGGTCTTATGATTGCTGCTATCGCCGTTGCCGGACCTGCTGCCCTTGGGCTTCTCATCAAGAAGTCTATTGACGCGGCAGATCAATTGGTAAAGACAGCCGATAAGATAGGCTTCTCTACCGATAGCTTGCAGGAGTACAGAATCGCCGCTGAATTGGCCGGAGTGAATACGACTACTCTCGACATGGCACTCCAGCGTTTCAGTCGACGCGTAGGTGAGGCCGCGATGGGTGCCGGCGAATTGAAAGGAACGCTCGAACTGTATAACATTGCAGTAAGAGATGCGGCTGGAAGAACGAGAAACATGGATGACGTACTTGACGATTTGGCGGATACAATTCAGGGAGCGGAGAGCGATCAGGAACGCCTGAGAATAGCCTTCAAGGCTTTCGACAGCGAGGGCGCGGCACTTGTTAATATGCTGCAAGAAGGTAGTAGCGGCCTCGAGGAATATCGCAAGCAGGCCCGCGATCTTGGATTGGTTATAGATGAGAAATTACTCCGCAATGCCGAAAAAGCAAAAGAAGAATTAACCCTCCTCGGCCGTGTTATCAGTGCCAACGTTACGGCGGCAGTGCTTGAACTGACACCAACAATTACTTCGCTGGCCACCAGAATCAAAGAAAGCCTCCCTGCCGTGATCCAATGGGTAGACAAGTTCCTACAATTTATTGGCGTTCTTAAACCCGATCCAATCGCCGCTATGGAGGCGGAACTCGCAGATTTGAATAAAGAAATAGCAAAGCTCGAACCCCGCGAAGAGATCCATCTTGGCCTGAAAAAACAAGCTGAGGAAGCCAAGGGACTGAATAAGCAGCTATTTGAAACAAGGGCGGTTCTTCAAGCATCTTATCAGCCGTTCAGAGTAAGACTGGAATTGTTTAGAGGAATGCGCGATGAACTTAAAAAACAGATCGCGGTTGAAAAAGGACTGCACACACTTGTAAAGAAACGAGCCGATGAAGAGGTAGTCTCTGCCGATAAAGCGGGGGCGGCCTACGCCTTAACGGTCACCAACAAAATGCTCTCCGCCGCAGCCATCCGGGCTATTGATGATGAAATGTTAGAGCATCACCGAATGAGTGCTGATGAGCGGCGTAAAATAATAGATGATTTAGCCAGACACACTCTTGTTACCGCTAGAGATCTTGCCAATGCCACAAGGGCTCTCGCGGATCAAATGCTAGAACTCGACAAGGCGAGGATTCAAGCCAGATTGGTGCATGAGGAGACCACGGAACTGGCGGCATTCGAGAGAAGAAAAGCGAATATCGTAAGACAGAATACGGTAGAGGGTCAACTCACTCTGCAGGGAATCGCGCTACTGGATAGGATCGAAGAGGGTCATCAGGCGCGGATACAGAACATACGCGATCAAGCGATATTGGAGGAAAAGAAAGCCGCTGCGAAAATAAAACCGATAAAGATTGCACAAGCCATAGCAAGTACGGCGCTTGGCGTAACGAGGGCTCTTGAGGGAATCCCGCCCGCGAGCTATGTAATGGCTGCCTTGACGGCGGCGAAGGGGGCGGCGGAAATAGCAACCATCCGCGCTCAACCGTTTGCCAAGGGCGGCGTGATAAGAACGCCGACTCTGTTTCCTACCGAGCGGGGGGTCGGCCTTGCGGGCGAAGCTGGAGCCGAGGCGATCATGCCGCTCACGAGAGCACCCGGCGGCGACTTGGGAATCCGGGCCGAAGTCCCGGGTGGACAGCCCTCGCTCAATGTCTACCTGAATTTTTCAGGGCCGGTCACTGACGAACAGTACGCGACGGAAGTAATAGGGCCAGCTATTGAGAAGGCCATCCGCAAAGGCCGGTTAAAAATTATGGTGCAAGAGGGATGATAACAACTTCGGCAAAATGGAAGAGCCTTTCAGCAACATCGAAAGAGAAGCCGCTCGCACTTGTCCGGTTGTACTACGGAGATGAGAGCGCGTATCTCGCTTTGGCGGAAGAGGACTTGATCCTCGAAGGTGTCAGATATTTAGGTATTGTAACGTCCGCGCCGCGAATGGTCTCAAAGATTGATCTCGAAACCCACAAGCATAGTATCGGTACTGTCAGCCTTGAATTGAGCAATTTGGAATATCAGCCAGGCGAGCGTTTCAGTGACAACATGGAGACGCTTGGTTCTGCGAATGACGAGGGCTTTTATAATCGTAAGGTTGAGGTCAGACTATACCTTCCCGGTATGACCGCATGGACAGACACCTTCCCGCTCTTCACCGGAATCGTGAGAGATATTGAGCAGTCTCGGGAGAGCGTAAGGCTGGACCTGGAGGATGATTCGGAACTGTTCCACGTTGATATTCCGAAAGACCCGGTACAGGAAAGCGACGGCGCGGGAGAATCGCCTCTGCCGACCAACAGCCTCGGGAAGGCGAAGCCGATAGTATACGGCGATCATAGATTTTGTCTCGGCACCACAGTCGGGGCCAGTGCCGTAGCAACTCAGCATAATAACATGGCGCCGATGATCGATCTCGGTATAGACGATGCGGGAAAGAAGCATTGGCTTATCGCCGGGCATCAGCTTGACAGCATAGATACAATCTGGGGCTATGATCCACGAATACAGCGTTTTGTGAAACTGGTGTCATTTACAGAAGAACAGAACAGCGCCTCCGGGGCTATTATTTCCCACGCAATCAATGAGGAGTTTTACGATTTCTCATTCAGCGATGGAACCTGGACTGATGATAATCCGGGTGAAGCGGCGAACTGGACTAATAAAGTCAATGCTGTTGACAAGACTTTTTCGACCCGAGCCATAAGCCTGAATACTGGTAGTGCTTTTACTGATGCCACCTTTCAAATAGATTTTCCCGCCTATGACAATCCGGCGACACCATCAGAAATAAAATTGATGGCGAGAGTAGATGGAACGGGTGTCCATGCTACTCAATGGGCGTATACGATTAACGGCGTGACCATGAGGCCGTTTGACGAAACGACGGTGCAGGAGGTTGCTAACGTTGCTATAGGAGGCAGCGCAGATATAGCGCATCAAGGCGGTGCTGCTTTCGACTCGACGGCGATACTGTATGAAACATATAGACGAATCAAATATCTTCCAGACGACCAACTCTTTTTGTTCGCTTCGTGTCGAGGTTTGGAATATGGGAGCTGGATCAACGATAGGGCCAGCCATGACGACAATAACGGAGAAGGCGATGTAATTGAGAATCCGGCGGGTATCTTGGAAAGTATCTTGCGAGATCAGATGGGGCTTGGAGATTCAGATATAGATGAGAGCGCATTCGACACAGCAAGTACCAATCCGCTTAATGCTTATCTTATGGCATTCGTAGTGTCTAAAGATCAAAGCACGAGGGATTTGATTACGGCAGTTTGTCGGGATAGCAAGTCGTTTGTTTGGCAGAAATCCGACCGTACCTGGACAATGAAGAGGATAGAATATACCTATGCTTCCAGCGACCGCATAATCAGTCACAACGAGATCACGGATCACGAGTTCCCTCGAACGCCTCTGAAGAAACTGCAGACCTCGGTTGAGGTATCGTATCTCCAAAACGAGCGAACTAAGCAGAATCAATTAAGAACGGGTGTGGCGAGATCAGCCAACAATGAGTCATATTACAACGTGACTCAGACACAAGGCACTCTTCTATTTGAGACGAAAACTGTTGGGGGTCTCGCTGCGGCGACGGACTTACGAGACGCCGGGCTCAAGAACCTGAAAGCTCTGCACAACCGCAGTGAGGGACGAGTAGATAAACAGTACCTTGATCTTGATATAGGCGACGTGATCGAGTTCTCAGATATGCCCTTCAAGGTTGGCGGCGAGGACATAGAAGCGAACGCCTCGAGGGTCGGTCAAACAATCTATAAATACTGGTTGGTTTTCCGCGTGGATCGCGGCAAGGATTTACAATTCGCAGCACAACAGTTACATCAAACGTCGTGAGTTGAGAAATGAAGATACCGACACAAGTACGATTTTTCATCCCAACGGCAGTCGAGGCTCTTGACCAGACTGCCGAGCCGACGCTGGAGGATTTGTCGGGAGAGGACTTTCTCGGGAACGCCCTTGCCGACACCGATCAAGTCGTGAACGCAATGGACGGCCACCCGCTTCGACCGTTTCAGGTTGATACGGATGCGGACGCGACAGTATTCAGAATCGACGCCGAGATGGATCAGCGCGAGCGGGTCTCATTCCTTCTCGTAGATCAGCACAATTT
>SDBU01003029.1_pt1 | contig 21707 bp, 30 predicted proteins | sample 2277071 | NCBI WGS metagenome assembly SDBU01 (sample SAMN10397929, study PRJNA504765) | marine sediment metagenome | isolation source: marine sediment core GS08_GC12, 126 cmbsf | place: Arctic Ocean: Gakkel Ridge, Loki's castle | collected 2008 | reverse complement strand
CGCCACCAGGCTCCCTGCTCGGCTAGAGATAGCCTATCCATCTTGGCATCACCTAGCCACTCCGCCCACATCTTAAGCCACGGTTTATCTCTGGACATTATATAACTCCAGTCTCACATCTTGAGCCAGGGCTGAAATTTAGCCATCCAACTCCTCTATGTCACGGATTTTCCGTGACATCTCAAGCCTTCTTCTTGGCTCTCAATTTAGCTTTCGTATCAAGGAAAAATCTATCTATCAATTCCCTTTGAATTTCAGGTGAAGATAATGCCCACTCATAGACACTGGCTACTACTTCGTGGGAATGTAATAGTTTCATTTTGTGGAAACCTATCGTAAGTGAGTGTATGTCTTCAGCTAAAAATAATTCACGCAGAATATCCAGTAAACCATTCTCACATACAGGACGATTGACTCGTTCTCCTTCGTGACAATCTTCGCAAAGTGTAAGAAGTAAATCATCAGGGTAATCCCAAGGATTTGCATTGGGTAGATACCTCCGGTGATGGACAACCAATGTAGAGTCAGAATCAAAGCATTTTTGACAAGTCCACTCATCCCTTTCAAGAATTTCGAGGCGTTTCTTTTGCCAGCGCGGGTCTTTCAGCTTTTGAGAATATTCACTTGCCATATTCCCCTCCTTTCTTTAGCCATCCTCGAGTTGGACTCTAGCCACTTACCTACTCCATTGCCTTTTGTAGTTCCTCAAAGTTTTCATTGCTGTTTACAATTATTACTCGCCCATCATCATATATCTGTATCCCGCACAAACTAAGGGAGAATGTTTCCTGGCTATAAACTAATCCCCACACCGACCAAAAGGGCATATCGCCATAAGTCCACCTTGCCCATTCTTGGCAATTTTTTTTACCCATGCTTCGTTCTTTCAAATAGAGTAGCAAGGTTTTCTCGGCAGCTCTATAATCTATATCCCTTTCAGCATTAACAATCTGATACTTCTCCACTCACCTACCCCTCAAAATAATACTGAATTAGTTGTGCATTACGAGACTGATAAAGGGGATGCTTTGGCTCTCCAGTCTTATTCACACCAAAACACAAGCCGGGACCTATCATATTAACCACCTGCCGGCTCCTGTTCAAAAGGCGCCCATGGTTACCCCAGGCATAGACCACCTTGGCGCAGCGGGCCGCCATGGTTTTCAGCACCAGGTTATTTGCGCAGCCAACCGGGTCATAATGCTTGTAAAGCTCCGCCGAGTCTGTGGTTACCAGTGCGAAGAGGTTACCTAGCCATACCCCTCGATATCCCCAGTCCCTGGCAAAATTCACACACCGCCGCACCGTGGGGTCGTCGTGATCCTCGTCTGCGGTAGACGGATTGAGGCAAATAAATAATATCTCCTGGCCCGACTCTGCCCACCGCCGGTATAAAGTAAACCGGTAGAGCCTATCCTTCGAAAATGATGCCTTGCTTTTCCACATGCTGCCACGAGTACCTATTCCGTAACTCATTTTTGTTGGTCCTTGTAGATGCCCCAGAGCCGCAGGAATAACTCCCAGGCTGTCTCTACCCCAGCCTCTTTGAAGTTCTCTCTTGAGGTGTAATTCGCCTCAGACCATACCCGCTCCGGAGCCCAACCGAAGCATCCGAGCATAACATTCTCGAGAGCCTCGCCGTCGGGCACGTCCTTCTCTTTGATGCCAGCGGGATCCCCCCGCTGCGTCTTCACCAGCTGGCCCAGGGCGCGGGTTGCATCATCGAGTGACCGGCCGCTGGAAAGCCAGCCTTTCATACTGGGAACGTTTAACAGACTGTGGACCCGGGCACTGTCGGGGGCGCCGCCCTCAGAAACGATACCAAGTGCCCTGACCTCACCCCAAAACTTAGTCCACCGGGGGCTGTCCTCGTCGATGGGCTGCTCTTTCCCCTTCTTGCCGCCGGCTTTCCACTGGCTCTTCTTCGGGTCAAATAGCTCCCGCAGTGTTGAAGACACCCCGGGGAGGGCCTCGGCGGCGTCCACCTCTGCCCTTTTAGAAGCCTGCTTAATGACGACGTTAAGGAGCTCGCCGCGGTCGGGATTGGGGATGCGGTATTTCTTGCCCCCATCCTCCACCTTGGTTTTCAAAGAGGTGGCGGTCTCTTCGGTGTATCCCCAGAGCCCTATCTCTTCCTCTTTGATCCACCGGTACTTGTGCTTTGACTCCTCGTTGGAGCTGGCGCCAATGCCGCTGCCGACCTCGGCGCCGGTGTGCCTCTGAATGAGAGGTACCTCTATGACAATGGAGATCTTGGTGCCGTCTTCGATGTGCGAGATAATCCGCCGATGGCCAGGGAAGACATTGAAGCCGCCGAAGATCTGATTTGCCCCCGGGTCCCAGAGGAATTGAGGCGTCCCGGGGACTCTCCCGTAGTCTCTCCCTTCCACCAGGATATCCTTGACCATATCCTGCAGCAGGGCCAGGGACCGCTTTTGCTGATCGACATACTCTCTGGTTATCACCAGCGGCTCAGCCTTCGCCGGTGATATTGGAGCCACCGCGGTCGATGGCTGTACGGTGGCCACAGCTCTTTCCTGAACCATCTCGCACCTCCTTAATGTTTTAACTATTTAGTTTGATATTTGAGGCAGAAGCTCCAGCCATCTGACCAAGAAGCCGCCATCATGGGCAAATCTTCCCTCAGCTTATCATCCGCCTCCAACTCTTCCCACTGCCCCACCAGGAAACCTCTTAATGAGACAACGCGGCTATCGGCGTCCCTGCTGTCGAAGTGCTGTCCTACAGCTGCTTCAATGAGGATTTTGTCCTCCGGCGAAATTCCATCGTGAGCTGCCAGTTCTTCTTCTGTCATTGGTTTGTGCAAAATTACCTCCTTTTTAAATTTCCTCCTTTAGTGTCTTGAGCGCGGCTTCTGCCTTAGTAAGCCGCGCTGCCAGTTCATCGATGGTCTCAACTAAATCCTGGGTTAGTCCCCCAGGGAGCGCCGGCGCCATGATCGGCTCATAGGGGTCACAGAGCCTGAAGAGATCCTTCTGGGGTTCTTTGAGCGTGTGGCAGCAAACTCCGATAAATACCTCACTGGGGTATTTGGCACCGCCAGCAATCCGGCTGAGATAACCTTTGGAGTAGCCAGTTACCTGGGAGAGATACTCCCGGGTATACTTTAGGAATATCAGGTATTGCTTTTCTCTGCTACTCATGTCCAACCTTTACCTCCTTTCTACAGTATTCGGCTACTGTCTACTGTTTTTTCCTAAGAATATCCATGACTTCTTTTAGTACCCTTGGCATTTTAACCAGGATTGGCTTTATCCTCATGCGAATTTTGAAGTCGGGGCTTTCAATTTCAAACTTACTACCACTCTTGACGATTTTGAAGAAGAAGATGTGAAGATGGTAGCTATCTCGTTCCCAGATAGCAATGTCAAACAACCATGGGTATTTTATTACTATCTTTCTCATAATCTCCGTCCACAGTATATTGATACTGTCCTATTTGCCTTCCCACTCGTGAAAAGCCATACTAGTCAAGCATTCCGCACAAATGGGTCTTATTTGTCAAGAGTGATACTGTCTATTCTTCTTTTACTTCTGGATATTGCTCTTCTATAGCATTTATGAGCTCTATCCTAGCCAGAGATAGTCTCTCTTTTGTCCGGGGGTCTCTTCCAGGTCGCATTATCAGTTCAAAAAAGAAGATCGCCTCCATGGTATGCTTTAGATGAGTCTTAAGCATCTCCGTGTTTACCGGCATCCCTGCTCTAAATTCACAACCACAACTTAATGACATAATTTCCTCCTTCTTGACAGTATTAGGCTACTGTCATTTTATCCTTGTGCACTTGATAATCAGCGTCTCCCCTACCTTCAGCTGGTAGTCTAGGGAGCAATCGGCCCCCCGGAACTTTGATTGATTCGCAAACTGTTCCTCAAGGGCTCGGCCGACGGCCACCCTGGGGGAGCTCCCCCGGGCGACTGTCTCGCCGGAATTGACCTGGATCCTGTAGTCTTTAATCAAAATATCCCCCTGTCTATCGTTCCCCCTTAGAACGCTGTTTAGTCTTTGGTTTTAGTTGCCGGCGGGAAATCCGCCATTGCTGATAGCAAACTTTACAGTATGAATTTAATCTAGGACCAGAAGAATAAAAGAATTCCTTATCGGCTGGCCACCATTCATCACAACGTGGACAATAGCGCTCCAGCTCGTCATTTTCGTCAATTCTCTCTTTCTTCATAGTCGTCTCTGCGTATAATGCAGCTTCTACACTAGCGTTCTCCCTCAGAACGCTGCATAGTATTGCGATACTGTTAAAATTCTTTAGCCTGTGCTGTAGGGTCCCCTTGTGCAGCGACTCCCACATAAGGATGATAAGGCGGCTGCGGCTCAGGCAGATTCAACTTCATGGCAGGCCCGAGCATCTTCACAAACAACCGTTGCCCAATATCTAGTACGAACTGGTATAGTTCATTCCGGTATTTTCTCTGGTTGGCCAGACTGTAACTATCCAGTATTTCGAGCTTCTCCTCATCGTTTTGTGCTTTAGCCAAGTCCTCAAGAACCAGGTCTTCAAGGTCTCGGTATCGGCGCTTCATGATTGGCCTGACGGGCGCCATGGATGAATCATCAAAGTCATACCAGTGTTTATATCGATCTCTCATGTCCTCCTCCACAGTATTAGATTACTGGTGGCCTGGGGGGCTCCTCTGCCTTATTTGTCGGCAGGGCCTGGTAAACCGTGGTTTACCAGTGCCGGCCGTCCGAGCCCCCAGGCCGGTTGCTGTATCTATGGTTGAACCACCAGAGCGTCATAATCAGTCCGCCCACTGCTCCTATCCACTCACTTATAGTCATTTCTCATCTCCTATGACTTGGCAGGGTGCCAGTCCTCCCCTACCAAGTCCTGTCCTATATAACCCGTTGCTCTAGGTTAGCTATTCTCTGGCGAATATTCGTTGGCCTGGGTTTTGGTGGCGCCAGTGGCGGCTCTAATCCTGGTATCGACATTTGTCTACCCATCAGCTCACCTCCAGGGGTAGTTTTGGGACCTGAACGCCGACTCCCATCCAGTTCAGCACCTCGGTGGTCTGGATCTTGTAATCCTGGAAGTCCCGGTTGGAGCCGTAGAAGCCGTAGCTCTGTGGTTGGTAAGTCAGCATGTTCAGCATGAAGTCCACAAGCAGCCGGGCCAGCTCCTGGGCCTCCATCTTGTTGACTTTCTGCCACACTCCCTTTTCTTTCCCGTCGCCCTGAGGTGCGTCGACCTTCAGTTTGTTGCACAACCAGGTGAGGGCTGTGTTCCCGGAGTAACTTGACCGGTCGCAATGCTTGGCGTTGAGCTGGGCATAGAGGATGAGCTTCATTCTCGGGAGATCAAGGTCCGAGGTGGCATCGACGGCTGTCTTGAAGGCGGCCCGCTCGGCGTTCTTCTTGGCGTTATTCTTGGCATTCTTGGCCCGGGTGAAGGCTGACTTCTTCCTGGCCACGCATTTCTTGTCGTCGCAGATGTGATAGGTCCGAGACTGCTGATCACTGGAATCGAAGGCATAGTGAAAACCACGAGTACATCTCTCGAGGCACTCCTTTGTGTCTTCCATCTCCTTCAGTATATTGTCGATCCGGATATAACCGGTGACGTTCTCATGGCCGTAGTTATCTGCCCAGAGACCGTTGAGATCCACAACCTGGCCCCGGGTACCGGCTTTCACCATGGCAGCCGAGAGCTCTTCCGGTACAGTGATCTTGGAAGCCTCAACCTTTTGCTCAACCTGGCCCCGGGTGATCTGGTCATGGCAGACCATCTTGTCACTGTCGTCTCCCCTGTGAAACGAGGTTCCATCACAGTCCATGGCTTTGACGCAGACTTTGCAGGGGTCGTCGTCGCCCATGTTTCGGATTCTTTCGGCCGTGCGCTTCTTATCCTCGAATCTCCGCTCGGCGTAGGGGTCGGGATCCGGTTCCGGGAAGTGCTCCTCTGCCGCGGCAACCGCCTCCTCGGTGATCGGCATATTTACCACTTCCTCGGTAAAGTCCCTCTGTTTATAGAACTCAGCTGTTTGATCGGGCTGCTCCATCGGCTCGGTGCACTTGCTCCAGCCGGCGGACACGTCCCCCGCGGTGCCGAGCTTGCCACTGGCTTTATGGACCTTGACGGACTCGATATCGTCCGGGGAGACGCCGGCAGCCACTATTGCGGTGGCCAGATCCTGAGCGGTGTAATCGAAGATGAAGTCGGCTGGCCTGCGGCCGGTCTTCAGGCTGATGCGGTAAGTGTGGTTGAGCCGGTAATCGGTGGCACCGGGGTTAATCACCGTGGCCACCGGCTCGAAAGATACCTTGGCTCTTTCCTCAGCAACTTTCTTATCGTGACTTTCGGCAATTATCCTGAGCTGGTCGTCGAGGGCTATCCAGGAACTGCCCCGCTTTTCCAGTTTATAGCTCGGCACTATTTCTTGAGAAATAGTTTCTTCGATCTTCGCCGCTTCCTCGCTAGCTATCCGCTGTAGATCCGCCTGGCGCTTGGCCACGGCCTGCGTAGCCATCTTGGTCTGGTGCTCCTGCTGGTGTTTCTCCCAGCAGACCGGCGCTGTGCAGTAGTGTGCATTACCGCTCTTGGTTGGATGAGTGAGAATCATCCTCTCACACTTGAGGCAGCCGGCAGCCCGGGAGTCGAATAAAGGAGTACCGCCGTATGAGTAGTAGTGGCCAGGGACTTCCTTGTCCAGCTGCTTGAAGTGGTGAGCGACAACAGCGGCGATCGCTCTCCGCATGCCATCGACGGTGGGGGCCTCGGAGGTGTACCGGTCAGGGCTGCTCTCCGGAGTCCGGATGCTCTTGATGGCCTCTTTCATCAGGTAGGCATCGTCCTGCTGGTGTTCGATGTGGGCGCGTTCTTTGTTGCTCCACTCGCTTGTGCTGCCGGCATTCAGCCCCTTGAACAACAAGAGCTCCCGCCCCATGGTGAAAGAGATCCGGCCTTCGTCGATTTTCTCTAAAACGGCCTCGGGCAGGGTCAGCACCCGGCGCATATTGGAAATGTTGCCCTGGGTCATGTTCATCTTCTTCCCCAGGGCGGTTTCGGTCGCTTCCGGAAAGTGTTTAAAGTAGACCTCTAGGGCCCGAGCGACCTCAATGGGTGAGTTGTCATCCCGCTTGAGATTCTCCTCGATGGCAAAGATGATCATCTGGTCATCCGTTAAGTCCTCTATGTCCAGCGGCATGCTTGCCCATTTTTGGGGCTCTTCCTTGTGGAGCTTCCCAAAAGCTCGCTTGCGGTACCCGCCAAAGGCCAGCTGAACCCGGCCATTGACTCGCCGAGCCTTGGGTCTCTGCAGCAGGCCATTCTGTTTGATGGATTCCGCTTTGTCCGCCACTTTCTGCGGCTTGTAGAAAAGGCGGGGGTTAAAGGGGTTATCGTCGATTAGTTCCAGACCGACATCTTCTAGTAGCATTCAGTTCACCTCCACAGTATTAGTCTCCGGTCTCTCTCTCATGTTTGTACCTCTACTTTCTTGAAGACTAGGACATCTTCATGCTCTAGCTTTTCTACCTCCGGGTGCTTCTGGGCATATATTACCCGCCAAAACGATTGACTTGGTAGCTTCCGGTAGTGTCTCTCCAGGTAGGTAAAGCCGGCCTGCTCACATAGTTTGATCGTGTCAGTGTCCAGCCGGACAACCTGCTTATTGCGGATAAAGTTCTTAGTTACCAGTACCATCAGGCCGGCATCTTTGAGAACCAGGTGGCACTGTTGATAGACTTGGAGCATGGCGTCCAGGTAGGAAGTGGATTTGAGGTTGCCGATTTGCTTATCATCGTCTCCGTATAGCGTTTCATGGCGTTTTGCCCTATGTAGATTATCCACCGGGTGGCGTTTTGCATCCATAACACCCTCATACGGCGGGCTAGTCACCACAGCGTCAATATTGCCATAGGGTAAGTTGCCTAGATTGTCAGGATCCCGAGAGTAACCATCACCAAAGGTTGAACCAGCCACATTGCCCTTAGAAGGCCACACATCAGGACGCAAGCCTTTATATTTGCCTTCGGATATCCTTTTTCTAGCGGCATCAGCACCAGAACCCTGCAACTGCCCTGTATACGGCGGACTGGTCACTATCTTGTCTATCTGGCCGTAGGGGAGATTGCCGATGTTATTGGGTTCATTCCCATAATTCCAGTCTTGCTGAAGATTGCGACCACGTCCACCTTGATAGTCCTTCGGGTCATAGCCCCTATTTTTTAATCGGGCAGCCCTTTGTTCTTGGTGTGCTTCTCTTTCCCCACCAGTATTAACTGAAACACTTTCAGCATAAGGTGGTGAGAATATACACTTATCAACCACGGCCTCTAAGTTCCTGGCATCACCCTGTAGGGGTAGATTGTAATGCCTGCGCATTGACTTAATGGTGGCAAAATCCAGCCTGGGGTACTTCAACCATAAATCTTGATAGGGATGCTCCCGGGCTCTTAGAATATCCCTTGCGTCTCCCCACAAGATACGGCAATCACCTATACTATATCCTAATTGCGGTCTCATCCTTACCTCTGCTAGATTATTGAGACACATCCTGACAAACTTTCCCTCGAGCTCAACCAGCACCACGTCACGCCCCAGCGTGCAAGCCAGCATCATAGTCCCAGAGCCAGCCATCGGGTCCAGGATAGTCTCTCCCTCACTGGTATATCTCTCAACTATCCAGAGTAAAAGCTGTGCGTCCATCTTGGCCGGGTGAGCGAAGCTATCCGGGACAAAGAACTGCTTTCTGAAGGACGTGTCTCGTTTGAATTTAATCTCCATTCATAACCGCCTTATCCTGTCTCTTCATTAAAAGGCATATTTCACGGCCGCGTCCCAGCCGTCGTCGAAGGTGGCTGCCTCCGTATCAAGACCTGACCGGAGTTCGTCGGGATCGTCGGCGATAGCCTGGTCGACAATGCGGTTAATCAGATCCTTGTCCTCCGGGAGAATTCCCTCCAGTTCTTGCAGTTCATCTTTGGTTAATGGTTTCATGGTCTACCTACACAGTATTAGATTGCTGTCTATTCACATTCCACCTCCTGCCGGCCTGGGGACCCACCTGCCTTATTATTCGGCAAAACCCGGTAAACTTCTAGCTTACCGAAGCCGGCTTGCCCGGCCCCCAGGCCGGTTATTGGGCTATCGAGACTGTCTCCTTAAGGCTAGCCACACAAGCCAGCCGAGAACGTTGATGAATACGCCCACCCCATATAAAAGTAAAAGCTGTGGTAAAGGCATCGCTCCCCTCCTTTAGACCTCTAGTGGTAATCGTACCTGCTCTCGATATCTAGACTCACCTTCTTTGAAACCATGCTCCGCGAGGAGCTCCTTAACCTTTTCTTCAGTTTGCTGAGAAAGGGCTTGGCGGTTGATGGCGCCGGCAGAGCCATGGAACCAACTACCGCAAACGCAGCCGCAGCGGGTGCCCTTAGCCTCATGACAACGGTTATTACACTTACGGACTCTCCCCATGTGTCTTCTCCTTTCTACTCCAGAGGCAGCCCTCCCAGCCATGCTTTAAGGCAAGATGCCTGCAGCATTTCTCTTGAATGCTCTCCTCGGTGGCTCCGGTCAGCCTGAAAATAGCGATACTCCGCCCCTCGTGGAGCAGAGCAACAGTGTGGTCGTCGGGGCAATATAGGGTAAACTTAAAGTTGGCAAATACTCCAAGTCCCTGTGTTTGAGCTTGTGTAACCATCTAATCCTCCCTTCCGGCTACTATTTCTTCCGCCTCTTTCACGGCTAGGCGGGTGTCAAAGTCATCGCTGAAGAGGGTGCCTTGGGCAGCGCCAGTTAGCACCTTTAGCGGGGTGCAGCGTTGGTGATTCAGAGCCATGCGCTTGGGGTTATTCTGTATGTAACGAAGTGTCGATTTGAAGTCTCGGTGACCCATAATGTCCTGCAGGACCTTGGGGTCGCAACCCTCGGCGGCGGCGTAATTTGTGGCAAAGCTGTGACGAAAGGAATGCGGTGAGCTCCGCCGGCCATTAATGCCCGCTCTCTGGCACAGGCGCCGCACCAGCTTGTAGACACCCTCATAGGTCAGGGGGCCGCGCTTCCCCAGGAAAACCTGGCTCGAACCGTTGGACAGCGCTGTGAGACGTCGGTAGGTGATCTCACTAATCGGGACGGTTCGCTCGCCAGTCTTACCCCTGAGGGTGACAAAGCCCGGGGTGATGTCATCCCCGGTCAGGTTGACGCACTCCCCGGCCCGAGGGCCGATGTCCAGAAGGAAGGTGAGCAGGGCGGATTCCCTGGGGGTAAGAGGGAGAGAGAAGAGGGCGAACAGCTCCGGGTCGGTAAAAATCCTCATCGCCTTGGGCCTTATCCTTGGGGATCTGACCTGGAGCATTATGTTGGGAGTATCGTGGAAGATATACAGATGCTTGTATAAGGCCCTGAGCATGGTGAAGCGGGCGTGGACTGTCTCCGGAGTACCGCTCATATTGTTTATCCATGACTGGATAGCTTGAGAGGTACCGGGCAGGTCGGGGAATGACCGCTGGAAGAACTCCAGGCGTTTTCGGTAGACCTTCTGTGACCTGGGTCGCAGCGCCCCCCGGGTGACCATGAACTCTTCGATAGCTTCCGCGGTTCTCATAAGCTTTTCCTTTGGACAGGCATTATACTATTTGCTGCCCAATCACTTTCCCTTTTCACGAGGCATCATCCAAGGTACACTACCATTCAAAAGCCCGGGAAGGGGGCTAGATTTTGATTGTAGTGTACTGTACACCTGACGTCGGTCGCTGGGGAATTGTCATACCGGTATGACAGTTCGAGTCCTTCTTCCCCAGCCAACTTATTGATTAAGAGTTTCCTTGCGACGTTCACGTCGCCTCCCTTATCTTAAAGCTAACCACTTGGCCGTCGTCAGTAGTGTTATCGTAGATATCACCAACAGCACTGGGGTGCCCCACGTGGTCTATGGCCATTACCTTTTTATTTGGCAAGTCCCAGTAAAGCATCATGTAGTCATCGCGGGATAAACCTAAAATCTCCCATACTGTGGCCACGTCCTTCTCTCCCATATACTCTCGCCTCATGGCTCGCTCGCTGCTCATGGGGTTCTCATCTCCTATGGCTCGCTCCCTTAATAAAAAGCACCAAGCTATCTTTTGGCTTGGTGCTCTAAGTAGTGTATTATTTCTTTTAGCTGCTCTGGCCGGTGGCCGTTGCCGCCGAGCATCTGGCTTACCTGCTGGGCTCTCTTGCCCAGGGCGATCATCTCGTCGAGGAGCTCGGGGATTGACCTCGCCGCGTCCGGTGGGGAAGTCATTTCCTCGAGGGCAAATAATGGGTGAGTAATTGCCCCGGGGCCGTGCTGGCGGTAGCTGTCCATGACTGCTTTGTCGGCAATGTGCGTGTAAATCATGGTTGTCTTGATGTTGGCGTGGCCCAGGATCCGCTGCAGCATAGCCAGGTCACCGCCTTGAGCCAGAAAGTCCCCGCCAAAGCTGTGCCTGAGGGTATAAGGGCAGGCCTTCACCCCCCGGATGCCGGCGGCCGCGAAAGCCCGCTGCACTACCTTTCTTATCCCCCAGTGGGTTAAAGCCTGGCCGTTGTTACCGAGGAACACCGGCGAGTCAGACGGCCGGCTGCCTTGAAGCGCGAACAATCTGTCCGTGGTTTCCACTGTTACCGGTACGATCCTTTCCCCCCTTTTGCCGGCGACCTTGACGTGGTCCTGGTAGATATCGCAAAAGCGCAGCGGGTGCCGGTGCGAGTCGGCGACTTCCCCGGGGCGCAGGGCACTCTCGGCAAACAGGCTTAGCAGCGCCCGGTCCCTGAGACTCAGGCTGGCCTCTTCAAGCTGTCTCTTCTGCTCCGGGTTGAGGTGGTCGGGGAGGCGTTTTTCCTGCCGCGGTTTGGGCACCTTTGGCATCGGGTTGGCTAGGCCGTACTCTTCCTGCATAAAGTGGTAGAAGCCAAAGAGATAGCGGCGATAGGTGGCCATTGTCTCCCCCTTGAAATTGCTTAGCACCCGGCGGATTACTTTGTGGTCAGTGGGGACGTGATCGAACGGGCCGAGGACACGGTGTAGAACGCTGCCGTAGTTATAGATGGTTCGCTCACTGCAACACCTGAATTTGCAGTCCCCGAGAAAGGCGTCGATGGCTTCTTTGGTGCTGAGTAGGGGGCGTGATGGTGGGTCTGCTGGTTTCTCAACCCGAACAGCCCCTGATTCGTCAACCCTGATGGTCATCCCTGGTGTGAGACTGTCCAGAATCTCTTCGGGGAACTTTATTCCCCCGGCCCCCTCAATAGTCAGTAGGCGCAGCCTTGAGATAGCCTCCACGGCTTCTTTGACTACTTTCTGCGAACCTGACATGGATATCTCTTCCAGGGAAGCTGGACTGGAAGCGTCCTTTATTTCCTCACCCAACTGGTAGACTTGAACTACTCCATCGTAGGTTTCCATTTTTGTCATTGCTCCTTGCCTAGAGGCTTTGGGCTGTGCTAAAATACAGCGAAAGGTGGTGAGGTTTCTCATCCTCTGCCCCTTCATCCAGGCAGTCAGTTCGGCTGCCTGGCTATTTTTTAGCTTGCGATCTTGCTCTGTGAACCTCCTCCAACTGGTTTTTGGCCAGCATCCGTTTCCCATCAACGATCACGGGCTGGATCCACCCCCATTTTATCCACCGGAATATAGTCATCCGGCTTACCCCTATCAACCTTGCCGCCTGTATGGGCAGCATGATATCGGGAAACTCCTCTCTCTCCCAGGGGGCTCGGGTTATTGCTGTACGGTCCGTCATCGCTTCACCCTTGTTCCTCTCACAGTAACATCTAGAGTAACACTCCCGAAAACCGTTGTCAAGACGGTTGATGGCAATTTTTAAGGGGAGGCAGCGTCTTTTAAGGGAAATTGGGGGGGATGTCTCTCTCTAGGTCTAAATTTCGCCCCTTTTCTAACCGCTAGGCTTGGAGTCTGAAAAAGGCAAAAAAGAAAGTTCCACGCCTGAGAGCCCGCGGGGGAGCCGTCCTACCCCTATTTTTCTGAGCCTAGACCGCACAGAATCGAAAATAAGGCGTTTTTCCGGGTGGGTCAATGATTTACTACCTTTGTCTTTTCAAAGAGTGGCGGCGGGATGCCACTTGCCCGATTACGCCAAGGGCAGCACACGGGAGGGGGGTTTTACCATCCAGAATTGAGCAACTGGAGCCCTTGTTTCCCCTGGCAGAGCCCGCCATGTCTCAGCACTAGTCCCCTGCAGGTGGTGTATATTTATCGCCTTGAGTTACGAGGCCTTCAGCATCGATAGTATACAGGTAGGCAGTCGGGTTTATGATGTACATTCCCGGATCATTAAAAGAACCACCCGCAGCTAAAGGCAGGACTGGAGCGTCAGTATACGGCACGATTGCGTGACCCTCCACCGTCGACTCAGCCATTGCCGCGGTCGCTGCCAGCTGGACATTAGCCAGTTCCGTCTGTGCCGCCTCTTCCGCACCCCGGCCGATAAACTTGGCAACATTGGGGATAGCTACTGCCGCCAGGACACCCAGAATAGCAACCACTACCAGTAACTCAATGAGGGTAAAGCCTTTCTGGCCATGGCGCAATTTCAAAAACTTCTTCACGGTATTACCTCCTTTCTTCTAAGATTTTTCTGTGGTATACTCAAAATGTGATGCAGCTACTCTTTATGCATCACCCCCTTTCAGCCGAGAGCCGGTAGCAGCGGTGTCTCGGCTTTCTTCATTTTTTTTACCTGAGAAGCACCTTATCCCCCAGTGGTTTTGACGGCTTCGGTGTGTCCCACCAAGGCGAGTTACACTTGGGGCACATTCTCGGGTCTTCCCTCCGGGGTATCCACTCATGCCCGCACCTGAGACACTTTAATTTTGGTAAAGCCACTTTGGTCATGTCTATAGGTTAATCTATCGGCAGACTCTCGTCAATAGTAATTTATGGGCAGGACTTTTGGTTGACAAAAACGGTAATGGTTTAGCATCTGCCCCCTCTCCTTCAAAGGAGAGGGGGACACCCGGGGTGTAGTGGCTAACACTTTTCAGTCACTACAAAACTTTTATATCAATGGTGGTAGATTTTGGATAAAGGGGTTGACAGCACAACAAAGTTGTGCAATAATAAATTATGCCAGAAATACCGGATTGCCCGAAGTGTCACTCAAAGCAGGTATATTACCGCAGGATCTTAAAAGAGTTTGTCTGCCGAAGGTGTGGACACACTTTTAAAGAGGGTGGTGAGAAATGAGGTAGTTAGATTGGATATCCGAAGGTGACAAAATCTTTGAAAGGAGAATTACTCAAATGACAAGGAAAAAATTATTGATTTGGCTAGGCAGTGTCTGCCTAGTCCTGGTGATGGTGGTGATGGCTTGCGCCGCGCCGGCGCCGGCACCGACCCCGACACCAACCCCCGCACCAACGCCGACTCCAACGCCAGCACCAGAGGAAGAAGTGATTAACTGGAGGCTCTCATCCCACTGGAGTCCCTTGGAACTTGATGAACAGCAGTGGTTCATCAATGAAATCGAGGAGGTATCCGGGGGGCGACTGCGTATCGACGCATACGCTTGCGATGTACTGATACCGGGTGCGGAGAATATCTGGGCCGTCAAAGATGGAATAGTTAACATGGCTCTTACCACCGGCTCATATTATTCTGAGGTAATACCCGTAGGTGACATCGAGTTTGGTGTGCCCTTTGGCTGGAGAGGCCGCTCAGAGGCTGCTGCCTTCTTCTACGAGACCGGGTTCATAGAAAACATTTTAAGGCCAGCTTATGCCGAGCACAATGTTTACTATCTTGCCCCTGTCTTCTGCTCCCGTTACACGATGATGACGGTAGACCCCATCCACAATCTAGAGGAGATGAAAACGAAGACGATAAGATGTATTGGAGGCGTGGCAGACACCCTTGAGAAGGTAGGCGTTCCTACAACTTATATATCCGGGTCAGAGATTTATATGGCACTAGCCACCGGCGTAATTGATGGTTTTGTGTGGTGCTGCCCGCTTACCTACTACCTACTGAAATACTATGAGGTTTGCTCGTCTATTGTGTCACCAGACCTTATGGATCCACTTGTGACTAACCTCCTTGTAAACATGGATGACTGGAATGCATTGCCGGATGACCTTAAGGTAATCCTTGAGACAACTGCCATGTCCAACAACTTTCGTGCTACTTCTTATTGGACATACGGGAATGCTGGGGCTACTAGTACGATGGCGGAGGAATTTGGAGTCACTGTAACGACGTTACCCGATGAAGATGTGCTGGAACTCACAGAAGCGGCATTCGAGGTCTGGGATGATATAGCTGCCAGGGACTCCGTCTATGCTGCCCCAGCAGTTAAACTGCTTAAGGAGTTTCTCAAGACAATGGGACACATAGACTAGGAGTGGTTGCTACAAGTCTCTTTAGGGGGTAGGTTTACCCCTACCCCCTTTTCTAGCATGTTAAAAGGGAGGCGTGGAAATGACGAGACTGGAGCAGGTGCTCTGTATTATTGATAATATTAGTGAATGGTCGGGGAAGGCTACCAGCTGGTTAATCTTCCCAATGATAATCGTAATCTTTTTAGGGACAGTGCTTAGGTATGGCTTCAACGCTCCCAATCTATGGTGCGGAGAGAGTGGCCAAATGATTTTCGGTGCCTTTTTTATTCTGGGGGGAGCGTGTGTCCTTCGTTACAGGGAACATGTGAACATGGACATAATCTACAACCGCTTTCCCCCCAGAATGAAGGGTATTGTAGATGTAGTTACCGCAGTGTTACTTTTCCTTGTCTGTGGCTCCCTGTTATGGAAGGGGGGAGCAATGGGCTGGGACTCCCTGATGATATTGGAGCGTTCCACTAGCCCCTGGCACCCACCCCTTTACCCGCTTAAGTTAACCATGCCCGTAGCAGCTTTTCTAATTCTGCTCCAGGGGCTGGCTAAGCTTATCAGGGACTTCAATGTTGCTATTACAGGGCGGGAGGAAACAATATGAGTATCATAGAAATAACACTACTTATGGCGGGTGCTCTTGTATTGTTCCTGATATTTGGAACTCCTATGGTCTTCGTCCTGGGCGGTGTCGCTGTAGTGGTTGCCTACTTCCTATGGGGTCCCGAGGCTGGCCTTATGCTATTCACCCACACTACCTGGGGGGTGATGGGCAAGTTCGTTCTGGCAGCTGTTCCCATGTTTATCTTTATGGGGATCATACTGCAACAGTCGGGTGTTGCTGACAGCCTTTATGAGATGATTTACCGCTGGATGGGTCCCATAAGGGGTGGTCTGGCTATGGGGACGGTGCTTATCTGTACTGCTTTCGCCGCTATGGTTGGAATTAGTGGTGCTGCTACTGTCTCTATGGGGGTTATTGCCCTTCCCTCCATGCTCAAGCGGAAGTATAGCAAGACACTGGTCACAGGATGTATCCAGGCCGGTGGTGCTCTGGGCTTCCTCATCCCACCTAGTGTAATGATGATTGTTTATGCCGTAGTGGCAAGGGAGTCAGTGGGGAGACTCTTCGCTGGGGGTATATTCCCTGGGCTGTTGCTATCCTCCATGTTCATCATCTACATAGGTATAAGAAGTTATTTACAGCCTCACATAGCGCCGGCGCTACCACCCGAGGAGAGGGCTACCTTAAGAGAGAAATTTGTCTCCATCAGAGCGGTGATCCTCCCTATAATCTTGATTGGCGGTGTTCTGGGGTCGATTTTCGTAGGTGTAGCTACCCCCACTGAGGCCGCCAGTATAGGTGCAGTGGGCAGTGTGATATGTGCCGCTGTCCATCGCCGTCTTAGCTGGACTCTTCTCAAAGAGGCAGCCTTTCGAACCGCTAGGCTTACCGCTATGGTTATGTGGATTTGCGTAGGGGCTTTAACCTTCGGTGTTGTTTACACCGGTCTAGGAGCCTCTGAGCTAATAAAAGAGATGCTGGCGGGGCTGCCCTTAGGTCCTTGGGGCATCCTCATATTGATGCAGCTCTCCTTCTTCGTTCTAGGAGCTTTCCTAGATGACTGGGCCATCTTGTTCATCTGCATTCCCATTTACCTTCCCGTAATCATACACCTGGGCTTCGACCGCGTATGGTTTGGTATTCTCTTTATCATCAATATGCAGATGGCCTATTTAACACCCCCCTTCGGTTACAACCTGTTCTACATGAAGGGAATCGTTCCAAAAGAAATAACCATGGGGGACATCTATCGCTCCGTCATCCCCTTTGTCATGCTTCAGGGGATGGGGCTAGCTGTAGTTATGATATTCCCACAGATAGTTTTATGGCTTCCCAACCTGATATTCGGATAAGTTAAGAGGTGGTAAAGTGAAGGTAAAAATCGGTGCTGCACAAATGAATATAGTTTCGCTGGGTGTGAAAGAGAATCTGGAGAAAGCGGAGCTTTTGACCAGGCAGGCGGCAGAGGAAGGCTGTGACATAATATGCTTTCCTGAGGACTTTTTGACAGGTTCGCTAGGTGGCAAGGAAAACCTCGGCTATGCACAGGAGATTCCCGGCGATTTTACTGGGAGATTTTGCAAGTTGGCAGAGGAGTATGGTCTCTATATCGTAATGGGGACAATGATCGAGAGGGATGGTGAGAACTACTACAATACAAGTGTATTGATCGACGATAAGGGTAGAATACTGGGGAAGTATAGAAAAATCAAGTTATGGTTCTCGGAGAAAGGATACCTTAAGGGGGGTGACGAGACCCCGGTATTTGAGACTAGGTTCGGCAAGGTAGGAATTACGATATGCTGGGACTTAGCATTTCCAGAAATCACCAAAGAGATGGCGTTGAAGGGTGCTAAGATGGTTTTCTGCCCTTCATTCTGGGGTTTCGAGGACAAATACGGCCCGCTGACATCAGAAGAGCTGATAAGGAAGGTTCCTGATATTGACACAGAACCAATCTTTGTTAACGCTTGTGCTTCGGCGAGGGCTATCGAAAATGAAATTGTACATATCTTTGTAAATGGCTGCGGCGACTTCAAAACCAAAAGACTGCTTGGGCACACACAGATAAATATACCCTTCTATGGTACAGTGGCATTGGTCGAGACGAATGAAGAAAAGTTGCTGGTTGAAGATGTAGACCTAGATTTGGTAGATTTGGCCGAAGAAGTTTATAGAATAAAAGGGGACTCTAGTTCATCCTTAGTTCGAAGAGGCAAGCCTTAGGAGTGGTAAGCTATTGGTCATGTGGCGGGCTCTGCCAGGGGAAACTGGGGTGCCAGGGTTTTAGCAGCTCCCTGGACAGGGTGAAACCCCCCTCCCGTGACCGGAACCCCAGAGACAATCGGGCAGGTGGCATCCCGCCTGAAAGACAAAGAAAGGGGGACGGGGAATTACCCGGTCCCCCAAGTTACTACGAGCTACTTCGAGCTACTTCGAGCTACTTCGAGCTAGTTCGAGTCACTTTGATGCACTTTACATCAGATTGCATCACTTTGAGGCAAAAAGAGAGGTCACCGGTCCGAATCCTGTGACCCCTTAGTAATATACTAGAAGTCAAATAGTGTCGGCTGCTCCTTTGCTAATACCCGCGGTGTCAAGCCCCGGCCAGGGTGGTATAATAGGGGTTATGGCAAGGCGAAAAAGAAAGACGGAACTACAAGATGCCTTTGATGCCATCGCCGGCTTTCGCGACCTGGTGGATGATACATTCCAGAAGTTTACGGGAAAGCCGATCGCCGCCTGGCTCAATGAGTTTCAGCAGCAACCTCAGGAGCTGCCACCGGGAGAGCAGGCTGCTCCCATAGAGTCAACTATGTCCCTGGCTAATGCCTATGCCGTGCTCGGCCTGCCGCAGACAGCCACCATGGAGGAAGTCAAAAGGAACTATAAGAACCTGGCGGCAGTTTTTCATCCGGACAAAGGAGGCTATCAGGAAGCGATGGTATTGCTTAATAATGCCTATGACCGGGTTAAAAGGGCAAAGAAGGAGTAGTATGCCGAGGGAAAGAGACGACCTGCTGCAAAAGTACGCCTCCAATCTGCCGGACGACAGATACCGGAACCACTATGTTAGCTACGCCAGGAGGTTCCTTGAATACGCTGACGCCCTGGACAAGGAGAGCATCAACAGATACCTGGCAAAGCTGAAAAGGCAGGGGAAGAAGACGGGCACGGTAAACTTTGCCTTCAGGGTGATCAGGACGTTTTTCAATGTGAATAAGCTTGACTGGCCGTTTCGCCGCGGGGAAGCTCCGCTAATACGGCAACGGGACGAGTACAAGCCGGCTCTTGACCCCGAGCTGATCAAGATAATGGTTGAGGCGGCCAAGAACGGCAGGCTGGACACTAGCCCGGCCTGCTTCCTGGCCCTGTCCACGGTCTACGGCTTGCGCCGGGAGGAGATGTGCGACCTGCAGCCTGGCGACGTGGACCTGAAAGCAGACACCATCTTTATCAATACTGCCAAACACGGCAGGGAGAGGTACCACCTGATACCGGCGGAGATAAAGCCCTACTTGGAGGGGCATGACTTCAGCAAGAGGTACAACCTTACCCAGATGTCGCAGCTGTTCTGGGTGGTCGTAAACCGCTCGGGGCTGGAGGCGCTGAGGCCCCAGAGGCTGGGCTGGCACGCAATCCGGCACACAGTCTCGACGCTTTTGGATGACTCCGGGCTTTCGCTCTATGCCGTGCACGATTTTATGAGGTGGAAGAGCGTGGAGAGGGAATTCGCCATGGGCATGCGCTATCACGCCAGCCACTTTGTCGGCCTGGAAGGGACCCGGGTGGTAACCGAGGAGGCGGGATCCGACAAGGAGATTTTTGAGAAGCACCCGCTGCTGGAGTTTTGGAGATAACTATGGCTAGTTACAAAGACACTGAGAGGGAGAGGCGGAACCCGGTGGAGAGGCTGGCCTGCCCGATATGCGGTTGGTGGAGAACTGTTAATTATGGCATAAGCCAAAAGACTGGCCAACCCAGGGAGGTGCGCTTTGACAGGATGGATGTTGAGAGCGCTCCACTATGGCGCCTGGACAGGTTCAGCGGCAAGGGAAGAGGGAGCAAAGAGGCGACTATTGAGCTGGTGGACAGCAAGACCCTGGCCCAGCTGCCGGCCGAGCTGAAGGAGCAGATCAGGAGCCAATGCCACAAAATTCTTGATATCCTCGAATAGCCAATTTTTTGATTTGGTGCTTTAGTATATATTCTAAATACTCTCATAAGAATGTGTTGACATATGATTTTTGTATGTGTTATACTTGCATTGAAAGTTAACAATTGAATAAGTACCGGAGCTATCGAGAGTTGCGGTTAGGGAACTGGCCCGATAAGCCGCACGGCAACCTTTGAGTTCTTTCTTGAAGGTGCCAAAGCCAGACCCCGAGAGGGAACGATAGGTCACAGCACAGACTGTGAAAAAGGAAGGCGGAAGACCTCCGTCCGGAGGTCTTTTTATTGCCTAAATAAAAAAGAAAGGAGGTAAACCAATGAAACTGCTCACTAAAGAATTATTGAAGCAATTCCCAAAGCTCTACGAAACTGAGGAAGTCCCGGCTGAGGAGAAAAAGGTTATAGCCAAGTTCTTCACGCCCTGGACAAACTGGACCTGGTACGCGACTGAATTTGACGGCGAGGATCGCTTCTTCGGCCTGGTAGATGGCAACGAGAAGGAATGGGGGTACTTCTCACTCAAGGAACTCGAGGCAATTACCGGCCCGGTCGGGTTGAAGATAGAGCGAGACCTTTACTTCGGGCAGCCTCAGATTAAGGACGTCCCAGGACTAGCCAGCTAACCCCTTCACCCCGTAACCGGGACAACTGTCCCGGTTATCGGTGAGCGGGTCAGCTCAAATAAAGAAAGGGGGTGACAGTAATGACCAGGACACAAGCCGAGGAAGACTACAAGGCAGCCTACAAGGCAGCCCGTGAAGCCTTCAAAGCCTGGATTGCAGCCAATAAACAAACCCGGGCAGCCTGGGAAGCCTGGAATGCAGCCGAGAAAAAGGAAGGAGGCTAAATGACAGTTAAAAGAAGGAGGTTAGGTCAATACCGGTGCTGGCTATGCGGCAGGGACCTCAAGATAACCACGCCGCCATATCTGCGAGCGGGGTGCTGCTGCTGCGAGGAAGAAGGGATACCAAACGGTGGCGATCTGGATCCCCCCAGGGACTGGAGCGAGGCAGAAATAGAGAAGGCAAAGCAGGAATACGCCCAGGCGCACAAGGACTAAAGGGTGCCTTCCTCGATGGCGATGGTTCGAGCGTAGAGAAGCTCCTCACTGACCACCTTTGTGTTGTAGGCCCTGAGGAGCTGGATAATCCGCTTCCCAACACATTCGTCGGCGGCATCCTTGAACTCGACATCGAGCTGGACGTTCCTCTCAATGTCGAAGCCGTCATCTGGCCGCCGCCACTTGCCGCGAACCTTCCATTCCGTCTTGCCAGTGAGGAAATCAAAGTGATGGGCTTTCGGCTGAGCAATTACGATGGAGAGGAGCTCCCGGTCCTTGGCATCGCAGGCTTTCTGAATCTCCTCCTCGTAGAGTAGGGCGTTCAGCTCGTCCTGGATGTCCTGAACCGGCATCTTCTCTGGGTCTGTGCCGATTTTGCACGGGCAAACTGTCATGGTGCTATAATGATAACAAAGACAGCCCTCAAAATCAAGGAGAGAGGTGAATCGATATGCCAGCTGTAGTCAAGCTTAGTATACAGGAAATTGATAAAATGATAGCCGATATAGAGGCCAGGGGAGGCGATGCCGAGGATCTCAAAAAGGCCAGGGTGGGGGTTGCC
>SDBU01003028.1_pt1 | contig 21716 bp, 16 predicted proteins | sample 2277071 | NCBI WGS metagenome assembly SDBU01 (sample SAMN10397929, study PRJNA504765) | marine sediment metagenome | isolation source: marine sediment core GS08_GC12, 126 cmbsf | place: Arctic Ocean: Gakkel Ridge, Loki's castle | collected 2008 | reverse complement strand
GGGATACAGGGGATGGGGTTGATAAACGTTCTTTTACCTTAAGAGTCGATTATATTGCTGTTAAGGTGCTAAAATCCTGTTAGCGAGGAGTTTAAGACCTGTAAACCATAAACCTCATTCCTTTCAGTTCGAAAAACCTTCCCCCAAAATGCCAGGAGTATTCTAACCCTCCATTTCTAAACAGCCTCCTTCTGACCAGGGAGGATTTTATTTTCAGGGGCTAACGTCTCCTGGTTCTGGCAAATCAGGTTGACGGCCAGAATGTATACACTTATAATTGCCTCACATCCTAATAGATTGGTAGGAGGACGTTATGGCAGAGACCTATCCCAGATTTACGGTAGCGGCGGTTCAGGCCGCACCGGTCCTTTTTGACCAGGAGAAAACGGTCGATAAGGCGGTTCGTCTTATTGAGGAAGCCGCCGATAAGGGTGCCGTAATCATTGGTTTCCCGGAAGCGTTCATTCCCGGGCACCCCGGTGCTTGGTACTACGCCAAGAGGTCCAACCCATTGCCGGCTCAGGGGGCAGTGTTCACCGAAATAGTCAAAAACGGGGTGAAGGTTCCCAGCCCGGCAACCGACCGCCTTTGTACGGCTGCCCGAAAAGCTCATGCCTATGTCGTCATGGGCATGGCTGAAGCTGATACGCTCTTTCCGGGAACCCTCTATCTCTCGCAGCTTTTCATTTCAGACAAGGGAGAAATTATGGGGGTTCACCGGAAACTGGTGCCAACGAATGTGGAAAAACTGGTTTTCACCGGCGGCGATGGCAGCTATTTTAACGTTTATGACACCCCTTACGGAAAAATTTCAGCCATGAATTGTGGTGAGCATGCCCACGACCTCTATAAATACGCCCTGTTAGCCATGGGTACTCAGATACACGTCGCGGCCTGGCCGTCTTTCCCCGCATGGCCGTCCTATCCGGCCCGTCAAACAAAGAAGGGTCAACGGGATTCAGTCGACTTTCGGGTGCGACAGTTTGCCCATCAGGGAAAGATTTTTGTTATCAGTTCTTGTGCCATCATTGACGAACAGAACATCGCCTTCTGCTGTGATACCCGGGAGGATAAGGATAAGGTGGTTACCAATAGTGGCGGCGGCAGCTCTATTATTGGCCCTGAGGGAGAACATCTGGCTGGTCCGGTATACGATGGTGAAGTGGTGTTAACCGCGGAAATCTCACTGGAAGACGCCCTTCCGGGTAAACAGATGCATAACGTGTTAGGGCATTACACCCGGTGGGATGTCCTTTCCCTTAACTTTAATCGAGAAAGGCTTTCTCCCTTTAAGAATGTGCCGTCTGCTGGGACTAATTTCCTGGATGTTTGCCACGAATTGCAGGAGACCAGAAAAGAAATCCGTGAAATCAAGGATATGTTAAATGGGCTTACCGACAAACCAGAACTATCATAGGCGCCGATGGTTTTAAAGGGCTAAAGTCTCCCTACCCTCCAGGTAAGTATGACGAGAGTGATTAGTATTGCCAGCATGGTGAGGAATAGGCCACCACCTAGGTAGATTAGCGGTGTTAACCAGTAGGGAACAGCCGGTGGCGCTGGTGGTGCAGATGGGGGCGACGGTGGTTCTGGGGTTGGGGCTAACGATGGTGGCGATGTCCCCACCGATGTTGGTGGTGATGGTGGGTTCGCTGGCGGGGATGGTGGAGCTATCGCCGGTGGTGCCTTAATAGTGAAGGCGCTGGTGGCACTCCAGTCGCTGTAAGTACTGGACCCGGTAGCTCTGACCTTCCAATAGTAGGTGGTATTGTGGTTCAGGTCGACGTCGCACTGCCAGGCAGTAGTGGGTAGGGCATAGTCACCCATCTTTACGATGGTGGGATTAGCGAAGAAAGGCTCAGCAGATACCAGGAGCTCGTAGTGGTGTGCCCAGGCTACCGCGCTCCACTGAAATAGCGGGCTTATTCCGACGGAGGTATCCCCGGCTTCAGGGCTGATGGCTTTGGGAGCAATGGTCTCCGAGCCGAGGCAGGTGGTGAGCGACCAGGTGGGTGACCAGGGGCTTAACACTGGCGCATTAGCTCTCACTCGCCAGTAGTAGGTGGTAGCTGACTCAAGGGGAGCCAATTTGGCCGAGCTGGCTCTCGTTTCGCCTTCAAATCCGGTGGCAAGGTTGGAGAAATCAGTGTCATGGTCAAGCTGCCACTGGTAGCTGGTAGCACCCTTGAGCCTTTCCCAGTCAAGGCCGATATTACGTACCGTGTAGTTAACAATGGTGCCGATACTCGGTGTGCTGTCCTCCGGTGAGCTGGGGCTGACTGGCCGGGACAGGCTATCGAGATAAGACATCACCCGGTTATTGGTGGTATCAATCGACCACAGTCTGTCGTTGCCTAACCACAGTCCAGTCAGCGTGACACCATCACTGAGCTTTCGCGTTACCGTCTCAAAAGTGGGTCCCAGGGGATATGTTGGGTTAAGGCAGCGTTCCATACCGCCATCAGCCTTGAAATTGGTAGCGTATAGAGCCCCATTAGCTGATAGTGCTATCTGTCCAATCATGCCGTCAGTGGGTAAGGTGCTGTCAATGCTTTCCCAGCTTGAGCTGGTGCCGATGATATAGCGGTAGATGCCGCTACCCTGGCTATCACTGGCGGCGTAGACGGTTCTGTTGCTGGCGAATTTCGGGTCAAAGGCAACGACTATATTGCCGGTGAGCGGGGGTGTGGTAGCATCTGGTGGTAGCGGCTCAAAAGAGTCACCATTGTCATCAGACCAGTAAATCCATCCGTTGGTGTTACCGACCAGAATAGTCTGGTCCTGGCGGTAGTCTGGTGATTGGGTAATAGAGTTCAACGGTTGACTGCCAGCCACGGCTCCGGCTAGGTACCACAGGCCGGTGCTGGTAGTATGGTAAACCAGCCCGTTAGTGCCATCATAACTGCCGATGAAGAGGGTATTGTCATCAACCAAGGTCCAGGCGTCAATGTTAAACGGCGCGCCGGTAGTTGGGTCATGGGTCATCCGCGGGGAAAAGGTCTGGCCGTTATCGGTCGACTTCCATATTGCCGGGTTGCCGCTGCTGCCAGCAAGAAATACTACCTGGGTGCCATTGCCGTACTCGGGGGAAAGCTCAACCCGGTCGATGGTATCTATCTGGGGCAGGGTGCCAGAGAGTGTCCTTTCCCACCTGGCTCCACCATTCAGGCTGCGCCACAGGCTGTGCTTGCCACCAGTCCGGTAGGTAAGCACAAAGAGGGTATTGTCGCGGTCATAATCAGGTGACAGGGCTAGGTCGATAATGCTACTGATTCTGGTGTCAATTAGGCTGAGCTGGTTCCAGGTGGTGCCGAAGTCTGTGGTATAAGAAAAGGCGCTTTCGGTACCGCAGGTTACCACGTATGCCCGGCCACTGCTGCTGAAATTGGGGGACATGAGCACGCCGGTATTCGATTGTCCGGTTGGCTCTTTGATGGCCCTGGTCCAGTTTCTACCGCCATCACGGCTGAAGTAAACCTGAGTGTTGCTGGCGGCACCAGCCAGCAGATGAGCGGTAGCGGCTGTCCCGGTAACCGCTACGGTACCAACATCAATGTTGTTCAAGCCATAGGCAGAGCCGACATTAAGGTCGGTGGCCACTGACTTGCCCGGTGCCGTTACGCTGTTAATGCGGTAGACATCACCGTTTCCCGTACCGGTATTAATCGACACGAAGTGGACATACTCCTCAAAGGTTACCGCAGTATCATAATCATCGGGGAAGGCGATGGTTGCCGAACCAGCTACCGCCACCGGGGTCGGGATTCCCGAGTTGTCCCGGTCAAGCTTAGCTTCACCTATGGTCTGGCCCCATCCCGCATCGCCGATTTTGGTGGTGACCCAGGTATCGGTCTCATCGGTGACCACCGCTACCATCTGGCGCTGTAAGATTGGGGTGAAGGCTACGGCATAGACGTCATAGTTGCCCAGATTGGTATCAGCCAAGGTGAAGAGGTTACTTTCATCCAGCAGGTAAACGCCCCCATATTCACCGTTATCGGCGTCTCTGGTGCCGACGGCGATGATGTAGTTGCCCTGCCAGGTAACAGCTATTGAGGTAATCTCTATATTGTTGGCACCAGCCCCACCCGGGTTTGGTAGCAGTAATAGGAAGTTCTTGCCCGCGTCGGTAGAGCGGTAAACATTGGCCTGGGTAGCGTAGTAAATAACGTTGGCGTCATTCGGGGCGGTGGCAATATCAACTATGTCATCGGTGACTTTGCCGGTATATGACCAGCTATAACCGCCATCGGTGGATTTGAACAGGGTGTAGCTCGTCCCCGAGGGGTTGGCGTAGCAGTAGAGGGTGCCATCAGCCGCCCCGGTCAGGTGCTGGACGTCGGAGCCGTCAGCCAGTGTCCAGTTGCCCGCCTTGCCTTCGGTGGGAATATTGACGCTGAACCACTGCACCAGGTTTGAGCTGGCAGTAGCTGGAGTGGTGGGGGTGATTAGGTTGAACAGGCTCAGTAGCAGAACCACCCCCAGAGCACTGAGGCAAGTTCTCATCTTCGCCACCTGGCGAATTCTACACCGCAAAGCGCTTCCAAGTCAATACCTTGCCAAAAAAAGGAAGCCCCCTGAACTTCAGGGGGCTTCCGGGGTATCTGGGTGTTACCCGTCAAACCAGAACCGGGTGGTTATTACAGTGGGCGCCTGGTTCTGATTATCAGGACGATCACCGCGATGAACAGTACCGCACCGATGATGATGATGGCCCAGATGATGGTCGGGGTTATTACCGATGCCGGTGCCGGTATTGGCGCTGGTGTCGGTGGGATGATAACCTCGATCTTTGGTGTAACCTCCTTGACCACCACTGGTGGTGCTACTGCTACCGGCTTGGCTATCGTGGTGAAGGTGCTGATAGTCTGCGGGCTCACGGTCGGCGCGACCGCCTTGACGCCGAAGAAGTAGGTGGTGTTGTACTCTAGGTCGGCGGAAGGCTGCCAGGCCGGGTCGTTCACTTGGACCGGCGTGCCGCCTATCCGGTTCTTCAGCGCGGGGTCAGTGGCCACGATAATCTCGTACTTTGTCGCTCCGGCCAGGGGTGCCCAGGCAATGCCTGGTGTTAGACCGGTGGTAGCGCCACCCTGCGGGCCGATAATTACCGGACCGGCGTGTGGCTGTGACACCGGGGCACCAGCCTGCACCTTGAGGGTGAATGTATCGGACCACTGGCTGCGGATAGCCTCACCACTGACCGACCCATGCCAGCGCACCTGCCACTCGTACTCGGTATTGGACAACAAGGGTAAGGCGATGTTGGGCAAGGCAGCGAGCGGGAATACGAGGAGGTTGGGTGCTGACGCGGTTATTCCTCGTAAGTTGGCTCTGGTGGCGGCGCCTATGCCGTCTGCTTTATTCCAGATAAAGACGTCGACGACATTCGCGCTGCCGATACCGACGCCGAACGGCTCCCAGGACAGCGTGACCAGGTCACCGCGGCCGGTTACCGGGTCAACGCCGACAGTGGCGCCATCGCCCGGCGAGGTTATCACCGGTCTGGCTGAGGCAAAGCTGTCGTCGAAGGCAAACAGCAGGATACCGCCGTTGTGGCCGTACACGATGTTGCTGCCCGGGGCCACAGCCATTTGCAATGCACCCAGTATAGTGCCGGTAGCCATGGTGTCCCAGTTAGCGGCCACCGTGCCTGCGGCCAGCCGCGTGTTAAGGTTGCGGTCAACGGCAGCGCCCGACATGACGTACGTCGTGCCGTCTATAACCGCCACGCCTACGGCAGGGGTGGCGAGGGTGGGGTTGCCCATGAACTCCCACACGCTGCTCTCGCCGATGACCCATCGGTTGAGGTTGCCGCCGGCCGCATTGGCGCTGGCAGCGTAGACGGTGTTGTTGTCGGCGTAATCGCTATCGGAGGTGACGAGGTAACGTGCGCCTCCGGTCAAGTTGGTTGTTATGGGCCTGAAGGAGCTGCCGCCGTTGGTGGAGTAGGAGACGACGGTGCCGCCTATTATCACGTGGTCAGGCATCGGTGATTCCATCGAAACGAGGGCACCACCGGCGTTGGCAACTACCGGTAGCGACCAGGTCCAGGCACCGGAAGTGCTCTTGCGCACCCGGAGGGCGGAATTCCCGATGTAGACGGTGTTGGCGTCTTCCACACAGAAGTCGTTGATAAGCTCACCGGCGGGTACATTCCGGGTGGCCCAGACGTCACCACCGTTGGAAGAACGGTAGATGGCGCCGCCACCAGCCGCTAGAGGGACCAGGTCGGCGAAGTAGACGACCGGCGCTTCAGACCATTCCGGATTCAGCTTGATCAGGCCGACACCCAGGCCGGCACCGGCACCAGTAGCCACGGTCAAAACCCGCGACCACGAGGTGGAGCTGACCGGCGTCGAGCTCTTCCACAGTGAAAGGTGATTGCCGCCAGCAACACCGTCATAGGCGGACATATAGAGGGTACCGCCGTCCGGGGACACGGCAATGCTCTGGATGGCAACCACGTTGGCGGCTACGCCGTTGTCGATTATCGCCTCGCCGTCAAAGGAGATGCCGCCGTTGTTGGAGACGCTCAAGGAACTCTCTGCACCGGTGGTGCCGGCCCACACCTTGCTGGTGGTGCCAAAGTCGGCCGCCACGCGGACAATGGTCGCTGTGTTCCCTATCAGGTCGGGTGGCTTCCTGGAGGTGGTCCAGGTGGGCAGGGCGGTCTGCGGGTTCGCGGTTCTCCTTATCGCGTTGGAGGTGTTCGAGGCGGCAAACAGGGTGCCCCCCTCGATGGTGCCGCTGTAGGCGATGCTCTTGTAGGGTCGGTTGGCATCACCCAGTGCCCTGACTGAGCGGTTGTCCACCCGCCAGACGTCGTCATTGGTGAAGGTAACAAATGTGGCAGCGCACACGTATGCCCTCCGGCTGCTAGGAATGGTCGGGTCGAAGTCAGACGGTAGGGCGATGTCAGCCGCTACGATGTCACCGACTGCGACTGCGCCCGGCCTCCGGTAGTCGGTGGCCGCGGCCACGGCTTGTAATTGTACCGGCCCCAGCGGGTCTACCTGGGTACCGTTGGCATCGTTGAGCAGGTTGAGCCAGATACCATTGCCTGGGCCAGCGCCGGCTGAGGCGCCCACCACAATCAGGACCCGGCTACCCACGAAGTTGGGGTCGAACTGTACCGCCATGAAGTCCATGGTTCCGACGATGCCGGTAACTCGGCCGGCGGAGCGCCAGGTGGTGGTCTGGCCGATAATCTGCACGTCACCGTCGGCGGTAACACCGGTGGTAACGTCTGCCAGGGCTACCGCGTATTCCCGGGTGAGCAGGGTGCCGGTGCGGACCGGCCCTACGGCGACATCCATTGCGTCGGCAGTCGCCGGACCAATGCCGAGAAAGGCGGGAAGGACGGACCAGGTGGCGCCGCCGTTGTTGGAGATATGGACCAGGTTGCCGAGAGCCAAAGCTTCAACTACCGCGATGGCATCCGGGTTGTCCGGGGCTACCGCGATGGATCTGCCTGCATTGGCGCCTGCTCCAGGGGGAACAACGGTCTCGGTGAAGCTATTTCCACCGTTGGTTGACCGGTATATCGGCCACCCCGCGGCAGCTTGGTTGCTGCCATCCAGCAGCCCGCCCGTAAGGACGTAGACGGTGTTGCCGTTGACTGCGATGTCTATGACATCGGAGCCAAGGACCATCACATCACTGACGTTTCTGGGCATCGACTGGTTGGTGAACGTCACGTTGCCTGGGGCAGCGGCTACCGGGACGGCAAACACCAGCATGCTGGAAATCAGCGCCACGGTTAGGCCTATACCCAGTATTTTAGTTATTCTTTTCATCGACCTTAAGTTTTCCTCCTTATTCAGGATATCCTACTCCATATAACTATATGGAGAAAGATTGCATTTGGTTTGCTGTCGTTTTGCTTTTATCTCCCTTCGGGACGGTAATCCCTCCAGGCTTTTACCATGACATCACCTCCTTTACACGTAATTATCTGAATAAAACCTGCGTTTTACTCAAATTCAGCTTTTGTCGGTAGCCTTTAGATAGGCACACCATTCACTCATGATACCATATTCTATCAGAGTATCTGAGAATACTATAACACAAAATTCTGATTTGTCAACCCCTATTACCTAAAATGATTGAACTTTGGTACTAATTTTGGTGTGGTTGAAGGCGTACCCTGGTTAACCTTATAACGAAGATACTACGGTTTGGTTACTATTCTCCCTTAACTTTCCTGGGCTAAAGCTCCCGGGCTAGGTTACCCAGGAACTCGGCGTTGGTTCTTGTCTTGCCCAGGCGTTCCAGTACCCGCTCGGTGGTTTCGGTGAAGTTGACCGAGTCAGAGGAAATCATCCCTACCATGCGCCGCAGTAGCCACACCTGCTTTACCGTGTCTTCTTTCAGTAAAAGCTCTTCTCGTCGGGTGCCGCTGCGCTCAATATCCATGGCCGGGTAGATTCGGCGCTCGGCCAGGCGGCGGTCCAGGTGGAGCTCCATATTGCCGGTCCCCTTGAACTCCTCGTAGATGAGCTCGTCCATGCGGCTGCCGGTATCGATAAGGCAGGTGGCGATGATGGTAAGGCTGCCCCCCTCCGCAGTGTTGCGGGCAGCCCCAAAGAAGCGCTTGGGGGGATAAAGAGCCGCCGGGTCAATACCGCCGGAAAGAGTGCGGCCGCTGGGAGGCATCGCCAGGTTGTATGACCGCGTGAGACGGGTAATGCCGTCAAGGAGAACGATTACATCTTTGCCGCTCTCCACTATTCGCTTGGCTCTTTCCAGTGCCAGCTCGGCGACGCGGATATGCTTTTCCACCGGCTCGTCAAAGGTGGCACTGATTACCTCGCCTTTGGCCGAGCGTTTCATGTCGGTGACCTCTTCCGGTCGCTCACCAATAAGGCACACCATGATGTGAATATCATTATAGTTGGTGCTAACGGCATTGGTGATGGCTTTGAGCACCATCGTCTTACCGGCTTTGGGCGGCGATACAATTAGTCCCCGCTGTCCCCGGCCGATAGGGGCAATGAGGTTAATCAGCCTGGTGGACAGCTCCTTAGGTGAGTTCTCCAGGTCAAGCAGTCGGTCCGGGAAGGTGGGGGTAAGTGAGTTAAAGTAGGGACGGCTTTTGGCTAGCTCGGGATTGAGGTCGTTAATTGCTTCCACCCGGAGCAGGCTGTAATACTTCTCGCCACTCTTGGGTAGCCGGCCCTGGCCAACAACCATGTCACCGCTGCGCAGACCAAAGCGGCGAATCTGGGATTGGGAGACGTAGATGTCAGAAGAGCTGGGCAGCAGAGTACTCTGCCGGAGAAAGCCGTAACCCTCATCGGTAATCTCCAGGACGCCGCTGCAGAAGATGTTGCCCTGCTGCTCGGTATGTGCCTGGAGCAGGCGCATCATGATGTCCTGTTTCTTGAGGCCGGTGCAGCTGGAGATGCGCATCTCCCTGGCTATCTCGAGCAACTCTTCTCTACTTTTGTTTTCCAGTTCGCTAATACTGATATTGTCCATGATGTAACCTCGCTCTCTTGGTTTTCTCTCCTCACTGGGCAGAGAAAGGTAACGGTAAGGGGAAATAGCCTCATGCTGACACTATACTATTCGAATCAAACTCCTTAGTATTAGCAAGGGGGAATCTTGTTTAGAAACGTTCTTCCCTTTGAAGGGTCTCTGAGTTTGCCTATCTTCGAAATCCCTGACCTGGCCTTCTGGTCAAGCACCACGTGAGACACTTTGCCAGTCAGCAAGGAACCGGGCAATACCAACATCAGTGAGCGGGTGGCGTATCATTTGCATTAGTATACTAAAGGGAACGGTAGCAATATGAGCACCGGCCTTGGCGGCAGCCACGCAGTGTTGCGGGTGGCGGATACTGGCCGCAATTACCTCGGTGGGTAATTGATAGTCGATAAATACATCCACGATGTCCCCGACTAATTCCATGCCGTCCTGGCCAATCTCGTCCAGCCTGCCGACAAAGGGGCTGACATAGGCAGCGCCAGCTTGCGCTGCCAGCAGGGCTTGATTTAACGAGAAACACAGGGTAAAGTTCACCGCGATATTCTCTTTAGCCAGGACTGATGTGGCTTCCAGCCCGTCAGCGCTGGCGGGAATTTTGACCACGACGTTAGGTGCCCAACTGGAGATGCGCCGTGCCTGCTCAATCATCTCCCCGGCTTTCTCGGCTATCACCTCCGCCGAGACCGGCCCGGGGATAATCGAACAGATTTCTTTGACGACACTTTCATAGTCAGCCGTCCCCTCCTTGGACACGAGGGTGGGGTTGGTGGTAACCCCGCTAACCACTCCCAGCCGGGCTCCCTGTCGAATCTGGTCAATGTTGGCGGTATCGAGAAAGATGCGCACCTGTTTTCCTCTTTTTGAACCCTTTTCCTGTCTTTTTTGAGTCTTGGTAGTATTCCTCTTTAGTCTCCCGCTACCGCCCAAGGTAGCGGTATTTTACCATAAACTAGGATGAAAGTGGTAGCGGAGGTTGAGCCCCTTCCCGCAGTACGTCCTTAGCGATACCGATGAAATCGCGGAACAGCGGGTGCGAACGTGCCGGGCGAGAGCCAAATTCCGGGTGGAACTGGCAGCTTACCATCCACGGATGATTGGCCAGCTCGCAGACCTCTACCAGCTTGCCGTCTGGCGACAGTCCGCTATAAACCATTCCTGCCTTCTCTAATTGTGTGCGAAACTGATTATTGAATTCAAATCGGTGCCGGTGACGCTCATAGACCAGACTTTGCTCATAGGCGTTAGCCGCCCGGCTTCCCGGGACCAGTTGACAGGGATAGTTGCCCAGGCGCATAGTGCCACCTTTACTCTCTATTTCCTTCTGTTCCGGGAGGAGGTCGATAACGGGATAGGGGGTGGAGTCATCAAATTCAGTGGAGTTTGCCTTAGACGAGTCCAGGGCATAGCGGGCAAACTCAATTACCATGACCTGCATTCCCAGGCAGAGTCCCAGGTAGGGAATTTCATTCTCTCGGGCGTACCTGGCGGCGTTGACCATACCCTCTATCCCTCTAACACCAAAGCCACCGGGGACGATAATCCCCTGGGCGGTGCGCAGTAGAGCATCACTGTCATCTTCTTCCAGGTCCTCAGCGCGGACCCAGAGCAGGTTAATGTCCCGGTCGTGATACAGGGCAGCGTGGCGTAGAGCTTCACGTACTGAGAAATAAGAGTCCTGCAGTTCCACATATTTGCCCACCAGGGCGATATTGACCGGCTCACGGGGTGTCTTTAAGCGTCTAACTAGCTCCTGCCACTGGCTCAGGTCTGGCCGGTGGGTATTCAGGTTGAGCTTGTCCACAATCAGTTGCCCCAGCCCTTCCTCCTCCAGTACCAGCGGTACCTCGTAAATAGTGTCTACGCTGGGCAGGGGAATTACTGCCTCCTGGTCAACATCACAGAAGAGGGATATCTTACTCCGTATTGCTTCCGAAACAGGATAATCACTGCGGCAGATGATAACATCGGGCTGAATACCAATGCGCCTGAGTTCGTTAACGCTATGCTGGGTGGGCTTGGTCTTCAGTTCCTGGGTGGAGGAGAGGTAGGGGAGCAGGGTGACATGGACGTAGAGCACGTTATCTCGTCCGACATCATTGCGCATCTGCCGGATAGCTTCGAGGAAAGGCTGCCCCTCAATATCGCCTACCGTGCCGCCTACTTCGATGATAATCACATCCGCCCCGGATTTCTCGGCCAAAAGCTTAAACCTGTTTTTTATCTCAGTAGTGACGTGGGGGACTACCTGGATGGTGCCGCCTAAGAAATCCCCCCGTCTCTCCTTGGCAATCACGGTGCTATAGATCTGGCCTGACGTAACGTTGGACTCGGCGGTAAGCTCAACATCGATGAAACGCTCGTAGTTACCTAAATCCAGGTCAGTCTCGGCACCGTCGTGGGTGACAAATACCTCACCGTGCTGGTAGGGCGACATCGTTCCCGGGTCAACATTGAGATAGGGGTCTAGCTTCTGCGCCGATACGGTGATTTGCCGACTCTTCAGCAGGGTGCCAATAGAAGCAGCGGTAATGCCTTTGCCGACCGAACTAATTACACCACCAGTAACGAAGATACACTTTGGCATACAGGAAAACCAGACCTTAAAAGACCTGCGAAAGATTTGCTCTAGCTAGAAACCCGCTGTGGGTTAGATTCAAGGGCAATTCCACCCTGGGATTACCGGAAAGGTCAGATGAGGAAAACAGGTTCACTCGCTAACTATTATAGTCGGGCCGGCAGTAGTTGTCAAGTTTTTATTCGCTGAACAGGAGCTTTCTGGTTGCAAGGCAAAATAGCACGTGCTATAGTATAACTGTACATAGATATGCTAGGTATTATTACGAGTGAGGTAGACAAATGGCAGCAAGGCGTGATTGGCGGAAAGGCGATATTGAATCTTTACTGCTTTATTTGATATTCCAGCGGCCCAGGTATGGCTACCAGATAATTAAGGAACTTGAGGCGAGGAGTAAGGGCTACTTCAAATTTAAGGAGGGTACCCTTTACCCGATTCTCTACCGTCTGGAACGGGCGGGCTTGATTCAGGGTCGGTGGCAGACCGTGTCCAGTGGTCGCCAGAGGAAGTACTACCACATTACCGTAAAGGGCCGTGCGGCAGTAACAGAGAGGAAGAGTCAGTGGGGGGATTTTATGACCGCGATGAACCTGATTATTCAACCGGAGTCTCCCTGACACGAGGTCAGAGAAGTGTTAGCGACATTAAGCCATTATCTGGATAGCATCAGGGACAGTCTCAGGCTTGACTTTTCCTCGGAGAAGGATGTCATCGCTGAGTTGGAAACACATGTTGAGGATAGACTCGAGGAGATGATGGAAGCCGGATTGTCTGAAGAGGAAGCAGCTGAGAATTGTCTGGGGTTGCTGGGCTCAGACCGGCTGGTCGCCCGTCAGCTATATGAAGCTCATAGCCAGGGCACCTGGGAGCAAACATTGTTGGCGGCAATGCCACACTTGCTTTTTGCCCTCCTTTTTGTTCTCAACTGGTGGCATGGCGCCGGGTGGCTGCTGATTACGCTGGTCTTGGTCGTCAGTGCGGCAATCTATGGCTGGTGTCATGGTAAGCCAGCATGGCTTTTTCCCTGGCTGGGTTATTCTTTGCTGCCGGTGATAGCGGCTGGCCTTCTCTTGCTTTGTTTGCCGGAGGGGTGGTCATGGTTAGCGATACTTCTTTATGTTCCGGTGGCTTTGTGGTTCCTTTTCTTTGTTATCATCCAAACCGTCAAGAGGGACTGGCTATATAGTTCTCTGATGCTGCTGCCGGCACCAATTATCGTTGGTTGGCTTTTGGCGGCGGAGCCAGCGGGTAGCTTCCCCCAGTATGATGTCAGCCGACTTGGTGCTCTGGCTCCCTGGGTTGGGCTGAGCTTTTTAGCTTTAGCGCTGGCGGTGGCCATGTTCATTCGTTTGCGACAGCGCTGGTTAAAGGTGTCCGTACTGCTGGTAGCGGGGCTGCTGACGCTGGTTATGGTGGCCGCTTATGCTGAGGGCAGGCTTACCGTGGTTGCCTTTGTGCTGCTAATTCTGGTAATGCTGGGGCTTTTCATGGCGCCGGCATTGCTGGAACGAATAATAAGACATCGTCGGCAACCACCATAAGTATAGTCCGCTGACCAGATAGGAGGTTTCTAATGCGGGAAGTAGCTGTTATCACTGACAGCATAGCATGTCTACCTCCGGAGATGGTGAGGCAGTATCAGGTACGAATTGCGCCGATTAATCTCTACTTCGGGGACCAGGTCTACAAAGATTGGGTAGACATAACTCCCACTGAAGCCTATGAGCTATTTCTGAAGAACCCAGAGTATTTTGCGACCTCGGCTCCCTCGCCTGCGGACTGTCTTGAAGCCTTTCGTGAAGCAAGTAAAGAGGGAAAAGACATCCTTTTCGTTACCGTTTCCTCCAAATTGAGTATGGTATATGAGAGCGCTCACGTAGCCCGGGAACAGGCCGGGAACGAGTTTCCTGAGACAACTATTGAGGTACTGGACTCTCAAACGGCTACGGCGGCCCAGGGTTTCGTGGCCCTGGCTGGGGCTCGGGCCGCGGAGGAGGGCAAAAGCCTGGCCGAAGTGGTTAGAGCCGCCGAGGAGGTGAGGGACAGGGTTAACGCCATTATCCTTTTGGATACAATACGCTATGTTTATCGGTCAGGACGCATACCTAAAGTGGCGTCGCAGGCCGGCTCGATACTTAATATCAGGCCATTATTTACGATTTTCAAAACGGTGAATTTTATGGGTGTAGCAAGAAGCAGGGAGAGCGGCATCGAGCGGATGCTCAGGGCAATGAGAGATAAGGTGGGGCAAAAACCGGTGCATGTGGCGGTGATGGATGCCTATGCTCCGGATGAGGTAGAGAAGCTTAGGGAGCGGATATCATCAGAATTTAACTGCTGCGAGCTCTGGGTCAGCGAGTTCAGCCCGGTGATGGGCTATGCCTGTGGCACCGGTACCCTGGCCGTTGCTTTTTACAGTGAAGATTAAGGGTTAGTCCCTGGCCTTATTTTGTTTGGCCTATTGCCAGGGCGATAGCATATTGTCTGGAATGGGACAGGCTGACGGCAAGATTATCCAGGTTCAACTTGTCGGCTTGGATTCGGGCGCTACCATAGAGGTGGACCACGGGCCTGCCCGTAGCATCAGACAAAATCTCGATATCTCTCCAGCCAATACCCTTGGTTTGGGTGCCCAGTGCTTTCCCAACCGCTTCCTTACCGGCAAAACGGGCGGCCAGGGATGGTAACCTCATGCGGCACAAACTAAGTTCTGAATCGGTATATACGCGGCGCAGAAAGCGTGTCCCCCAGCGCTTTACCGCCTTTTCAATGCGGCCTATCTCTATGATATCGGTGCCAACACAGTGCATTGCCGTTCCCCCGGCTTCTTCTGTCATAGCTTAGCACATTTGCTATTCTGGCTGGTAGTCCTGATATGGCGGTTTTTCTCTCTCAATGCTAGAATGAGGTCGGGGAAACGGTCTAATGTCTTCAATCTACTACATTGGCACGTCAGGCTGGCATTATGACCACTGGCGGCACCGGTTCTATCCCGGAGGACTGCCCGGAGCCAAGTGGCTAGAGTTTTATGCCGGTCATTTCACCACCGTTGAACTCAATAATAGTTTTTACCGGTTGCCTTCGGAAGAGGCTTTTGCTAACTGGGCGAAGAGACTGGCTGATTTGGTTGCCAACTTGAGGGAAGTCTACATCTATTTTAACAATGATGTCGAGGGCTTTGCCCTGAGCAATGCGACAACCCTCCGCGGTTACCTGCAAAGGGAGGGTTGATAAAGGGGTCATCTGTGACAAATGGTGGCTACAGGCTTTTAGTGGTCGACCTGGACGGTACGCTGCTGGATAAGAACGGGAGTGTCTCAGCTGAGGACCGGGAGGCACTGGCCAAAGCCCGCGAGTCAGAGATACGGGTTTCTTTGTCTACCGGCCGGGTAGCTCAGTCATGTTTGAGAATTATTGACCGGTTATCATTGGATGGTTTTCATATCTTCTCTGATGGTGCTTTGGTGAGCGACCCGATTCGGGGTGAGGAGGTCTATGTCCAGTCGATTAGCCCGGCAGTGGTGCGTCAGATGGTTGAATTTGCACACCGGAATGACATAGACCTCGAACTCTATACGGCGAGGGATTATTTTGCCGAGCGGGAGACATTTTCCACGCAGGCGCACCGCGAGTTCTTTGGTATCGAGCCTACCATAGTAGATTTTACCGGCCTCTGGGAACGGGAGAGAATCATTAAAGGGGCGCTGGTGTCCACCACCCCCGAGGAACGGGCTAAGGTGGGGAGCTTTCACCTTCAATTTGACGGGAGCATTCACCTTTCGTGGGCAAGAACGCCGCATTATCCGGGCGTTGATTTTGTCAACATACTGGCTCTGGAAGCGTCCAAGGGGAAGGCGCTGGAAGCGCTGGCTTCATATCTGGGAGTGTCGATGAGCAGGGTCATCGCCGTGGGGGATGGGAAAAACGACGTGTCCCTGCTTTCCACAGCTGGCCTGGCGGTGGCGATGGGTAATGCCCTCGATGAGGTCAAAGCGGTAGCCGACTATATCACCCTTGATGTGGAGCAGAGCGGTCTGGCGGCAGCGATTAATGAGTTCTTGCTATAAGCAAAAGGGCTAATCCAGGCTTCGGTTCTTGCCTGGTTGATACAAGAAGTATGAAGCATTTAGAAGACAGGTTTGAGGGGCATAGAAACCTCAGTCTCTACTACCAGAGCTGGCTGCCAGCTGATGAACCCAGGGCCGTGCTGCTGGTTGTCCACGGCTTAGCCGAGCACAGCGGACGCTACCTGAACCTGGTCAACCACTTTGTTCCCAGGGGCTACGCGGTCTACGGTTTTGACCAGCGAGGGCACGGCAAGTCGCCCGGTCTGCGCGGTTACGTGGAGCGGTTCTCTTACTTCGTTGACGACCTGAAAACCTTTTTGGGCATGGTACGCAATAAGCATCGTGACACCAGGATTTTCATCGTTGGCCACAGCGTGGGCGGAACGATTGCTACGGCCTGTGCGGTGCATCATCAGGATGATTTTGATGGGCTCATTCTTTCCGGGGCAACCCTTAAAGCGGGTGCCAGCGTGTCGTCGGGACTGATTGTCGTCGCCCGGGTACTCTCGCTGCTCCTGCCGAAAGTTGGTCTCGACGTCATTGATGCGTCGGCTATCAGCCGGGACAAGGCCGTCGTCGATGCCTATGTGAACGACCCGCTGGTGTATCGAGGTAAGATTCGTGCCCGGTTGGGGGCCGAACTGCTGAAGGCGATGCAGATACTGCGAAGTCAAATGCCCAAGATAGACCTGCCCATCCTGATTATGCACGGTACGGCTGACCGCTTATCTAACCCGGAGGGCAGCGAGATACTGTATGACAGGGTGAGCTCCGGGGATAAGACTTTGAAGCTCTATGACGGGTTTTACCACGAGATTTTCAATGAGCCGGGACGTGAGCAGGTGTTTGGGGATATGGAGAGGTGGCTGGAGGGGCATGTGTAAGTTGGGTGGTTAGGGGGTAATTGGCCTAGAATTTAAGGGAATATTACTCAAAGAGTTTCAGTTGCCCCGTAGCTGATTTTCGCCATGCCGATTTTGGCCCGTGCTTATTTGGTACTCGCTCAATTAGTGATTGTTTGCGTAGACGATAAAAAACTTGTTTCATTGAATTCTCAGAGGTAATTCCTGTAAGTTCTCTTGCCTTACTGTTATTAATCTCATCATGGTTTTCTAGGTACTGTATCACGGCGTCTTCTGGTGATGCCAGACGTTCATGCCGTATGTAAACGGTGACTGAGTTGTCACTTTCTGTAATTTCAGGCTCTTTCAATTTGAGTTGTCGCATAGCTTCAAAAGCTGTGTTTAGACCTTCTCCTATGTCCTTATTTGGCGGATTAGGGAATCTAATCAACATGCGGATGATTGAACCATTCCTTGCGAATCTCTCACGTAGTATGTTTTGTACGGTAATATGTCCTGGCAGTCTACCTGGACTTTCTACCTCAATTCGGTTATCGAATATCCTTATATCTATGTCTGAACGGATGCTATAGTCACGATGCAAAACTGCATTTGTTATTATCTCGTGTAGAGTAACACGTGGGTAACTTATCGATTCCAGTCCTCCTATGCCAAGTATAGGTATGTCTTCAACTATCTCGACAGTTTTATCGACTGCTTTGTAGATACAGTCGTAAACGCACCCTTCTACGCTAAGGGGGTCAAATGCTAGTGTCGCTCTAGCTCCCTTTGCATCGCGAGTTTTGTATCTGTATATTTTGATGCCGCAGTGCTTTGGAAGGATAGCCTGTGGCAATTCTGCAAATAGGAGAATAGCAGCAACCGTGGGTGTTCCTTCTTGAATAAGAAATTGCTTTCTCAGGAAGTCTAAAGATTTGGGTGAAGGGACAATATTTGATAGGAAACGCTGGAGAATGGGTGAATCCTTAATGACATCAAGTTCAACCGGAACAATCTCTGTTTCGTAGGTCGCAATGCCTTTACTTAGTTCGAGTTGTCGGAGTTTTGTGTCGTTATTTACTGGAATACTCTGGGCACCGCGCCTTATATAGGCTGTCCCATTTGTTGCTTTTGTGATTCTAAGGGTCTTGTGAACATTAACCCTCAGAAGTAGACCATTGCTATCTTCGCAGCTAATGAAATCATACGAGAAATATTGACCGAGGGGAAACTGCCCCTCAAGGGCCTGAATATGTCCATTTGCTGCTTCTTGGTTGGAAAAACCCTGCCATATTCGGGTTCTCCTCCTACCCTTTTCTGCTATACCTATATAGAGTTCTCCACCATCTGCATTAGCAAAGGCCGACAATGTTTCTGTTAATTTGGCTGGGCTAATGTTAATAGATTTAAAATCAAGGAAGTGGTCTTCTTGCTCTTTAAGTAGTAGATTACGCTCTTCAGTTGTAATATTTATGATTTCTATCGGCATTGCTACAACTCAGTATTGGACACTTTAATCCGCTACTCCACCTTTGTCAATATCCCCATTTTCCTACTTACAGATGCAGCTCTATCACATCGCCGTCCTGCAGGACGTGGTCTCTCTTTACCATTATGCCCTCGTGCTTTCCGGAACCCCAGATGCGGGCGTATTTCAGCTTCCTGGCAAAATCCTTGTGGACGTCGGCGGCAGCGTCCTCCAGCGTGCTTCCCCTCGTCAGGATTATCGGGTCGGTTAAATCCGGTTTTTGACCAGGGGTCTTGGTGTACACCCGGATAATATCCAGCACCTGGTAGAGCTTGAGCTTTAGCTCTTCCAGGAAGATACCTTTACCGGCGGAGACAGCAATGACTGGCAGCTTCTCTCCGTAACTGTTCTGTAGGGTTAGATAATTCTTCTGGCCGCTGTCCAGGTCCAGCTTGTTGCCAACGATAAGCGCCTTCGGTTGGCTGATAATGCCTTCCTCTGACGTCGTTTCAGCGCCAATTCCTATTCTCATCTTTTGCAGCTCAGAGATGGCCTCTTCCACCTGGTCTAGTGGGGAGGCGCTTAAGTCCACCACGATGAGCAGGGCGTCGGCTCGCCGCAGCAGGTGCGGCAGCCAGAAGTCGATGGCGTTGGGGGCCAGGGGTGGGGTGTCAAGCAACTGTATCTTGATGTTCTCAAAGGGCATCATCCCCGGGGTAACACTGTGCGTGGTGAAGGGGTATTCCGCCACCGTGGGAGAGGCATTAGTGATGCTGGAGACCAACTGGGACTTGCCGGCATTGGGCGGGCCGGTTACCGCCACCTGGGCGGCCCCTTCTTTCTCAATCACCGTTGACGAGCGGTGGGTGGCCGCCCTTTTCCCTGATTGCTGGGTTAGCTTGGCGATTCGTCCCCTCAGTTCCGCCCGGAGGTGGTCCGTCCCCTTGTGCTTGGGCATAATCGCCAGCATCTCTTCCAGCGCCGCTATCTTCTCCGCGGGTGTCTTGGCGGCGCGGAAGACCTTTTCTGCCCCAAAGTACTGTGGTGGCAAATTAGCCGGCATATCTTCCTACAGGTAATCCTTCAGTTTCTTTACCAGGCTGCTGGTGATGCCTTTCGTGGCAGCTAGCTCCTCTTCCGGAGCCTCCCTGATGTTCTTTACCGAGCCAAATTGTCTCAGCAGTGCCCGCTTGCGCCTGGGTCCAATACCGGGGATATTATCCAGGGCCGAGCTAAAAGCTTCCCGTCTGTGTCTTTTTCGGTAGTAGGTTATGGCGAAGCGGTGCGCCTCATCCCGCAGACGCTGTAGTAATTGAAGGCCGGGAGAGCTACGGGGTAGAACAATCGGCCTCGCTCTCCGTGGAATGAAGATTTCCTCGTTTTCTTTGGCTAAACTGGCTACCGGTATTGACTCAGCTTCGATATCCTTCATTATGGTACGGGCGGTGTTAAGCTGTCCCTTTCCGCCGTCAACGAGGACCAGGTCGGGCATAATCGCCCAGTCATCTGAAGCCCGGCTGCCCCGCTTGAACCGGCGCTGGAGCACCTCCTGAAGCATGGCATAGTCATTGGCGCCGGGCACGGTCTTAATCCTGAAGCGCCGGTAGTGGGCTGGTTTTGGTTTCCCCCTCTCAAAGACCACCATGCTGCCGACGGCTGCCTGTCCCTGGATGTTGGAGATGTCGTAAGCCTCCATGCGCAGGGGCAGGCGGGCTAGGTGCAGCTCCCTTTCTATTTCGGCTAAAGCGTCCTCCACTACTTCCGGGGCAGACAGACGCTTAATCTTGAGCTGTTCCAGACCTTGGGCGGCGTTTTCGGCAACAATGTTCACCATTTGTTTCTTGCTGCCGCGCTGGGGCACCTCGACGTCAACCGTGGTTCCTCGCTTGTTCTGGAGCCAGTCCTTGATTACGTTCATATCTTCTACCGGGTGCTGGAGCAGTAGCAGGGGGGGAACATAGGGGCTGGAGGCATAGAACTGCTGGACAAAGCTGGTCATGATTTGCCGTGGCTCTTCGTGCCGGGTACCCTGCAGGACGAAGCTCTCCCGGCCGGTCAGCTTATTATGGCGAATGAAGAAGACCTGCGCACAGGCCAGGTCTTTATCCTGGGCGAATGCAATGACATCCTGCTCACCCCTTACCCTGGTGGCGATTCTTTGCCCTTCAATAACCTGACGTATCCCCTGGACTTGGTCCCGGAGCAAGGCCGCCTTCTCAAACTCCAGCGCTTCCGCCGCCTTATCCATTCTCTTCTCAAGCTCCCTGACTACCCTTTCCTGCCTTCCTTCGAGGAAGAGGATTACCTGCTTGATTACCTGGGCGTATTCCTGTCGGCTCACCGCACCGATACAGGGAGCCAGACACCCCCCGATATAATACTTCAAGCAAGCTCGAGAGTCGGTGCCCTTAATGGATTTGGTGCAGGAGCGGAAGGGGAACAGTCTTTGGATAACCCTCAGCGTCTGGCGTACCGAGCGGGCGCCGGCAAAAGGGCCAAAGTAGCGTCCTCCATCTTTTTCCAGCCGCCGGGTAATATAGAGTCTGGGCCAGTCCTCGCCGGTGTCTATCTTGAGGTAAGGGAAGGTCTTGTCGTCCTTGAGCAGGACATTGTAACGGGGACGGTGCTGCTTTATCAGGTTCAACTCGAGGATAAGCGCCTCTTGTTCCGAGTTGGTAACGAAGAAATCAAGCTCCGCCACCCGGGCCACCATTCGCTGTAATTTGGGCGATAGCTTCTGGCCGGTGCCAAAATACGACCTTACCCGGTGACGGAGATTAGCTGCCTTGCCGATGTACATAATGTTTCCTTCGGCATCCTTCATCAGGTAGACGCCGGGGCTTTCGGGCAGTTGTCTTAGTTGTTCCGTGACGAGGTTACTGGTCAACGCTATTCCCTCTTGCTTAATGACTTAATAATCAGGTATAAAAGAGATAGTGTGGTTTGTTTAACCGGACTTTGTCTCGTTAGCATTTCCGTTTGACCAATCCTCGGGGAAGGTAAACCCTTTGAAGAGGATGACATTTCTCCAGCCTATTCTAACATAGCCTGCGGTTAGGGTAAAATGGACAGGTGGTAAGCCGATAGAGGCTGTTTAGAAATGGAGGGGTAGAATACTCCCGGCATTTTGGGGGAAGGTTTTTCGAACTGAAAGGAATGAGGTTTATGGTTTACATGGTCTTAAACTCCTCGCTAACAGGATTTTAGCACCTTAACAGCAATATAATCGACTCTTAAGGTAAAAGAACGTTTATCAACCCCATCCCCTGTATCCC